>Ga0302250_1000715_pt1 | contig 29333 bp, 29 predicted proteins | sample AAG_RA_Asp_MG_FD_193536 | JGI IMG/M metagenome (GOLD analysis project Ga0302250, IMG submission 193536) | Enriched activated sludge microbial communities from anaerobic digester in WTTP, New Holstein, Wisconsin, United States - AAG_RA_Asp | ecosystem: Engineered > Bioreactor > Anaerobic >... | reverse complement strand
GTGGCGGAGTGGACGGGACTCGAACCCGCGACCCCCGGCGTGACAGGCCGGTATTCTAACCAACTGAACTACCACTCCATTCTTCACAGCACTTGATTATCCGCGTGTGTATCTGCTTTATTGGTGGTGCTGACGGGTTCAAACTATAGCTTAAATCCGTTGCAAACACTACAACCCAGCAAATAAAACAACAGAGATACCGTCAAAAATACCGTCATCCATTGCTCGCTGCACGATAGAATGACGCGACTACATCTTCAAAGACGCGCATTCTATCGCAGACGGTCACGATCGTCACCTATTGGTCGCTATTCGTGTCTCCCATCGTCCTTTCTGGCGATACACTTCCAGATCGACGCCTTTGAGTTCCGGCACCTTCTTGTAATCTACGCTCCCCTGCTTCCAGAAGCGCGTAACCGAGACGCCGAAGCCCGCTTCACTCGGATGACTGGCGAGAGTAATCAGCGCCGTCTTCGCCGCATCCACCTGTTCCGCCAGCCGATCCGCCTCCGCTTTCAGCTTCACGTACGCCTCGGCTGCCGTTTTCCATGCCGGATCTACCCTCTGCACCTTATCCCGCTCCGTCAGCGCCGGTGGCGTGTCCGTCTCGATGCAGCGCATGAACTCCTCCCACGCCGTATGAATCTCGCGCCAGCGTTCTGGCAGAGGCGTGACTTCGAACAAGATGCCCTCCTTCCCGTCGAAGACGTACAGATGCGCCTTGGCGGCCCCGGATACCATCAACTGGTGCTCGATCTGCCAGCCGTAGTGCTCCGGCACGTTGCCTTGCACCACCGCCTGCCACAGGGTGGAATCCTTTCCTTTCACCGGGCACTTGATCTCCACGATCAGTTGCCCGTCGAAGGTCAGCCCATCGAGGCTGGCCGAGTAACTGCCGTCGACCAGCACCAGCGGCTGCATGACGTGCCCGGTCAGTTCCTCATACGCCAGCCGTGCCAGCGGCTCCAGCGCCGAACCGCGTGCCATCGCCGCATTCACTTCCGGCGTCTTCCGTCCGGTACGAATCTCCCACAGCTGATATGGCGTCAGCCACGGCGAGACGCCCAGCACCGCCGCCGTTTCGCTGGCGTTGCGGTAATTCGCCCGATGGGCATGCCATTCCGGGGTGCCTTGCACCAGTTTCACGATCTTGGCAGTCATTACGCGGCCCTCCGCTTCGATTCCAGCGCCTTGATGACGCGATTGACTTCGGCCTTGGGAATCGTGTCCAGCGACTCAAAGCCGAAATACGCCAGCAGCTGATCAGTGTCAGTCTGTGTCTCGGCAACCAGCTTCTTGATGAAACGCAGCTGCGCATCGGTCAGCCAGACCGTGTCGGTCGTCGGTGTCGTCTGTGGCGTGGCTCGCGGCGGTAGGCTGGTTACCTTCGCCGGTCGTTTCGGCGTTGGACGAGATACGGGTTGATCCTCCCCCGCGGATTCTGCTGTCGGCGTGGAAGCCGTAGCCGGTTCTGCCCCCTCCTGCAGATCAGGCAGGTCTTCCCCGGCGTAGATGTTCAGCCCCAATCCATGCAGCGCGATAGCCTTCACCAGACAGCGCTGGATGCTCGTATTGATGTCGAACGGCGTCGGCGCGAGGATCGGCCGGTTCTTGTGATCGAGCACCGGATGGATCTGGCTCAGGGTCACGCCCTGAACCGTCACCGCCACCTCGACGAAGAAACCCAGTTCGGTGGACAGGTACGGCAGCCCCTCGAAACGCCGGACTTCCCAGCACGCCGTCGGGTCAGCCAGACGCAGTTGCGCCACGGCAAACGGCCAGCTGAGGTAGGAGAATTGCCCCTTCATCTCGACGTAGTTCGACACGTCGATCTGGAACAGGGAACGGAACGGATGTTTGGCTTGTTCAGACATGATGACTCCTTGATGAAGTGAGAGAGAAAACACGAAACGAACGGCAGAAACGACAACGCCCGACCGGCACGGGGCCAGATCGGGCGTTGTCAGGGCGCTGGCTCAACGGCGCCAGCGAGGGAAGTGCGACGCTTTCAGTTTATTGAGCGCATAACGTCGCCAAACACTCTTGTTGTTAGAAATCGCTTACCGTTGCCACAAAAACAGGCAGCAGGAATTACCGGCTGTGGTGCCAAGGACTTACGTGCACCACCCACGGCCCACCCACAGACTTATCCCCAGACACTGGGGAGAATCAGGCGGCCAAGGCCAGTTTCTGTTCCGGGGCAAGCAGGCCCGCCCGTTCGAGCAGGTAATCGGCGGCTTTCTGCGCCTGCGCTGCGGCGACGAAGATCGCCCGCTTGTCGCGCTGCAGCACCTCCAGCCAGCTGGCGAGGTAGCTCGCATGCTGCAGCTTTCCTTCGAGGTGGCAATGCGCCGCAAGGAACGCGGCGCCCATCTCGGCGACGAGTTCTTCCATGGCGTAGGCTGACTCGCCGAAGCGCCGCCCGAGCTTCCGGCCGATCCGGCTGGTGTGGCCGGTCCAGTGGGTCAGTTCGTGCAGCGCGGTGGCGTAATAGCTCGCTTCGTCGTGGAAGGCGCTCTTGAGTGGCAGGTAGATTTGATCGTTGGGTGGAGAGTAGAACGCCCGGAAACCAGAATGGCGGATGACGGCGCCAGAGGCCTCGATGATCTGCTCGGCTTTCAGGCACGGGTCCCACTCGGGGCCAAACACCGGTTCTTCTGCCGGCAGGCCGTTGATCTGGTCGAGGTTGAAGACATTGAACACCTTGATGAGGGGAATGAAGCGTTTCTCGGGTTCATTGCCGTCGGCCAGCGTCTCGTCAGCGGCTTTCTCGACGAGCTTCGTTTCGTAATAGATGATCATCGTGCTGTGCTCGCCCTTGCGGACCTGCCCACCGAGTTGCTGCGCTTGCCGGTAAGTCAGCCACTGCTGGGTGCCGTACCCGCGACATTGGGTTTCCAGTCCGAGCAGGACGGAGTTGATGCCGCGGTACGGGCGTTGGGTGAGCGCATTGCGCGGAATAGGATCTGCTTCGCCGGTCCACGGACGAATCCACGGCACGGTGCCTTTCTCCAGCTCAGTGATGATCTTGTCGGTGATGGTTTGATAGAGATCGTTCATGATTGGACTCCAGAAATGAGAAAGCCCCAGCCGGAATGAACCCGGACAGGGGCCTGAAACAACAATCAGAGCAGACTTATTTCGATAGCGAGGCTGCGCTACGAAGCTGCTTCGTAATTTGACCTACGACAAGCGTGAATGCGGACTGAGGAATATCCTCAACGTACCGATATCCGAGATCTTTTAGAACGGCCTTACGACCCGCTTGAGCAGCCACAAGCATGCCCTTGACGACACGGACTTGGTCATAGGAAAGCAGCGGGCTTTGGAAGGTAATAGACATGGTTTTCTCCTTTAAAGTGTGTTGAGGGTTAAGTTGAATCAGGCTACAAACGGCTAACGCCGTATCCGCAGGCTGCAGCGCAGGATAAGGCGCAAGCCTTGACGTCCTGCTTCACCGGCGGCGGCTGCGAGAAACAGCCAGCGGAGGGAGTCCCGGTTACGCGTCAGACGTCGAGACGCAGCCGCCCGGGATAGTAGGTGTCGCCATCGACGTAGCCAATCAGGCGTTTGATGCCTGAGGTGGCCAGGCTGGTCAGCAGGCCGGCGACCGTCGCCGCCATCACCCCGGAGAACGTCCCCCAGTGAATCAGCAGGGTAATCAGCGAGACCGCCACATCCAGTGCCAAGTCGTGCTTCAGCACCCGCAGCATCGTCCGCCGAGGCAGCTTCGCCAGTATCAGCGCAATACCAAGAAAGATCGTGAATCCTGTCGAGAGCATGATCGTCCTCCTCAGTTATGACTTTGGGCGGCCGGATTCCTCCCACGCGTCGCTGATGTCGCTGGCGGCCTGGGAAACGAGGTCGGGAACTTCCTGCACAGCATCGATCAGCGAACGCAAGCCGCGAAAGGCGAACAGGGCAACGCTCTTGACGAGGCGGCTGTCGGCTTCGGACGGAGTTGCCGGTGTGAGGCGTACGGGTTCGATATGGGTCTTCATGAAATGCTCCTTTGGACAGTACAAATGAAAAGCGGCACCGCTCCGGGTGGAGACGATGCCGCCGTGGACGTGAGGTTCAGGACGACTTCACCTGAACCTCAACTGCAGTAGCCGGAACGCGCCGGCACGACGTGCCAAGCGCAAACCGGCGAAATCAGATCAACAGGAAATCAGAAATGAAAAAAGGAGTCTCTTTGGCCGGGTGCAAAAGAGACTCCTTTTTGGGGAATCGGAAGTCGATTCCGAACCGGGTACGTCAGTTAGGAAACTGGGGGGATAGGTAACCGAGCGCGTAGATTCGACGTCAATTCATCATTTGAAAATACAGAACAAGATGATCATGATGTATGCATTCACAAGAAGCAGGCGCAGCCCGTTCAATGGAAGGGGAGATAACTGCGTGCGAGATTGCCGGGAAGAACAACGAAAACAAAGTTCTGAAAAGACTCAGGTGATGCGATTCGACTCTAATTCCACGCCACTCAAGTAAGTGGAAACCTCGTTATAACTAGCTAATTGCACCATCCGGTCTGGAAGTTGCAGCGCATCGGTCGATTGATGATGACCGCCGGAGGTGGAGCCGGCTCCTGAAACTGTCTGCTACGCGCCGCGGCATGAGCAGCCTCCGCTGCTGCTTCGATAGCAGCGGCTTGCCTATTCCTCGCAGCAATTTCTTGCTGGCGCAGCGCAATTTCGCGTTCATAAGCTCTTCGCTGCTCTTCGCGCCTGAGTTCATCCAAGCGAATTTGGATCCTTATGTCAGTTTTTATCGACTCTTCTTCTATCTCCGCATCGAGCCGTGCCCGCGCTGCTTCCCAATCTTTGCGGTTCCTAATCTCACCCGGTGTCATTTCTTTGCTGGATACAACGTAGTGGATTTTCGGGTCTCTTTTCACCACAGGCGAAGCTGGAACAACATACGTGGACGATTTATCCTCTATGACAGAAGTATGATTTTGTTGGTTTCCTCTTGCGCGGGCCGATTTTCCTCCGGGGGCCATTTTCTCAGCACACTTCGCAATCTCTGCGTTTGTTGGCAAATCCAAGCAACTCGCGACGCCCCACGCTGGAATAAACAGGCAAGCCACTAGAATCACTTTGGAATATCCAATAACATTGGTCATAGCGTCCGCCTTGGGTAGGAATTGGTATCAGGACGATGCGGTATTTCGGTTGATTGGTTCAGACTAGCGCGATCAACACGGCATTTCAAGCCGTTCATGAAATCCCTCATATTCAAGCAATACCAAGCCCTTTCCCCCTCACTCACGACAGATTTTCTACGAAATGCGCGATAGTGGCTGCTTGCTATACGCCAATTAATCCATCCCCCAACATAATATCAGTATAATTGAATTTTCTAATTTGTTTAGCAGGACTCAAAGTCTATGATGGCACCACACGCGGCAGTATCTAACCTCATCTCACTGTATGTTCTTCTCGCTGCGTCAAAAGGAGAAGAGATAGCCAAGTCCAATGACGGTGCGCGGTAGGGGAGAAGATGACAACGAGGAGAAACGACGTAGGTGAACTAAGTGTTCGACAGGAGAAATTTGTCGAGCACTATGCCCTCTGTGGCAATGCTGCGGAGGCCGCCCGGCTGGCCGGCTACAGCGCAAAGACAGCCCGTGTAATCGGCGCTCAGAACTTAACAAAAAATAACGTCAAAGCCGCGCTGGAGGCCCGCCAGCAGGTTTTTCAGAAAGAGCTGAAGCTCACCAAGGCCGACGTCGTTGCCGGCCTTCTGAACGCCATCCAGCTCGCAAAGGAACAGCAGAACCCGTCAGCGATGATCAGCGGTTTGGCGCAAATCGCCAAGCTGTGCGGCTTTTACGAGCCCGATGTCAGTAGGATCGAAATTTCAGGCGAGGCACTTCGGTTAAAACATCGATTCGCGGCCATGTCTGACGATGAGCTGCTCGCGGTCATCGCCTACGATTAGTTTTTTCTAGCCTAAGGTAAAAGCCGGAAAAGATCGTCACGTCACACACATCGTCACCGCCAACCCGTGACGATGTGACGTTGGTGACGATCTTTTCCTATTGTCTACTCATGCCGAAAAACAGAAAGCTTCACTGAACGGCCTCGGCGGTCACGTTCGAGCATTTCGACAGAGATTCCCGTCCGTCGCAGCCCCGGAGCAATTCGTTTGAGCTGGGCGGCAAGGCCACGTGCTGACTTAGGCCAGTGTGAGCGGTCGATACCAGGGAGTCCCGACAGCTCGGCAAGGAGGTTCAAACACGTTCCCTCCCACGGTTTTGGCCGTCCCTCCATCAGGACAGAAATGGCGTTGGATATACCGAAGGTTTCCAGACCGCGCAGCACGCCCTCCCCTTGGGCTTCGTCGAGCACATCCGAGAAATGCCCCGCTGGCAGGCCTTTTGCAAGACCGATAGCCTCGCCAAGCGTCTGATAGTCAATCATGCGCTTCTTCTTTCCGTCATCGAGTGTCACGTTCGGCAGCTGGCGTAGAGCACGTGATAACAAATGGAGGAGACCGGTGAATATCGCTGGGTAATCTTCCTGCCAACTGGCGTCGAGCGCCTGCTCGTTCTGCCTCCGGGCAGACGGAATCGACGGCAATTCGACAGAGATCGCCCGGTCAATCAGGTCCGACTGGCTGGTTACCGGGTTGATCCCGTTGAAGATCACCGGATTCTTGCACCGCAGTACAAACTCGTCGCCATTCGTATAGAGCGTCCTGGTCGCGAACCCGCCCCCTGTTGAGACGATACAGAATGCATCCTGCTGATCGGGGGTCAGATTCGACAAGTTCTCGTATGAAACGAGATAACTGCCGCTGGCCGCGACATGGATATCCTCTACCGTCTTGGGCCGGGCGCGAAGAGGCACCTCGTGGGGATCAACGAGATCGCGCAGTCGGCGCTGCGCAGAGGACTTTGCCGACCCCATCTCACCCGTCAATTCCAACACCGGAAACGGAGTGTCGGGGCGCAGGCTGTCCAGCAGCCATGCGAGAACCAGTGGCTGGCGGTGCGCGGGGATGTTGATGTGCTTCCACAACTTGTCGACATCGCCTTCCGCCAGTAGTACAGGAAACGGGCGCATGCCCTTGCTCCGGATGAAATAGACCGGCGAACGGTCCAGCACCTGAACACCGTGCTCATCGACCCGGATGACACGCCATGCGTCGTCGCAGCAGTCGATGAAGTAGGCATCGCCAACCTTCGCACAGCGCTGGTGCACCATGATCTGATCGCCCTCGTGGTTGCCGATAGCGTTGAGTGTAGCCAGGGCCGTATTCATAGCCTGATCAGGGATGCCCATGCGGTGTACCTTATAGACAGCCGCCCGCAGCCATTTCTTGAATCCTTGACCATCAACGAGATGCACCTCACGGTGCCCATCAGCTTCGATGATGGCAATACCACGACCATCGGCATCATGGTGATACTGGCAGGCGGTTTGCGCCACCTGCAGAATCAGGTCTTGGTTGCTATCCTGGTGGCTGTCGCGCTCCGGGGCCGTCAGTTTGTCGAGACGCGTCTTGCATCGTGTCGCCCGTGCCACAAGGCGCGCATATGCTGCTTCGTCTTTCTGGCGGATGACTTTCAACGACGCGATGACCACCTCTTCGTACATTGCGCCGGCATCACTGCCAAGTTTGCCGAGAGCCACCTCGACAATAGCCACGGGATCAGCGGTTTCTTCTGCCGCTTGGCGGAGAAGTTCAGGGGATATTGCGATATTCATGGTTACTTCTCCTTGTTCTTCTGAAGGATGCGCGCGACGAAATGCGTAAGATCGGCAATCGTCCGGTGCTGGCAGTGGCCGTGCATACAACGAAAACCGCCCGCCCATGAGTTTTCTTCAGACGGATCGAAATACGCCGTGCCTGAAGGCTCCTCGTCGGTGTGTTCATGAACCCACGGGCAGACGATGCGATGACCACCATCGAGGCTGGAAATAGGCTCAAGGTAAAGGCCTAATGCTTCCAGAATGCCGGTCAGGCCATCCTCCCCCGCCGAACATGCCAAAGCTGGTCGTGGCTTCGGCACGGTGCGTTTTCGAGGACCGGCGTCGATTGCCAGATCCACCGAGTAGGCCTGAGCAATTTCGTCGAGGCTATATCGAACTGACGGTGCCCAGTGCGCAACCCGCTGTACAAACGGTTGGCCTGATGCATCGGCGTACTTCGCTTTGCCGTTTATGCCGACAGGGAGTCTGCCGTATCGCGTCACGCCATTCATGCCGGGGTCCGACCCGTCAGCCGTCAGGCCACTGGCGATCATTCCCTTGACGAGCCCATCCGCCCGACGCCGGTCACGCTCGGGTTCAGAGAGGAAATACCACGCCTGGAAATTTCCCGGGCTGGTTTCGACGAGGCACGTCGGCTCGCGATACAAGCGGTCGAACGACACTTTCGTGCCGACATCGTCGACCATCACGACATACATGCCGGAAAAGCAATCCTTCCGCCGGTGGTACCTACCGTCCTCACCACGGCGGAAGGTGCTCACCACAACGTAGTTATTGTTGCCGTCGCGGATGAACTGCGGCAGGGGCAGTGCCGCCCGCCCCATCCAGGCACCGTGCTCGACTGCGTTGGGATCGCCGGGGAAGCCAGCGACCCACGGCACTTCGTCCGCGCCACAGCGGCAAAACGCGTGGATCAGGAAATCCCGGTTTGACAATGCTATCGGGCGCTTCGTGGGTGTATATTTCCACGAAGCAATGGAGCAACCATTTCCTTGCTGCCCCGGATGACTCCTGCCAGAGTCGCCGGGGCGTTTCGTTTTTGTCGTCCGCATGTCAGCATCTCCGTTTCAAAGCGCGAAACGGGTCGCTGATGGGCTTCAAATGAGTAGCTTGTTCGTAGAGTGCCTCGATTTCACTCGGCTGAATCTGCCATGGTGCTTTTCTCGTAACGTGATGCGCTGTCACACCGCCGAGCCAGCAAACCAGATAGGTCTGAGACACGCCGTAAAACGAGGGCTTGTAGACTCCCGGGTTCTCGACCTCGATTTCAAGTTCGGCGTACTGATGGATCACAGGAAACTCGGTATCGAGTTCAACGATCCTAGCTGATTGGCAGATGGCGGAAAGCTGGGAAGAAGTGTTCGTACTCATCTCAGGCCTCCTTTACTTTGGCGAGGTCATCGATAAGGCGGCGGATGTCCGAGATTTTCCAGGCAGTCGTTTTTGCAGATAATTTCACAGCACGTGGATAGCGACCAGATTTGACACCGGCCCACCACGCTGATTTGCTGACGGGGATTACTGCGAGAACTTGTGGCAGACGGACGTATCCTTCTGCCGGTAGCGATGCCTGATTGGCGTTGTACTGTAGCTTCTGAACCATGTTTGTCCTCCTTAGGACGTTGTTGAACATGGTTCGGACATTACTATTCAGGAAGAAATGAGCGGCCTAATTAGGCAGTTACAACCGCCTAGAATGTCGTTCTAGGCAGAAGAAAGCATCGGCGCCTCCTTCTCCACCTCACTGATTATTTTACGAATTGTGTCATCAGATATGGAAACACCGACTATTCGCGCAGCTTTCTCCAAATCCTTCGCGCTAGGTTTTTTACTTTTCCAGCCGCCAGGCCAAGCACTTGCAAGTGCTGCAATGGTGTTGACTGCAGATTGATACTTCCTCTCATCCCGTGGCCCTGATGAATCTATGCCGCCGATGGCCATGGATTTCTGAATGCATTTAAGCCAAGCATCAGGCAGTGCTTCTGTCGCGACAATGACATGTTCTGGGTTAGGAATTAGATAGGTGCCTGTCACGACAAAGACGCTACCATCCGCGTGCGTCCCGCCGGGTCTTCGCCATTTAGACAAATCAGCGGCTTCACCGTTTGAGATCATTTTGATGCCGCTTGCCGACAGCCCATCAGCTACAGAGAAGTAATCCTCTCCGAGCAAGCGCGACAATTCCTTTATCGAATAGAACGGTTTCATCTGCGTTCCCTTTCTACGCACCCTTGTTAAGGTGCCACGCCGCCCCGGAAAGGGTTTCCGGATTTTCGGGGATCAGCCTAGGCGTGGCAAACTCGTTACGCTGCGCTCCCGCGAAGTGGTATCACTTCCGCCCCAGCCTTAAGCTTGTCCAGATAGTCGGCCCATTCCTGCATCATTGCCCTCCTCTCCGGCAGGTATTCCGCTCGATTGTAGGCAGCACGAACCTGATTGCGCTCGCTGTGAGCCAGCTGGCGCTCTATAACGTCGTGCCGATAGCCTTGTTCGTTCAGGATCGTCGATGCGGTGGATCGGAAGCCGTGCCCAGTCATTCGACCTTTGTAGCCCATACGCGCCAAGGCATAGGTGATCGTGTTTTCGCTGATCGGTCGTTCTTTACTGACAGCAGACGGAAACAGCAAGCGACCATGCCCAGTCAAGGGGCGTAGCTCCTCGATGATCTTGAGCACCTGTGCGGACAACGGGACGACGTGTGCTTCCCGCATCTTCATGATTTCTGCGGGGATACGCCATAACGCAGCAGACACGTCGATTTGTGACCACTCAGCAAACCGGATCTCCTTGGTTCGCTGGAAGGTCAGCGCCATAATCTGCATCGCCGCTTTCGTCACCGCTTCGCCTCGATAGGCGTCGATGTCGCGTAATAGCGCCGCAAACTCCAGCGGTTCAGTAATCGCCGCATAGTGGATTTGACCAACCGTTGCCAGAGCACCTCGCAAACTCGGCACAGGATCAGCCACAGCCTTACCGGTAGCGATTGCATACCTGAAGATAGCACCGCAATGCTGCTGAATCCGATGGGCCATATCCACGGTTCCCCGCTTTTCAATGGCGCGAAGCAGGCCAAGCAGATCAGGGGCGGTGATCTCCGTTATGGGTTTCTTCCCAAGACTCGGGAAAACATGGCGCTCAAGCGCAGACCGAGTTTTGGACGCGTAGCTGTCCGTCCAGCCCGCACCCTTCGTCTTCATCCAGTCGTTGGCGACAACCTCGAACGTGTTGTTTGCGGATTTCTCTTGTGCATCCTTCTTGGCCTTTGCCTCGGCAGATGGGTCAATGTCCTGCGCGAGCAGTCGCCGCGCATCGTCACGTTTCTGCCTCGCCAACGCCAGCCCGGTGTCGGGATAGCCACCGAATGAGAGTGTCTTGCGTTTGCCCTGGTAACGATAGTCCATCCGCCAGAGTTTTGAACCGCTGGGTAGAACCAAGAGATAGAGACCTTTTTCATCGGCGATCTTGCGCGCCTTCTCAGTCGGTTTCGCGTTCCGTACGCCTGTATCGGAAAGTGGCATGGTGCCTCCTATACGGTGCCGTGACACGGTATTTCAGGGAGGAAGCTAGCGTGTACCGTCACCCTATGAAAATACCGCCACGAATACCGTCACCTGCGACGGTATTTGGTTGGACCACTATAGACAGTATTAGACGACGTATCAAACAAAAAACCCCGCAGTTGCGGGGTTTATGGACAGCAATGAATCACTTTGGATTGTTATTTGGTGGGTGCTGACGGGCTCGAACCGCCGACATCCAGCTTGTAAGGCTAGCGCTCTACCAACTGAGCTAAGCACCCGCATCGCGTTTAAGCAAAGACTGTTAGTTTACCGCATCCTTGAGTGCTTTGCCAGCCCGGAACTTAGGTACACGGCCAGCCTTGATTTCGATCGACTCCCCAGTCTGCGGATTACGCCCGGTACGCGCTGCACGCTCCCCGACACAGAAGGTACCAAAACCGACCACAGACACTTCACCCCCAGCCTTCAGCGTGGTTTGGACGGCATCGATCACGGCGTCGAGCGCACGAGTCGCAGCGGCTTTCGAGATATCGGCGGATGCGGCGATTTGTTCGATCAATTCAGTTTTGTTCACGCTATTCCTTTCAAACTAAAAAAACTGCCTGGCTTTGATACCCGCGCTTCTTTTGCCAGGCAAAAAAATGCGTGCCGGGAGAAACTCCCGGCACGCCCTGGACACCTCAATGTGTAACGACTGTCTGCGCTTGTGCCGACGTGGTATCAGAAGCGGTCCCTGCGGATGCAGCCGTTGTTTCCGGCAGCACTTCAGGCATGCGCTCCAGCGCCAATTCAAGCACCTTGTCGATCCACTTCACCGGAATGATTTCGAGCTTGTTCTTGATGTTTTCGGGAATCTCGGCGAGATCACGCACGTTCTCTTCCGGGATCAACACGCGCTGCAATCCGCCACGCACAGCCGCAAGAAGCTTCTCCTTCAATCCGCCAATAGGAAGCACCTCGCCACGCAGCGTGATTTCGCCGGTCATCGCCACATCGCAGCGCACCGGAATACCGGTGAGCACCGAAACAATGGCGGTACACAGACCGATACCCGCCGAAGGGCCATCCTTGGGAATGGCGCCTTCCGGCAAGTGGATGTGGATGTCGTTGTTCTGATAGAAATCGTCAGCAATACCCAGCGAACGCGACCGCTTGCGCACCACCGACAGCGCTGCCTGCACCGACTCCTGCATGACCTCGCCGAGCTTTCCGGTCGTGATCGTCTTGCCCTTGCCAGGCAGAACCACCGACTCGATGGTCAACAATTCGCCGCCGACTTCCGTCCAGGCCAGCCCGGTAACCTGGCCAACTTGGTTTTCCCGTTCGGCAACGCCAAAGCTGTAACGCCGAACGCCCAGGAACTTGTCCAGGTTGCGCGACGAAACCGCGAGGCGTTGCTGGCTTTTTTTGAGCAGGAGCGTCTTGACCACCTTGCGGCAGATCTTGGAAATCTCGCGTTCAAGACTGCGTACTCCAGCCTCGCGCGTGTAATAACGGACGATATCGCGCAAGGCGCTTTCGGCCACTGTCAACTCGGTCTTCTTCAAGCCGTTCGACTTCATCTGCTTCGGCAGAAGATAGCGCTGGGCAATATTGATTTTTTCGTCTTCCGTGTAGCCTGAGAGCCGGATCACTTCCATGCGGTCCAGCAGCGGTGCCGGAATGTTCAGCGTGTTGGCAGTAGCCACGAACATGACCTCCGAGAGGTCATACTCGACTTCGACGTAGTGGTCGACAAACGTCGAGTTCTGCTCCGGATCGAGCACTTCCAACAGTGCCGAACTGGGATCACCGCGGAAATCCTGCCCCATCTTGTCGACTTCGTCGAGCAGGAACAACGGGTTCTTCACGGCAACCTTGGTCATGTTCTGCAGAATCTTGCCCGGCATGGAGCCGATGTACGTGCGCCGATGTCCGCGAATCTCGGCCTCATCGCGCACGCCCCCCAAGCTCATGCGCACGAACTTGCGCCCGGTCGCCGTCGCAATCGACTGCCCGAGAGAGGTCTTGCCTACACCGGGAGGCCCAACGAGACAAAGAATCGGCGCTTTCAGTTTATCGACGCGTTGCTGAACCGCCAGATACTCGATGATCCGCTCCTTGACCTTTTCCAGCCCCCAGTGGTCTTTGTTCAACACCTGTTCGGCGGCAGCCAGGTCGCGGCTGATACGGGTTTTCTTGCGCCAGGGCAAACCGATCAGCGTCTCGATGAAATTGCGCACGACGGTAGCTTCGGCCGACATCGGCGACATCAGCTTGAGTTTTTTCAATTCGGACTGGACTTTGGCCATGCCCTCCTTGCTCATGCCAGCTTCCTTGGCCTTTTTCTCGAGTTCCTCGAAATCGGCGCCATCCTCGCCTTCACCAAGCTCCTTCTGGATCGCCTTGACCTGCTCGTTGAGGTAGTACTCGCGCTGGCTCTTTTCCATCTGGCGCTTGACGCGGCCACGAATGCGCTTTTCGACCTGAAGAATGTCGATCTCGGTTTCCAGCTGAGACAGCAGGCGTTCGATACGCGAACGGATATCCAGCATCTCGAGCACTTCCTGTTTCTGCTCGAGCTTCAGCGGAAGATGCGCGGCGATGGTGTCGGCAAGGCGCCCCGCTTCCTCAATACCGGCAATCGAGGTCAGGATTTCCGGCGGAATCTTCTTGTTCAGCTTCACGTACTGGTCGAACTGCGCAATCACCGCCCGACGCAGCGCCTCGACTTCGTGATCAACACCCTCCTCGACCGCAGCCGGATTGGCGGTGGCGACAAACATGCCCTCCTGCGTCGTGACCGCCTCGATCTGCGCCCTCCGCGTACCTTCGACAAGAACCTTGACCGTACCGTCAGGCAACTTCAGCATTTGCAGGATGTTGGCCACGCAACCGATGCCGTACAGATCTTCGGCCTCCGGTTCGTCCTTGACAGCCGATTTCTGCGCGACCAGCAGGATTCCCTTGCCGGCTTCCATCGCAGCCTCCAGCGCCTTGATTGATTTCGGCCGGCCGACGAAGAGCGGGATCACCATGTGCGGGAAGACCACCACGTCGCGTAGCGGCAACAGCGGCAGTTCAACTGTCTCGTCGGTGAATGATAGATTCGTGGTCATTGATTGGCTCTATAAATGTGGATGCCCCCAGCAAGTGGGGGCACAAGTACGGTTTTCAAGCCGCAGGCAACGGCCGACGAGGATCAGTTCGAACCGGAAACCTTCGGCTGATCGGCATAGATCAGGATCGGCTTGGCATCACCGGTGATTGCGTTCTCATCAACCACCACTTTTGTGACATTCTCCATCCCGGGAAGTTCGTACATCGTATCCAGCAACGCTGTTTCGAGAATCGAGCGCAAACCACGCGCGCCAGTCTTGCGCTCAAGGGCACGACGAGCAACCGCCGTCATCGCGGCAGGACGAATCTCGAGTTCGACATCCTCCATGGCAAACAGCTTCTGATACTGTTTGACCAAGGCGTTCTTCGGCTCGACGAGGATCTGTACCAGCGCCTCGGTGGAAAGCTCCTCGAGTGTCGCGATGACCGGCAGACGGCCGATCAGTTCGGGAATCAGGCCGAACTTGATGAGATCTTCGGGCTCGACGGTGCGCAGCACCTCGCCGATTGCCCGCTTGTCGTCCTTGCTCTTCACTTCGGCGCCGAAGCCCATTCCGCCCTTTTCCGAGCGGTTGCGGATAACCTTCTCAAGACCGTCGAAGGCGCCGCCGCAAATGAACAGGATGTTGGTCGTATCGACCTGGACAAAATCCTGATTGGGGTGCTTGCGGCCGCCTTGCGGCGGTACGGAAGCAACCGTTCCTTCGATCAGCTTGAGCAATGCCTGCTGCACACCTTCGCCCGAGACGTCACGGGTAATCGACGGGTTGTCCGATTTGCGCGAAATCTTGTCGATTTCGTCGATATAGACGATCCCTTGCTGCGCCTTCTCGATATCGTAATCACACTTTTGCAGCAACTTCTGGATGATGTTTTCCACATCCTCGCCGACATAGCCGGCTTCGGTCAGCGTCGTCGCATCGGCCATCACAAAGGGCACGTTGAGCATGCGCGCCAGCGTCTGTGCGAGCAATGTCTTGCCCGACCCTGTCGGGCCGATCAGCAGGATGTTGCTCTTGGCCAGCTCCACCTCGTCCCGGGTCTTGCCGTGATGACGCAAACGCTTGTAATGGTTGTAAACCGCAACAGCCAGAATACGCTTGGCCAACTCCTGGCCGATCACATACTGATCGAGCAGCGCCGAAATTTCCTTTGGCGTCGGCAAGTCGCTTTTTGCGGCTTTTGCATCCTGCTCCGAAGACAGTTCATCGCGCACGATGTCGTTGCACAAATCGATGCATTCATCGCAGATGAACACCGACGGTCCGGCAATCAGCTTTTTGACTTCGTGCTGGCTCTTGCCACAAAACGAACAGTAAAGCAGCTTTTCGCCGCCACCTTTCTTTTCCGCCATCGCGGCTTACCTCACAGTTCTGGAAACGGTTTGAAGAGCAGCGAACGCCCGGTCAAACCGTCTCGCGATTCAGCAATACCTTGTCGATCAGACCGTACTCTGCCGCTTCCTGCGCCGACAGGAAATTGTCACGATCCGTGTCGCGTTCGATACGCTCGACCGGCTGACCGGTGTGCTGCGCCATGATCTCGTTCAGTTTGGCACGCAGCGACAGAATTTCCTTGGCGTGGATTGCAATATCCGACGCCTGCCCCTGGAAGCCGCCCATTGGCTGATGAATCATCACGCGCGAGTTCGGCAGCGCGAAACGCTTGCCCTTCGCCCCGGCGGTCAGCAGGAATGCCCCCATTGAACAGGCCTGCCCGAGGCACAGGGTCGACACGTCCGGCTTGATGAACTGCATCGTGTCGTAAATCGACAATCCGGCGGAAACGGAACCGCCCGGAGAGTTGATGTAGAAATGGATGTCCTTGTCCGGGTTTTCCGCCTCAAGGAAGAGCAACTGCGCGACAACCAGATTGGCCGTCGTATCGTTAACCGGTCCGACGAGAAAAATCACGCGTTCCTTGAGCAGGCGGGAGTAGATATCGTACGCCCGCTCGCCGCGTCCGCTCTGCTCGACAACCATCGGCACCATGCCCAGCCCTTGCGGCTCCCAGCGATTATCCATCGTCATTCGATCAAGTTCCATCACAACTCCTCTTCCCTCAAGGCAGTCCTGATCAGCCGCGCTGCTGGCCCATCAGATCGTCAAAAGCGATGGGCTTATCCAGCACCTTGGCGCTCGAAAGCGCCCATTCGACGACATTATCCTCGATAACCACGCCCTCGATCTCAGCCAGACGTTGCGGCTGGGCGTAGTACCAGCGAACAACCTCTTCCGGATGCTCGTAGCTTTGCGCGGCTTCCTCGACCACCGTCTTGATCTGCTCCGGCTTGGCGTGCAGTTCATTAGCCTTGACGATTTCGGAGAGAACCAGACCGAGGCTGACGCGGCGCTTGGCCTGATCAGTGAACCATTCGCGCTGGATCGGGAAATCCTTCAGCTTCTTGCCGCTGCGTTGCTCCATGTCATGCCGGGCATTCTGGATCAGCTGATCGATCTCGATTTCGACCAGCGCTGCGGGCACATCAATCGGATTGGTCTTCAACAGCGCGTCCATGACCTGATTCTTGACCCGGCTCTTCAGGCGGCTCTTCACTTCACGCTTCAGGTTGGTCTCGATCTCGGCGCGCATCTTCTCGGTGTCGCCATCGGCAATACCCAGCGACTTGGCGAATTCGGCGTCGATTTCCGGCAGGATCGGTTCGCTCACTTGCTTGACCGAAATATCGAAGGTGACCGCCTGACCTGCCAGATCCTTGGCATGGTACTCGGTCGGGAAGGTCATCTCGAAGGTCTTCGACTCACCGGCTTTCATGCCGGTCACGGCATTTTCGAAATCGGCGAGCATCGTCCCCTCGCCGAGCACGAACGGATAATCCTTGGCCTCCCCGCCCTGGAAAGGAACGCCATCCTTCTTGCCCAGGAAATCAATGGTCACGCGATCCCCCTTGGCGGCGGCGCGGTCAACCGGCTCGTAGCTGACACGCTGCTTGCGCAGGACGTTCAGCGTGTTCTCCAGTTCAGTTGCACCCACTTCAAGGACCGGCCGTTCGATCTCTACTTCTTTCAGATCGGCAACCTTGATCTCCGGATAAACCTCGAAGGTCGCTGTGAACTCCAGATGCGTTTCGCTTTCCGTCTTCTTCGGTTCGATCTTCGGGTTGCCGGCGACACGCATCTGCTGCGCCTTGACAGCCTCTTTGAACGCCTTTTCCAGCGCTTCGTTCAGCGCATCCATGTGCGCCTCATAACCGTATTGCTGCTTGACGATATTGAACGGCACCTTGCCCGGACGGAAGCCCGGCATCTTGACGTTCTTGCCCATCCGCTTCAGGCGCTGATCAATCTCCTTGTCGAGGTCGGCAATAACGACCGACAGATCCAGACGGCGTTCGAGGGCGCTGGGCTGCGGTGCGGCTTCGGCATTGGTGGTCGTAGCGTTCGTGTCCATTAAGGTTCCTTGAAGTCTCTGATAGTTCGGGCTGAGAGAATCGTCTGCTCAGGCAATGAGTTAAAAAGATGGTGCGAGAGAAGGGACTCGAACCCCCACGCCTTGCGGCGCTGGAACCTAAATCCAGTGCGTCTACCAATTCCGCCACTCTCGCGCTAATCGGCCATTCTACCCGAGAACCTCCTATACTGTCAGCCGCCCCACCACGCCACCCGTCTTTGCCAACCCCCTCCAATGCCCGTCGAACACTACGAGAATTTCCCGGTCGCATCACTCCTTCTGCCCAGGCGGCTGCGGCAGCCGATCGAAGCCATTTACCGCTTTGCGCGCGGCGCCGACGACATCGCCGACGAGGGTAACGCAAGCGATACCGAACGCCTGAACGGACTCGCGCGTTTCGCGGCGGAACTGGACCGGATCGAGAGCGGGCAAACTCCCGAGTCGCCGGAATTCGCCGAACTCGCCCGGGTCATCGGCGAATGGCAGCTGCCCATTCAACTTTTTCGCGACCTCCTCGACGCGTTTGCCCAGGACGTGGTGAAGAAGCGCTACGCCGATTACGCCGAACTGCTCGACTATTGCCGCCGCTCGGCCAATCCGGTCGGCCGCCTGCTGCTGCATCTCTTTGACCGGGCCAGCGAGGACAACCTGCGCCGTTCGGACTGCATCTGTTCGGCGCTGCAACTGATCAACTTCTGGCAGGACATCGCCATCGACTGGACGAAAGCGCGCATCTACATCCCGCAGGAGGACTTGGCACGCTTTGGCATCGACGAACGCCAACTCGCCGAAGGACGCTGCTCGCCGGCGTGGGGAAAGCTGCTGGACTTCGAGATCAATCGCACGCGGCAACTCATGCTCGCCGGCGCACCGCTGGTTCGCGCCCTGCCCGGCCGGTTCGGCTGGGAAATCCGCCTGACCGTGCAGGGCGGCCTGCGTATCCTGGAACGAATTGGGAAAGTACGCGGCGACGTTTTCCGGCACCGCCCCGTTCTCGGCCCGATCGACTGGCTGCGCATGGCCGGACGAGCGGTGTTTATGTAAGATTCGCGGCCGAGACACGATCATGAAACGCCCGATGACCCCCGAAGAGTATTGCCAGGACAAGGCCGCATCGAGCGGCTCCAGCTTCTACTACAGTTTCCTGTTCCTGCCGGCGAACCGGCGTCGCGCGATTACCGCGCTCTACGCCTTCTGCCGCGAGGTCGACGACGTCGTCGACGAGTGCAAAGACCCGCAAGTGGCCGCCAACAAGCTCGTCTGGTGGCGCCAGGAGCTCGACCGGCTCTATGCCGGACAGCCACAGCACCCGGTTACGCAAGCGCTCCAGGCGGTCCTGCCGGAATTCAGCCTGCCGCAGGAACAACTGCTGGAAATCATCGACGGCATGGAGATGGACCTGCAGCAGACGCGCTATCTCGACTTTACGGCGCTCTCGCTGTACTGCTACCGCGTCGCCAGCGTGGTCGGCCTGCTTGCCGCCGAAATCTTCGGCTACACCGACCGGCAGACGCTGAAGTATGCGCACGACCTGGGCATGGCCTTCCAGCTCACCAACATCATCCGGGACGTCGGCGAGGATGCGCGCCGTGGCCGCATCTACCTGCCGATGGACGAACTGAAGCGCTTCAACGTCACAGTCGCTGACATTCTCGATGCCCGGCAGTCGGAAAACTTCCAGAAGCTCATGGAGTTCCAGATCGAGCGCGCCGAACGCTATTACGCGCAGGCGTTAAGCCAGTTGCCCGTGGTCGACCGGAAGGCGCAGCGTCCCGGGCTGGTGATGGCCGCGATCTATCGCGCGCTGCTTGAGGAAATCAAACGCGACGGCTGCCAGGTTCTCCGCCAGCGCACCTCCCTCACGCCGCTGCGCAAGCTGTGGCTTGCCTGGCGAACCTGGGTCAAGGGGTGAGCGAACGCATCGCCGTCATCGGCGGCGGCTGGGCCGGGCTGGCCTGTGCCGTCGAACTCAGCGCGACCGGGCAGCGGGTTTGCGTATTCGAAGCTGCCCGGCAACTCGGGGGCCGTGCCCGGCGCGTCGAGATTCAAGGCCTCCCCCTCGACAACGGGCAACACATCCTGCTCGGCGCCTACCACGAGACCCTGCGCCTGATACGGCTGGCTGGCGCCGACCCGGACACTCTGCTTGAACGCCTCCCGCTCGAACTGAACCACCCTGGGGGCGGATTCCGCTTGCGTTTGCCACGCCTGCCGGCCCCGCTCCATCTCGCAATCGGCCTGTTGGGCATGCAGGGAGCGTCGCTGCGCGAAAAAATCGCGGCCGTCCGTTTCATGCGCGCCCTGCAACGCACTCACTACCGGCTGCGCGAAGACATTTCCGTCGCCGACCTGCTCGACCGGCACGGCCAGACGGGCGCGCTCCGACGCTTCATGTGGGAACCGCTGTGTCTGGCGGCGCTCAACACGCCGGCCGCCTTGGCATCGGCGCAGATTTTCGCCAACGTGCTGCGCGACAGTCTTGGCGGAAAGAGAGAGGATACCGACCTGCTGCTGCCGGCCACCAACCTCGGCCAACTGTTTCCGGAAGCCGCCCGGCACTTCATCGAGGGCAACGGCGGCGAAGTCCGGCTGTCGAACCGAATCGACGCCCTTCAACCGTCGCTGATTATCGGAGGCGAAACCTTCGCGCACGTCGTCATCGCCACCGCGCCACAACACGCTTCGGCGCTCCTGCGGACGCTTCCCGAAACAACGGAAACTGCCAGTCTGCTCGATGGCTACGCGTTCGAACCCATCGGGACGGTCTATCTGGGCTATCCGGAAGCGCTGGGCTTTCCCTTCCCGATGATCGGACTCGACAAGCGGGAACCGGGACGCATCGGCCAGTGGGCCTTCGATCGCAGCGCCGAGAAAAGCGGGCAAGGCATCGCGGCCTGCGTGCTCAGCGGCGAGGGCTTGTGGGACTCGCTCGACAATGAGACGCTGGCGGCCACCCTGCACCGCGAACTGCAGGACACGCTGGGCCGTCCCTTGCCTGCCCCGCTCTGGCACCAGGTCATCCGCGAACGGCGCGCCACCTTCTCGTGCCGGCCGAAACTCGCCCGCCCGACGCCGGACACTCCGGTTCGCAATCTCTGGCTGGCCGGCGACTACGCCTGCGCCGATTATCCAGCAACGCTCGAAGGCGCGGTGCGTAGCGGCGTTACTGCCGCCCACCGCATTCTTGCGCAGCGCTGACGCGCAACTGCAGATCGTTCAGCCGACGACGATATACCCACTCACGAGAATCATTGCCAGGAATCCGACAAAGACCATCCAGCCTTCACGCGTTCTCGGGAAGCCGAATTGCATCAACTCCCCAAGCACCCCCCGCCGGTTGAAAAAGCTCTTCGACGTGTCGCGCATGTAGAACCACTGGCGCTTTCGCTCCGAGCCAATTAGCAGTGAAGCCACTACTACCACGACCAACCAGGTCAGAAACAGAAGACCAATCCGCCCATTAACCCCCATCCACCCTCTCCGTCAAAATAGTGTTTTACAGTAAATAATCACCAACCATCAGGCGGCGGCCGCGACGATCTCGCGCACCACGTCCGGCGTGATCACGCCCTTTTCGCCCAGCTTGCGCATGCCGTGTCCCTCGATGCCTGCGGCGATCAATTCCGCCGCTTTCGGATCAGTAACACCAGCCTCGCAGAGACGCACCGGAACACCGAGATCGCGGAACAACTGCTCGATCGCGTTGATCGTGCGCTGCGGCAGATCGACGTCTGGCGCCAGGTTGAACACGCTGCGTCCCATCTGCGCCAGCTTCACCTTCTTGTTTTCAAGCTGATTGCGCAGCAGCGCCGGCAACACGATGGCCAGCGTGCGGGCATGGTCGATGCCGTACTCAGCGGTGAGTTCGTGCCCGATCATGTGCGTCGCCCAGTCCTGCGGCACGCCGACGCCGATCAACCCGTTGAGCGCCTGGTTGGCCGTCCACATGAAATTGGCGCGCCACGAATCGCTGTCACGCTCCTTGAACTGCAGCGACAGGTTGACCAGGTTGCGCAGCAGCACCTCGGCGTAGCCGTCCTGCACCCAGGCCTGCACCGGGTAGGTCAGATACTGTTCGCAGACGTGCACGAAGGCGTCGACCAGGCCGTTGGCGATCTGCTTCTCGGGCAGCGACTTGATCACGTCCGGATCGAGCACGGCAAAGCGCGGGTACACCGCGTCGGAGGAGAACACCAGCTTCTCCTTGGTCGTGCGCCGCGTGATCACCGCCCCGCCGTTCGATTCCGAACCGGTCGCCGGCAGCGTCAGCACGGCCCCCAGCGGCAAGGCCTGCTTGACCCTGTGCTTGCCGAGGAGGATGTCCCAGCCGTTGCCGTCGTAGCAGCAGGCCGCCGCGACGTACTTGCTGCCGTCGATGACCGAACCGCCGCCGACGGCGAGGATGTAGTCGAGTCCCTCCTTGCGGATCAGGGCAACCGCCTTGTCGAGGGTCTCCACGGCGGGATTCGGCTCGACGCCGCCGAACTCCATCCAGGTGCGCCCCTCCAGCGCCGCGGCCACCTGGTCGTAAACGCCGTTTGTCTTGATCGAACCGCCGCCGTAGATGAGCAGCACTTTCCTTGATGGATCGATCGCCTTGGCGATGGACGCGATCTTCCCTTGTCCAAAGTGAATCGCGGTCGGATTGGAATAGCTGAATTTCATGGGACAAACTCCAGTAAAAGCAAAAAATCAGGAAATCTCTTCGATCCGCCCGGCGTGCATGCGCAGCCGTCGCCGGCAGCGGGCGGCGATCTCCTCGTCGTGCGTGACGAGGATCAGCGTCGTGCCGCGTTCGGCGTTGATGGCGAACATCAACTCGATGATCTGGTGCCCGGTCGCCGCATCGAGGTTGCCGGTCGGCTCGTCGGCCAGGATCAGCATCGGCTTCGGCGCAAACGCGCGCGCCACCGCCACCCGCTGCTGCTCGCCGCCGGAGAGATGCTTCGGATAATGGCGCAGGCGGTGCGACAGACCGACGCGGTCGAGCCAGTATTCCGCCTCGGCGCGGGCATTGGCGACGCCGGCCAGTTCCAGCGGCAACATCACGTTTTCGATGGCGTTCAGCGACGGCAGCAACTGGAACGACTGGAAGACGAAGCCAAGCAGACGGCCGCGCAGCACCGCACGCGCATCCTCGTCGAGCCCGGCAAGTTCCTCGCCCCCCAGCTTCACGACGCCGCTGCTCGGCAGATCAAGGCCGGCGAGCAGCCCGAGCAGGGTCGATTTCCCCGAACCGGACGCGCCGACGATGGCCACGGTGTCGCCGCCAGCGACGGAAAACGAATTCTCGTGCAGAATGACCAGCGGTTCGCCGCCGTTATCGACGCTCTTGGTCAGGCGGCTGACTTCCACCACGTTCATTGCCTGCATATCCTGCATACCCATGTTCCGATCATTCGCCCTTCGTTGCCTGCTGGTTGCCGGCAGCCTGCTTCTGCCGCTGACCGACGCGCTCGCGGCGCGGACCCTTCTCGTCTTTGGCGATTCGCTCTCCGCCGGCTATGGAATCCCCCGCGAATCGGCCTGGCCCAGCCTGCTCGCCGCACGCCTCGACGAAAAAAAAATCGATTATAGCGTCGTCAACGCCAGCATTTCCGGAGAAACCACCAGCGGCGGCCGGACACGCCTCGGCGATCTGCTGAAGAAGCACGCACCGGAAATCGTGATCATCGCCCTCGGTTCCAATGACGGTTTGCGCGGCCTGCCGATCGCCACCCTGCGCGGGAACCTGCTGGCGATGACCGAGATGGTGCAAAAACGCAAGGCGCGGGTGCTGATAGTCGGGCAACGACTGCCGCCCAACTATGGCCCGTACGCCGAGCAGTTTCGTCACGTCTTCGCCGAGGTGGCGACCGCCAGGAAAGCGGCTCTCGTCGACTTTCTGCTCGACGGCGTGGCGCTGACCCCGGAACTGTTCCAGCCGGACAACCTGCACCCCACCGCCGCCGCCCAGCCGCGACTCCTCGATAACGTCTGGCGCGGACTGGAGCCTCTGCTCAAGAAATGACGACACCGGACGGAAAACATGTCCGTCCGGCATCGACGTACGCATAGTCCAAGTCAAATCCCGCGCAGGCGCCTAAAAATTGACGTCGTAAGGATACGGCCTCTGTAGCTCCGTGACCTGACGGAAAGCCTCCTGCTCGGACAAATCGACCTTTCTGTTCCACAGCAAGGCGAGCCCCTCGCGCTGCCCCGCCTTCCACTCCGGGTGTTTCAGCAGTTGCTCTTCAAGGTACTGATCGTAATCGGATCGATAACCGGCCATAACGACTCCTCGACTCCTGCATTGGTCAAAAGACAGCTGATCAATGGAATGTAATGGGCCTGGCCGCACCGGCGCAATAGTCGTCGAGCAGCGAATCGATCGACTCCACGTCCCGCTCATCATCCGGAATATTGTCGATGGCTTCGCGCAAGCCAACGGCCACAGAGCCCTGAACGAACAAGGTGCGCTGTCCCAGCTTGTCAACCAGTTCGAAAGCCGACCGTGTCGGGTAGGCCACGATTGCGTAGTGCTCGCTGTTATAGACGATGTTCATCTCGACTCCTTTCTCCGTTGTGCCACAAAAGCCTGATCCGCTGAATCTCGCATGTTGCTGCCAGGCAATCGCTCCTTTCGGGGAGAAAGTGTGTCCGCTTCTCCCGTTTTCAAGTCGAAGCAAGTACGTCTTGTGAACAAGGACCGCCATCCGGCGCGCGAGTTCAAGCCTCCGGGCGAAATCCCGACGACTTCATCCGGCATTTGCCGGTTGCTCAGTGCTGGCTGGTGTGTTTTACGTTGACGACCAGGAGCCGGTCACACATGGCAATCGCCATCGCAGAAAGCAGGAAGGCGATATGGATGCCCGCCTGGGCGATGAGGACTTTCTCGCTGTAGGCCTCGGCGTTGATGAAGGTCTTGAGCAGGTGGATCGAAGAAATGCCAATGATTGCGGTCGCCAGCTTGACCTTGAGAACGGAAGCGTTGACATGCGACAACCACTCCGGCTGGTCCGGGTGCTGCTCCAGGTTCATGCGCGACACGAACGTTTCATAGCCGCCGACGATCACCATGATCAACAGGTTGGAAATCATGACCACGTCGATCAACCCCAGCACGACCAGCATGATCGTCGTCTCGGTCAGGCGCCCGGTTTGCGAACCGTAGCCAACGGCTTGCACGATGTGTTCCAGAGCGTCCTGGTTACCGAGCGCCGCACCGACGAGATCGACCAGCTCGACCCAGAAATGGACGACATAGACGCACTGCGCAACGATCAGCCCGAGATAGAGCGGCAACTGCAACCAGCGGCTCATGAAGATGAAGTTGGGCAAGGGACGGAGACGGGAAGACGGGGATTCGTTCATGAAGGGATCCGGGAGAAATGGGACAAAACCGGCAGTTGCAGCACGCGGGAGCTACATAGACATTCCCGCTACGGGAAGTTCCGTTCTGATTCAACACCTGCCTTTTTCAACCGTAATGGCTATGCTGAGACAAGGTGGCGCCGCCAACGCCATGAGCTGGCTCACAATGCATCACAAAAGTAAGACTTCATGCCCGCGAACGCTCGTCTGCAGCCGGAACCGAACGATCATCCCCGGAAACCAGCCCACTCAGAAACATACCATGAGAATCGAAACCGGAAGCCGCCTGCTCACCCTGCTGGTCGCACTCTTGTCTGCGTTCAGCATCGGCACGTACGTATTCGCCAATCGCACCGTGGAAGAGCTCAGGCGCAGTCAGCAAAAACATGTCGAGGTTTCTCAGGCCGTGTTCCTGTTCGGTCAGAGTGCCGAGATGCTGACCATGGCGGCACGCACCTATATCGCCACCAGTGACGAGTATTTCCGGACAACGTTCCATGCCCGGCTGGAGGCTGGCTGGCCGGCCAACGTGATCGATCGGCTGCGCGAACTGCTGGACGGGCACCCGGACGAAATCACTTTGCTTGAATCCGCACGTGAAAACTCGGAGTTCCTCGTCGCCCTCGAAAAGAGCGCCATCCAGGCCGCCGAGCGCGGCGACCGCGAGGCCGCCGTCGAGGCAATCCTGGGCCCGCAACATCGCGTGCGTGAAACCATAACCACGGAACTTGTCACGCAGATTCTCCGCCAGCTTGAATCGACACAGCGGGAGGAAAACTCGCGCCTGACGGCGCAAAGCGACCTGGCAGGACGGATTGCCTGGGTCACCATGGCGCTCAACGTGGCAGGCATGCTGGGCGTCCTGCTGGGTTTTTACCGGCACAAGGTCGTGCGCCCGCTGGTCAGCATCACCCGGCAGACGCGCTCGTTGCTGGCCGGCAGGCGCGACATCCATTTCGTCGGACCACAGACGGACAAGGAAGCGGAGGAGATCCTGGAACTGGCCAGAACGCTGGAAGACTACCAGCGCATCTCCGCCGAGCGCGACGCGCAACGGCAGCAACTGCACATCGCCAATGCCGAGCAGAAGGCGATCGTCGACTCCGCCACCTCCGGCATCGCACTGATCAAGGACCGGATCATCGAAAGGGCGAACCGCCAGCTGCACACGATCACCGGTTGGTCGCCATGGGAACTCGTCGGTCAGCCCACGCACGTCTGGTACACGGATGAAGCCGCGTGGCAGAACGACGAGAACACGCTGTACGAGCCCGTCTGGCGTGGCGAAACCAGTACGCGCGAAATGCAGATGAGGCGCCGCGACGGGAGCAGCTTCTGGGCACGGCTGACGGGCCGCGCCGTCGACGCCGACGACCGCTCGCGCGGCTCGGTGTGGATCATCGACGACATCACCGTCGAGCACGCGGCCATCGAGGAAATGCGCAAGGCACGGGCGCTGGCCGAGGAAGCGGCACGGATGAAATCCGACTTTCTCGCCAACATGAGCCACGAGATTCGCACGCCGATGAATGCGATCATCGGTACCGCCTACCTGGCGCTGAAGACCAACCCGTCCGCCCGCCAGCGCGACTACCTGAAGAAAATCCAGGCATCGAGCCAGATCCTGCTCGGCATCATCAACGACATTCTCGACCTGTCGAAGATCGAGGCCGGCAAGCTGGTCGTCGAACGCACAGACTTCGAACTGCAGCAGGTCCTCGACAGCGTCACCAATCTGGTGGCCGAAAAAGCCGCCGGCAAGGGCCTCGAATTGATCGTCAACATCGCCAGCGACGTTCCCGCTAACCTTGTCGGCGACCCGCTGCGGCTCGGCCAGGTGCTCACCAATTACGTCAACAACGCGGTCAAGTTCACCGAACACGGCGAAATCGAGATCAGCGTCGCCGTCGATCACGCGAAAGGCAACGATCTGTTCCTGCGGTTTGCGGTGCGCGACACCGGCATCGGCCTCACCGACGAGCAGAAAAACCGCCTGTTCCAGAACTTCGAGCAGGCCGACACGTCGACCACGCGCAAGTACGGCGGCACCGGGCTGGGCCTGTCGATCGCCAAACAGCTGGCCGAACTGATGGGCGGTGCGGTAGGAGTCGACAGCGAATTCGGCAAGGGCAGCACGTTCTGGTTTACCGCCCGTCTGGGGCGCGGAAAAAGAAAGCGCAGCAAGCCGCTGCTCAACCCGGCGATGCGCGGTTGCCGCGTGCTGCTGGCCGACGACAGCGATACCGCCCGCGAGGTCATCGGCGAGATGCTGCGCAGCCTGACCTTCGATGTCACCGCGGTTGCCTCGGGCGATGCGGCGATCGCCGAAATCGCCCGGAGCGACGCGATCGGCGAGCGTTACGAGGTGGCTCTGCTCGATTGGCGGATGGCTGAACTGGACGGCATCGCCACGGCCCGAAAAATCCGCGCCCTGAATCTCGAAAAACCGCCCCGGCTGGTAATCATCAGCGCCTATGGCCGCGACGAACTGTTCCATGCCGCCGAGGCCGCCGGCATCGAGAACGTCCTGATCAAGCCGCTCAGCCCGTCACTGCTGTTCGACACGATCGTCAATCAAGGCGCGACGGAGCACGAGGAGGCGACCGAGGAAAGTCCTACGGAATCCGAAATCGAAACCCGGCTGGCGTCGATCGCCGGCGCACGCGTCCTCCTCGTCGAAGACAACGACATGAACCAGCAGATGGCCAGCGAACTGCTCGGCAGCGTCGGTCTGAACGTCGAACTGGCCGAGAACGGCCGCATCGCGGTGGAAAAGGTTCAGGCGCAGGAGTTCGACGTCGTCCTGATGGACATGCAGATGCCGGAAATGGACGGCATCACCGCCACGCGGGAAATCCGCAAGCTGCCGCAGTACGCCGAGTTGCCGATCGTGGCCATGACCGCCAACGCCATGGAAGGCGACCGCGAGAAGTGCCTGGCCGCCGGGATGCAAGACCACGTTGCCAAGCCGATCGACCCGGACACGTTGTGGCGAGCCCTGCTCCGCTGGATCAAGCCCCGCGAAGGCCTGCCGGCTGGCAGCCCGACCGCGCCCCGCCCGGGTGCGGCAAAAGAGGAGGAATGGACGCTGCCAGAAATCGCCGGCATCGAGACCGCACAAGGCCTCAAGCGGGCGATCGGCAAGGGCTCACTCTACCTCGCCATGCTGCGCAAGTTCCTCGACGGCCAGGCCGCTGTTCCCGAGCAACTGAAAAGCGCGCTCGATGCCGACGACTGGCCGCTCGCCGAACGGCTGGCCCACACGCTCAAGGGGACCGCCGGGAACATTGGCGCCAACGCTATCCAGGAGGCCGCCGCAAAGATGGAAGCGGCCATCGCTGCGCACACCGACCGGGCAAAAATCGACGCCTTGCTCGCTGATCTCAATCGCCCGCTCGACGAAACCATTGCCGCGCTGCGCGCAGCGCTGCCGGCGGAAGCGTCTGTCAACGCTGCCGCAGCCGATCCCGCCGAGCTTCGCCAACAGGTCGCGCGTCTCGCCGAATTGCTGGCCGACGATGACGCGGAAGCCAGCGAGCTGCTGGTTGCACATGCAAACCTTTTCCAGGCAGCTTTTGGAAAAGACTACGCGTTGATCGCCGATGCCATCGCCCGTTTCGATTTCGAGAAGGCGCTGGCGGCGCTGCATGCCGCCCGGGCCGGAAAGGAGGAGTAAGCCATGGACGAACCGGAAACCCTGCCCCGCGCAACGGTCCTGGTGGTGGACGATACCCCGGACAACCTGACGCTGATGAGTTCGCTGCTGCGCGACGACTACAAGGTCAAGGTTGCCAACAGCGGCGAGCGGGCGCTGCGCATCGCCCGCTCGGAAAGCCCGCCGGACCTCGTCCTGCTCGATATCATGATGCCGGAGATGGACGGCTACCAGGTCATCGAGCAGTTGAAAGGCGACCCCGCGACCCGCGACATCCCGGTCATCTTCCTGACCGCCAAGGCCACCGTCGACGACGAAAAGAAGGGCCTCGAACTCGGCGCGGTCGACTACATCACCAAGCCGATCAGCCCGCCGATCGTCCTGGCCCGCGTCAAGACACATCTCTCGCTGAAAGCTTCGGCCGACTTCCTGCGCGACCGCGCCGCCTTCCTGCGCGACCGCGCCGCCTTCCTCGAAGAAGAAGTCGCCAGGCGCACGCGCGAAGTCCGGGCGATCCAGGACGTCACCATCCTGGCCATGGCGTCGCTCGCCGAAACACGCGACAACGATACC
>Ga0302250_1000714_pt1 | contig 29339 bp, 24 predicted proteins | sample AAG_RA_Asp_MG_FD_193536 | JGI IMG/M metagenome (GOLD analysis project Ga0302250, IMG submission 193536) | Enriched activated sludge microbial communities from anaerobic digester in WTTP, New Holstein, Wisconsin, United States - AAG_RA_Asp | ecosystem: Engineered > Bioreactor > Anaerobic >... | reverse complement strand
AGTGGTGTTCTGACGACCGTTGCCGTCTTTGTCTGAAACGGGCTCAATGCTGCCGACGCAAGCTTTCACTGGCCGAGCAGATTGCCCTGTATGATGAACTAAACAGCAAAGACAAGACGGAACAGGAGTCATAAATGGCAGGATTTCCCGGATGCTTGCATTGACAATGCGAGGCTCTTGGCTGTATATTCTCCAGGAAAAATACATATTGGATCCACATGCAGGACTTCAAACATATAACACGAAAAAAACGCTTTACCATCTTCGATTCAAGTCGCCCTATACAGGAAAACAAGAGGATTGAACCAGCCAATGAAATGCGGCCTTGCCTGCCGGAGCATCCTGCCCGCCCGTTCATGACGCGTTTCAGATACCCTTTGCTGTTTCTGGCCGTAGTGGCTGTATTGACACCTGTTTTTGCCATCTTGTTCAATTACGGCCCCAAGGCGGCAAAGGCCGCCATCTCCTGGCTGAATACAGATGCCCGCCAGCCGTCAGATGCGTCTGAAAGCGTTTCCCCGGCATCTTTTGCCGCTGCCGACAAACTGCTTGGTTCCGCGTCACTGCAGGGTGAGCAGCTTGCGGCCCGCACCGAACATGGTGAAACCCTTTACTTCAGTATCATGCCGGGACTGCAAAAGCATGTACATGATTACATGGCAGCCAACAAGGTACCCTACGGCGCGTTCATTGCCATAGAGCCTTCCACGGGGCGCATTCTGGCAATGACTTCCTATTCTGCCATTGATGCCGAATGGGGACGCAAAGCCTTCTACGAAACCTATCCCATGGCCTCTCTTTTCAAGATTGTCACGGCATCGGCGGCCCTGGAAAACGGCAAGATCAATCCTCAATCCGTCATCCATTTCCGCGGCAACGCCGTTTCTGAAAATCCGAAATACTGGGAACCCGGCCCCAAGGGACGCAGCAATTCCATGGATGTAACATGCGCCATGGGCAAATCAGTCAACCCGGTATACGGCAAAATCGCCTCGGATATCGCTGGCAAAAACGCTGTGATGCAGTATGTACAGAAATTCGGCTTCAACCAAGCTTTGTTCCCTGAAACCCCTGTAAGACAGAGCAGCACCTGCGACCCTGCCGACCGTACAACGCTGATGCGCATGGGTGCAGGACTTGAGCATGATGTCAGGATTTCTCCGCTGCATGCCGCCAGCATGATGGCCGCAATCGCCAACGGCGGGGCAATGATGTCGCCAAGACTTACGGACAGGATTGTCACTCCGAAAGGAAAGGTACAGAATGGTCAGCCGGCCAGGGAAATCCGCAGGATCGTAACGTCCGAAACCGCTGGCGCCCTGACCAGGATGCTTTCCAGCACCGTCACCACCGGCACATCGCGCAAGGCCTTCCACGACCGCAGGGGAAAACCGCTGATGCCGCTGGATATTGCTGCCAAGACCGGCTCCATAAGCGGCACTGACCCCAAGGGGCACTATTCGTGGTTTGCAGCCTACGCGCCTGCAGCAAATCCAAGGATTGCGCTGGTGGCCCTGGTCATCAATCAGAACAAATGGAAGATCAAGTCATCACATGTGGGTGAGCAGGCGTTGCAGGAATTTTTCAAAAAAGGCGGGGTGTGACTGTTACAGCAGTTTCAGTAGTCAACGTTCGCCGGAGCCGGATGCTGAGTGACTGGAAAACAACGCAGACTGAGTTTTCCGTCGACCATTTCGCCATAGGTAAATTTTTCCATCCAGTCGCCCAGTGAAAGCACGGTAAAAGTTGAATTTTCCAGCTGTTCACAGAAGGCGATATGAAAATGCCCGGTTACCAGACCGTCGCAGCCGTTATCCCTGGCAGATGCGGCGGCTGACATGATCAGCGCCCGGTAGTCCCAGCGTTCCGACTTGGCAGCATAGCCGGCTTGGCTGGTGTGCTGCAGGCGGTTCTTGATCATCACCGCCAGTGATGGAGGAAAATGGTTTACCGCCGCCTCTACCAGCCGGTTGTGCAGCATGGCCCGCAGAAACCTGTATCCGCGGTCATGCGGATTGATCTGGTCGCCATGACAGAGATAAAGACGTTTCTCCTGAACCGTAACAACAGCAGGCCCCTTGTGCACCTGGGCTGAAAGCTGCTGTTCAAAGAGCGGTCCCAGATGAAAATCATGGTTACCCTCGAAATAAACAATGCGACAGCCGCTCTGCCTGAGCCGAAAAAGGGCATCCAGTATTGGCTGGTACTGTGTAAAAGGATTGGAAGGAAAACCAAGCCAGAAATCAAACAGGTCGCCCATGATCAACAGGGTTTCTGTGCTACCCTCAAGGCTGCGCAGAAATTCCAGCATCAACCGGTAATTGTGGTCTCCAGGCTCGTCCAGATGGGCATCGGCAATAAAAATGGTACGCATGACGGGGATTCTGCTTATACTCTCCGAATAAGTCAACAAGGAATAACAATGAAATATTCACATAACGTCGAGATCGTCTGGGATGAACTTTTAAATGCCTTCGCCGACAATCATAAAAACAAGGTCTATTTTCTGGACAAGAATACCGGGGAGGTGTTTTTCATCCCCACCAACCTGAAAGATGATGAATTGTGGCACCAGATGGAAAGCAACGCGGAGCGTTTTCTGGAGATTCCGGCCATTGACTATAACGTTGAGCGCCAACTGTATGCACAGTTTATGGAAACGGTGGAAGATGAAGAGCTTAAGCTGCTTTTGGACAAACTGATCAACAGCAGAGAGCTCCACGGCAACCTGCATGATATCCTCTCCTTTTTCCCCGAAGAGGAGGAGCGTCTTGAAAGCATCAAAGACGATTTTCTCAGCAACCGCGTGCAACAGTGGCTTGAAGTCAACAACCTGTTTACCATGGGCATCGAATCGCTGAGCATGCCCCGTTCCTGAAAAGGGGACACATGAGTCCTGCACATCAAGTCACACAACGCAGCGATTACGGCAAACCGATTGCCGCCATGATGCTGCTCTGCCTGCTGGCTGCCTCCGGATACGCACTGCGGCACACCATCTCCTGCTTTCTGCTCTCCTGGATCATCGCCTACCTGCTCGACCCGTTTCTGGTGAAGGCAGAGGAAAAGGGCGTCCGCCGCATGCACGCCCTGATCGTCATGTATCTGCTGCTGGGTATCTGCAGCGTGTTCTTCATGGCCTTCATGGTACCGATGATCACCATGAGCTGGGACAACATGGTGCGCGACCTGCCGGCCTATATCCGCAAGATCGAGCAGCTGGCCCTGTCCTGGAAAACCCGGCTGCCCGACGGGCATGGTGCCGCCGAAATGCAGTGGCTGATCGACAAGGTCTCCGGCAATATCGACGAATCGGTCAAAAAGGCCGGCGGTATGGCTTACACCTTTGCCTCATCCATTCTCTTCAACATCTTCAATATCGTGCTCTCCCCCATCCTGGTTTTTTTCATGCTGTACTACAAATACGATGTGCTCGAAGCCATCTCCTCGTGCCTGCCGGAAAAACACCGCGACGTAATCACCTATATCGGCCTGGAGGTAAACAGCAGCATTGGCGGCTACCTGCGCGGACAGGTGCTGGTTTCACTGATAGTGGCCGGCATGACCACGGCATCGCTCTACTGGCTGGAGGTGCCGCATCCGATCTTCTGCGGTGTATTCGCAGGGGCGGCCTCTGCCCTGCCCTTCATTGGCGTAGTCATTGCCATCCTTCCGGCCGTGTTCTTTGCCTGGTTCAAATACCAGACCCTTGCCATAATTCTTGAAACCGTGGCATCTTTTGCCGTGATATATTTTCTGGAAGGATATATTATCAAGCCGCTGGTCTTCAAAAAATCCATGGATCTCAACCCGCTGATGACCATCGTCATGGTCATGGCGTTGGGTGAGTTGATCGGCTTTTGGGGCATACTGCTGGCACTGCCGATTGCAGCGGCCATGAAAATCACCTGGACCCATGTGCTTAACGGAGATTTCAGGCGATAGCAACAAACCGGTGCCAAGCACCACATGGGCCTGCCTGGCAGGCCACACTACTAAAATAATAAGATGGAGCCTCTTGCAAAATGTGATGAGGAAGCCGGGATACACGGCGCAAGCGAGAGAAAAAGCGAGGCATCCCCTCACCCGGCCTTTGGCCACCCTCTCCCTCCGGGAGAAGGATAGGATGAGGGCAGGACGTTGAGCTTTTGAGCGAGCGGCAACAACATAGACCGGCTCCGCAGTAGTTTTGCAAGTGGCTCATACGGAAGTTTTTACATATGATCACAGAACAGACCTTCAGCATCAGAGGCACCAGGACCAGCGCCTGCTTCGGCGTCATTGAAGAGGAAGTGGCTTTTCTTCCCGGCATTGAATCAGCCGTGGCCAACCCATCCGCCAGCGAACTTTACGTAACATTTGACGACTCCATTACCTCTACCCAGGAGATTATCGCCTGCATAACTGACGTTGGATATGCTGCTGAAATCCTGCTACCAACAGCTTCACCCGATGAAGATACCCGGCAGGACACCACAGAGGCATCAGCCGAATTCACCTTTGCCGTCAGCGGACTGCACTGTTCTTCATGTGTCAGCAAGCTGGAAAACAGCCTGATGAACCGCAAGGGCATCACCACCGCCAGCATCAACCTGGCCACCGGCACAGCCCAGGTATATTTTGACCCCGAACAGATTGACGAAAAGGAAATCTTCAGCGTCGTCACGGACACCGGCTATACACCGGTGGAACTGTACGAAGGTGATCAGGCGCAGCAGGATGACCTGGCCGCACAGAAAAAGTGGCTGATCATTGCAGCGGCGCTCTCTGTGCCGATCATGGTCACCATGGGCATTCATCACAACCGGGCTGTCATGCAACTCAACCTGTTGCTGGCCACCGCTGTACAGTTCTCAGCCGGCCTGATATTCTACCGGGGCGCCTGGAGCGCCATAAAAAGCCGCCACACCAACATGGATGTACTGGTAGCCATGGGCACCAGCGCCGCCTATTTCTATTCGCTGCTGGCCTGGTCCGGCCTGCTGGGGGAAGCCAGAGATATCTACTTTGAAACCTCGGCCATGCTGATCACCTTTGTGCTGCTGGGCAAATATCTTGAAGCCAAGGCCCGCGGCAAGGCCAGCGAGGCCTTCAAAAAGCTGATGGGGCTCAAGGCCGACATGGCCAGGCTGGTCACGGACAACGGCGAAAAACAGGTTCCTTCATCCAGCATACAAATCGGCGACGTGGTGCGTGTCCGCCCCGGCGACACCATACCGGTGGATGGCGAGGTAGTCGAAGGCAACAGCGTTGTGGACGAATCCCTGGTGACCGGGGAATCCATGCCGGTGGTCAAAAAGACCGGCGATCAGGTAACCGGTGCGACCATTAACCGCAATGGTGTCATACTGGTACGCGCCACTCGCATCGGCGAGGATACCACGCTGGCCCAGATTGCCCGCCTTGTCACCGAAGCCCAGAATGATAAGGCGCCCATCCAGCGCTTTGCCGACAAGGTATCAGAATGGTTCGTGCCTGCCGTCATTATTCTTTCACTGCTGACATTCATTGTCTGGTTCTTTCTGCTGCATGCCCCTTTTGTCAATGCACTGCGCTTCGCCATTGCCGTTATTGTAATTGCCTGCCCATGCGCCATGGGCCTGGCAACCCCTACAGCCATCATGGTCGGTAGCGGCCTGGCGCTGGGGCGCGGCATTTTGATCAAAAAGGGATCAGCCCTGGAGACCATCGCCCGCATGCAAGTATTGCTGCTGGACAAGACCGGCACCCTGACCACAGGCACTCCGATCATGACAGACCTTGCCGTTGCCCCGGGCGTGGATCAGGACAAACTGCTGGAATGTTTAGTGACAGCAGAGATCAACTCCAGCCACCCACTGGCACAGACCGTCATCAATGCGGCAGAAGCAGCAGGTATCAAACCGGGCAAGGCCGAAGACATTGAAGAGCGCGGCGGGTATGGCATCACCTGCAGCTTTGAAGGCTTTCGTCTGGCTGTCGGCAACGAGCGTCTGATGGATGAGGAGCAGGTCAACATGAAGCCGCTGCTGGAAAAAGCGGCAGCCCTCTCCAACGCAGGCAAGACACTGATCTATGTGGCGGCAGGCAATATTCTGGTAGGGGTGGCCGCCTTTGCCGACCCGCTGAAGTCCGGCTCGCGCAAGGCGGTTGAAGAGCTCAGGCAACTGGGTATCAGAACGGCCATGATTACCGGTGACCATGAAGATGTGGCGGCTATTGTCGCCAGGCAGTCCGGTGTGGATGTATTCGAAGCAGAAGTCCTGCCGGAAGGCAAGCAGGAAGTAGTCAAGGAATACCAGATGAGCGGCATGGTTATCGGCATGGCCGGAGACGGCATCAACGACGCGCCGGCACTGGCCAGGGCCGATGTTGGCATTGCCGTTGGCAGCGGTACAGATGTTGCCAGGGAAACCGGCGAGATTATCCTCATGCGCAACGACCTGATGGATATTGTCAGGGCGGTCAGAATCGGCAGGGCCACACTTGCCAGGATAAAGCAGAATCTGTTCTGGGCCATGATCTACAATGTTTTGTCGGTACCGATTGCCGCCGGTATGTTCTACAAACTGGGCATCACGCTCAGGCCGGAGATCGCCGGTCTGGCCATGGCGCTTTCTTCGGTTTCGGTGGTTGTGAACTCCATACTGATCAAACGCGTTGAAAAGGAGCTTTGAAACATCCAGATCACCAAGTATAATTATACAAACATCAACAAGGCACGTCAGGAATCTCCATGTTTGAAAAACGCCTGAATAAGCTGAAGATCATCTACGGCATTGCCTTCGCCTTCATCGCCCTGACCCTGCTTGCCACATCATTCCTGATGCAGTACTCCATACAGCAAAACGACGGCGACTCAAGACTCATCAATCTTTCCGGCCGCCAGCGCATGATCTGTCAGCGACTTGTCAAATGCGTCCTGGCACTGGAACATTCCTCATCAAAAACTGAACATGTACGCTGGCTTCAGGAAATCAAGGTATCCCTGGCGGATTTCAAATCCTACCATCACGGCCTGCAGCGGGGGGATGAGAGGCTGGGGCTGCCAGCCACAGAGAAGTCCACAGAAATCAGGATGCTGTTTGCGGAAATCTCACCCCATTATTCCGCTATTACCGCCGCACTGGAAGATTTGCTGTCACATGCAGCTAAGCACCCCGCAGACCGCAACATTTATACCGTAACAGCAGACAAGGTGCTTGCGGCTGAGTCAGGTTTTCTGGACCTGATGGACAAGATCACTTTCCAGTTCGATAAAGAGGCCAAGCAGCGCATCGCTTCCATGCAGCAGATGGAATGGATATTCCTTCTCACCGGCCTGCTGGTATTGGTGGTGGAATTCTACTTTGTCTTCCGTCCTTCCATATCTCAGCAGAATTCGCTGATGACATCGCTTAAAGCCAAATCGCAGCAGTTGCGCGAAACCAACAAAAGGCTGCAGGATGCCCTGAAGACATCCCTGGAAACCAACCGTGCGCTAAGACGGCTTTCCAAGACCGACGGACTGCTGCAAATTGCCAACAGACGGCACTTTGACGAGGTAATGCTGAGGGAGTGGAGACGCGCCGTCCGCGGAGGACAACCGTTGTCACTAATGATCCTGGATATCGACCATTTCAAGCTGTACAACGATGAATACGGCCACCTTGAGGGAGATAACTGCCTAAAACGCGTGGCCAGTGTAATCAGCCTTTCCTTCCGTCGCCCCGCCGACCTGGTCGCCCGCTACGGCGGGGAGGAATTTGCCGTAATCATGCCGGAAACCGAGCCGGCCAATGCCTTTAGGCTGGCAGAACACATACGTGAAAACATTGAGAAACTCGGCATACCGCACAAGGCATCCCCCACAGCAGAACACGTCACCATCAGCATCGGTATCTCATCCATGCTGTCACAGCAGGGCTCAACCCCGGCGCCGCTGATTCACGCAGCCGACGAGGCGCTTTACGATGCAAAACAGAGCGGACGCAACTGCATTCGCACCGCAAACATTTCCATCTGAAACAGCAAGCTACTTGAGCTGCCTGACCACATCAAGCACAGCCTTGTAATCCGGCTCAGCGGCAATCTCCGGCACAATCTGGACATACCTTATCACGTCTGCGCTATCCACAACAAAGACAGCCCTGGCCAGCAGCATGATCTCCTTGATCAGCACACCGTAAGCACTGCCGAAAGCACGATCTTTGTAATCGGAGAGCGTCACCACCCGGTCAATACCGGCGGCTGCGCACCAGCGCCCCTGGGCAAAAGGCAGGTCCATACTGATCGTCAGCACCACCACATTGCCGGAAAGACTTGACGCCTCCTGATTGAACCTGCGTGTCTCCGTGTCGCACACCGGCGTATCCAGTGAAGGCAACGCGCTGATGATCTTGATTTTTCCCGCATAATCGGCAAGCCCTACGGGCTTGAGGCCGTTATCACAAACGGTAAAATCCGGAGCCCTGTCACCTGCCTTCAACTCTGGTCCCAGCAGGGTCAACGGGTTGCCGTTTAGTGTAATGATGCCGCTTCGTTCTTGCATAATGCCTCCTTTTCAAGTTTTAAGAAAGTCTACTGCAAGAGCACCCAAACGCAAGCTATTCTGCCAATCCGCGCTTCATGCAGATATCCACAAACTGTGTGGCCAGCCGATAAGTCAGCCCCCACAGCACCGGAGCTCCCGGCCATGCGAGCATGATAGCCGGCATTTCCATGGCTTCGCCGCCAAAATTGACCGTGGTTACAACCCGGCGATTAGGATCAGTCAGCTCTTCAAGGTCCGCCCAATAGGTATCGTAGACTTCCTGATTGGGAGTTAGCACCACTGACGAACCGGGCAGCCAGTAAACAAAACAGGAGACACTAACCGGCAGCGTCGAGCCAGTTACCTCCGGCAACCGCCCCAGATAAACGGTTTCAGCCAGATCAAGCCCGACTTCCTCAGCAGCCTCGCGCTCCGCCGCCTGTTTCAGCGCTTCACCCGGTTTGGCCTTTCCGCCGGGGAAAGCGATGTTCCCTGACCAGGGATCATTGGGAAAAAGCGCACGCTGTATGAACAGCAGCTCCAGCCCTCTTTCCCCCTGACGCAGGATCATGGCTACAGCGGCCCTGGTCTTGCCCTCATGCTCTTGCTTTTCCATCCGATCTGAATGCCGGCGATGATGCCGATCAAGCAGTGTTGATATGGTTTCCAGCGAAAAAGTCATTACTCCACTTCCACAATGTTCTTTTAGGTTTCAAGTCTGTTGCAAAACGTCATGAGGAAGCCGGGATACACGGCGCAAGCGAGAGAAAAAGCGAGGCGTACACGGCCGTACGTTGAGCTTTTGATCAAGTGGCAACAACATAGACCGGCTCCGCAATAGTTTTTCAACAGACTTAAACATGATTAGCACTTTTGCGCATACTCTTCAACGTCATTGCTTGACAGAGCAGCAAAGTACAGGCATTAAGGATTCATATCGATTTGGTCCATTGTGACCAAAGGAGTCAGGGCATGAACAAAAAAATTCTCGCTGTTGCCGCAGCAGGAGTTCTGATTGCCGGAACCGTTTTTTTCTTTTACAGCAGACAGAACAGCTCCAACAGCCGGCTGAAACTGTCCGGGACCATCGAAGTCACCTCTGTGGAGCTTTCCTTCAAAGTCCCCGGCAAGATGCAGCAGCGCCTTGTGGATGAAGGTGAGACTGTCAAAGCAGGCCAGATCGTTGCGCGCCTTGAAGATACCGAACTGAAGGATGAGCGCAGCGCCAGGCTGGCCGAACAGCGTGCGGCCCAGGCCGGGTTGGCCGACATCAAGGCTGGCAATCGTCGTGAGGAAATCGCCCAGGGAGAGGCCATCCTGGCCCGCATGCGGGCGGAGGCGGACAAGTGTGCAAAAGATGCCGTCAGAATGGAGGCCCTGTTTCGCCGGGAAGTCATTCCACAGAAAGATCTGGACACGGCCCGCGCAGCCCGTGACGCCTCCGCCGCGGCCGTGCGCGAAGCGGAAGACAGACTTCGGCTGCTGAAGATCGGTGCACGCCCCGATGCCATCAAAGAAAGACAGTCCCGTGCCGAAGCAGCCGGTGCCATGCTTGCCCTGGCCGAAGAGCGTCTTGCACAAAGCATACTCAAGTCACCATTGGACGGGGTGGTGCTGGCAAAACATGCCGAAGCAGGAGAAATGCTGGCCGCCGGAGCCCCGGTGGTGACTGTGGCAAAACTTGATGAGGTCTGGGTCAGGGCGTTCATTCCCGAGTACGAAGTCGGGCTGGTCAAGCTGGGACAAAAAGCACAAATAACTGTGGACACCTGGCCGGGCAGACATTTCGATGGCCGCGTCAGCTTCATCTCGCCCCAGGCGGAATTTACCCCCAAAAACGTCCAGACAGAAAAGGAAAGGGTCAAGCTGGTCTACCGTATCAAGATCACCATCCCCAACCCGAAGCAGGAATTGAAACCGGGTATGCCGGCCGATGCGCTGATTTTACTAGATCAGAAGCAATAGCAAAATAGCAAGCGCATTGCGTTTGCCTACAGGAGCCAATTATGGAAATCGGTTTCTCCGCCATTCTCAACGCCACCCTGGCAGTACTGGCCATCATCAATCCGCTGGGCAACCTGCCGATCTTCGTCAACATGACTTCCGACCTGGACCAGCAGACCAGGAACCGCCTGTTCAACCTGGCCACCTCAACAGGCTACGTAACCCTGATGATCCTCACCTTTACCGGCAAGCTGATCATGGAGAAGATCTTCCATATCCAGATCGGCGAGTTCCAGATCGCCGGCGGCATCCTGCTGATCGTGGTGGCTGTGCGCAATACGCTGTTTCCGGAGCAGCGCAGCAGCGGAAAGAAAAGTGACAATGTCATGGAAATCGGTGTTGTCCCGATTGCCGTCCCCCTGATGGTTGGACCGGGAGCCATCGCCACCGGCATTCTGATGCTTAACAGCAACAACTGGCTGGTCGTCATGGTCAGTATCACCCTGGCGTTCATGGTCACCTGGGTGGTGCTGCGCTGTTCAGGTTTCCTGATGAAGCTGATCGGCAACATCGGTTCACTGGTGATGTCGCGCATCCTGCAGATATTCATCGCTGCCATCGGCGTGCATTTCCTTCTGGCCGGCATATTCAGCCAGATCAAGCTCTGGAAATGATCTTTTCTCCTGAGGCAAAACAGCACACGCATGTCCCTATCAATTAACCATCTCACCAAGCGTTTCGGCGAGTTGACAGCCGTTGACAGCCTGACACTCAGCATAAGCGCAGGAGAGCTGTTCGGGCTGGTTGGTTCGGACGGCGCCGGCAAGACAACCACCCTGCGCATGCTGACCGGCGTTATGACTCCCACTGACGGAGAGGCAACTGTGCTGGGCTGCCAACTGCACAGACTTGTCGAAGTGCAGCAGGACATCGGTTACATGAGCCAGCGTTTCGGGTTGTACCAGGATCTGACCGTGGCAGAGAACATCCGCTTCTATGCCGATCTGTTCGGGGTATCCGGGGCGGAATACCGTACCCGCAGTGAACGACTGCTTGCCTTCAGCGGCATGGCGCCATTCACGGAACGCCTGGCAGGGCGTCTTTCCGGAGGTATGAAACAGAAACTGGGACTCTGCTGCGCCCTGATCCATAAACCCAAACTGCTGCTGCTGGATGAACCGACCAACGGGGTTGATCCGGTTTCACGCCGTGATTTCTGGCGCATCCTGAACGAACTGCGCGGCGAAGGGGTCACCATCGTAGTGGCCACCGCCTATCTGGACGAGGCCAGCCGCTGCGACAGGGTTGGTCTGCTGCATCAGGGGAGGCTGCTGGCCTGCGGCACGCCGGCAGAGCTGACCGGCAATGGCAGCACTACCCTGGAGGAACTGGTGATCAGGGAGATATCCGCACCTCACCACCCTCCCAACCTCCCCCTTGAAGGGGGAAGAATAATAAGTTCAAACTCAAATATTGAGTTCAGCAAGCTTCACCCTCCCCTTCAAGGGGAGGACCAGGGTGGGGATGGGGCAGAATATGCTGTTTCTCTGTCGCAACTGACCAAGCAATTCGGTGACTTCATCGCCGTTGACAATATCTCGCTTAACGTCCCCAAGGGGCAGATCTTCGGATTCCTCGGCCCCAACGGGGCCGGCAAGTCCACCACCATCCGCATGCTCTGCGGCATTCTGCCCCCCACCAGCGGAGACGGCCATGTAGCCGGTTTTGACATCAACCATCAGCCGGAACTGATCAAGGAAAACATCGGTTATATGAGCCAGCGCTTCTCGCTCTACGAGGAGCTGACCGTAGAGGAGAACATTGCCTTCTATGGCGGCGTATACCGGCTTTCTGCGGCGAAACTGAAAGAGCGGACCGACTGGGTCATCCGCATGGCCGGCCTGGACGAACGGCGCAGTTCAACCGCAGCCGAGCTTTCCGGCGGTTGGAAGCAACGCCTGGCCCTGGGATGCGCCATCCTGCATGAACCACCGATCGTCTTTCTGGACGAACCGACCTCCGGGGTAGACCCTTTGAGCCGCCGCAATTTCTGGGAGCTGATCCGCAACCTGGCCGCCAAAGGCGTGACAGTATTCGTCACAACCCACTATATGGATGAGGCAGAGTTCTGCGACCGTCTGGCACTGATCTACCGCGGAGAACTGGTGGCCGTCGGTACGCCACAGGAACTGAAACAGGCACGACTAAAAGACGGGGTGCTGCCAAGCCTGGAGGATGTGTTCATCGGGCTGATTGAGGAACGGGACAGCAAATGAATCTGCGCCGCATAAAAGCCGTTGCCAAAAAGGAATTCCTGCATGTGCTGCGCGACCCGCGCAGCATGATGATGGGCATCGGTATCCCCATGCTGCTCTTGTTCCTGTTCGGTTATGCCCTGACCATGGATGTGGACCGGGTACCGCTGGCGGTGTGGGACCGCAGCAACAGCGTGGAAAGCCGCGAGCTGATCAGCCGTTTCAGCGGCTCGCGCTATTTTGAGCTGCGGCAGCATGCCGAAGGATACCGGCAGATTGAAAACGCCATTGACCGGCGCGAAGCGCTGATCGCGCTGGTGATACCGGTAGATTTTTCCCGCCGCCTGTCACTGGGCGAAAAGGTGCCGGTCCAGACCATTTTAGACGGCAGTGACCCCAATACCGCCACCATTGCGCTGGGCTACGCCGAGGCGGTTGCTGCGACATATTCCCAGGACATTGCCATCAAGCAGATGCGCAAAAGCCCACTGAGTCAAGTGAAGTTAGATTTTGGCGCAGAAGCAGGCGCCACATCACCGGCTGCCGCCCTGACCGGCAAGATATCCCCACCGTCCCTGGAACTAAGGCCGCGTGTCTGGTTCAACAACGACATGGTCTCCCGCAACTTCATCTTTCCAGGCCTGATCGCCGTGGTGATGATGATCATGGCCGCCATTCTGACCTCGCTCTGCATGGCCCGGGAATGGGAAAACGGCACCATGGAACAGCTGATCGCCACCCCTATTACAGCCGGCGAACTGATTGCCGGCAAACTGGCACCCTATTTCTGCATCGGCATCGTTGATCTGATACTCTGCATCGCTGTGGGAGAACTGGTCTTTGACGTGCCTTTGCGCGGCAGTCTGTGGCTGTTGACGCCCATGTCGCTGCTGTTCCTGTTCGGCGCGCTTTCCTTCGGCATGCTGCTCAGCATCGTCACAAAGAACCAGCTGCTGGCCAGCCAGATGGCCATCATCACCACCGTGCTGCCGGCCTTTCTGCTGTCCGGCTTCATCTTCCCACTGGAAAACATGCCGCTGCCGATCCAGTGGTTCACCCACATCATCACGGCGCGCTATTTCGTGTTTATCCTGCGCGGCATCTACCTTAAAGATGTGGGCATGACCATGCTTTGGCCGGAGGCACTGTTTTTACTGCTGTTCGGGGTGATCGTGATGGCCGTTGCGGTAAAGAAATTCAAAAAGCAAATTTTGTAGCCACAGAGGGCACAGAGCACACAGAGGAAAAACTATGAGTGACAAACAAACTGAACAAATCATCTCAGCCGCGATTGAGGTTCATAAGGAACTGGGACCTGGGCTTTTAGAATCGATCTATGAAGAAGCTTTGTGCCATGAGCTTGGCCTGAGAGGAATAACATTTGAAAGGCAGAAAGAAGTTGATGTGATTTACAAAAACGTCAAGATAAAAGGGCAGCGACTCGACCTGCTTGTAAGCGGTGAAGTAATCGTCGAGATAAAATCCGTCCGACGGCTGGAAGACGTTTTTTCTGCCCAGGTTCTTTCATATTTAAGAACCACCGGTCTGAATCGTGCCCTGCTATTAAACTTTGGCGAGTCAAGACTAGTCGATGGCATCAAAAGGTTCTCTCTGTGAGCTCTGAGTCCTCTGTGGCAAAAGGTATTTAAACATGTTTGAACGGCTGCGCGCCATGCTGATAAAGGAGTTTATCCAGGTCTTCCGCGACCCGCGCATGCGGATTGTGCTCTTTGTGCTGCCAGTGCTGCAGACGATTATCTTTGGCTATGCAGTCGACATGGATGTGAAAAACATCCCTACTGCGGTAATCGACCGGGACAACAGCAGGGAAAGCCGTGAGCTGATTGAAACTGTGACGGCATCCGGGCATTTCAAGCTTTATGGCCATCTTGGCCATGACAGGGATGCCACCGCCCTGCTGGACAGAGGCAAGGTCCGCGTAGTAGTAAAGATAGAGCACGGTTACAGCCAGCAGCTGCGCCGCGGTGAGAACACGGTGGTCCAGGTACTGCTGGACGGCTCGGACTCCAACACCGCCGGTGTGGTCATGGGTTATCTGGGGCGCCTGTCCATGGAATACAACACAAAACTGCAGGCTGACTTCAGTGCCAGAAGATACGGTGCTGCGCCCCGCATCGGACAGGTGCAGCTGGCCAGCCGCGCCTGGTTCAACGAGAATCTCGACAGCCCCCCCTTCTATGTACCAGCGGTAATCACCAATATCCTCTTTGTTATCACCATGTTGCTATCCTCCCTTGCCGTTGTCCGTGAAAAAGAGGTCGGTACCATTGAGCAGGTCGTAGTCACGCCCATCCGCAAAAGCGAATTCATTCTGGGCAAGACCCTGCCCTTCGTATTGATCGGCTATATTGATGTGGCGCTGATCAGCGGCGCCAGCGCGCTGGTCTTCGATGTACCGGTTCGCGGCAGCCTGTGGCTGCTGTTTGCAGCAACGACACTTTTCCTGATGAGTTCTCTGGGCATAGGACTGCTGATATCCACGGTCAGCCAGACCCAGCAGCAGGCCATGATGACCGCCTTTTTCGTCATCTTTCCCGCCATGCTGCTGTCCGGTTTCGCCTTTCCCATCGAGAACATGCCCGAGCCGGTACAATGGCTGACACTGGCCAATCCGCTGCGCTATTACATGGTGGTCATCCGGGATATCTTTCTGAAAGGTGTCAGCCTGGAGATACTCTGGCCCCAGTTGGCCGCCCTTGCCGTCATCGGACTGGCCGTAATGGCTACAGCCATTGCCAGGTTCAGAAAAACAGTGGGCTAGTGCTGATCGTAAAGGAAGGATACAAGTGACATGAACAACAATCATCGCCACAAAACCCTGCGATGTATTTTCTTGGCAGTTTTCTGCCTATTACTCCTGCTGACAACAGCCGCCTATGCCGCGCCGGCGGCGGAAACAAAGTACAGCCATCTGGTGGTGCTGGGAGATCCGCATATCAGCGGCAACAGCAAGCAAGACGCTAAAAAGATGGCGGCCATCAACACCATCAACTCATGGGATGACGTGGCGATGGTCATTGCTGTCGGCGATCTCTGCCGGCAACTCAGCAGTGACCAGGAATATGAAGCGGCAAAAGCATTTTTCGCGGCGCTTAAGAAACCGTTTTACCCGATTGCCGGAAACCACGACTTCATCTATGATGACCAGCTGGATGCCAAGGGCAGAAAAAGACGCGCCGACGCGCCCATGCGCCTGGCAAAACTGGACAGGTTCAAAAAGAGCTTCGGACTGCAGAGCAGCTCATACAGCATAAAAGCAAGTGGTTATCTGCTTGTATTGCTGTCTCCGGACTCCGGCAGCCATCTGGCGGAACTTTCCCGACAGCAGCTGGCCTGGCTGCAGACGGAATTGAGCAGAGACCAAAATACGCCCACCATTGTCTTCTTTCACGCACCGCTGGCCGGCACACTGGACAATTACAATAAAAACGCCAACACAGCCAATTTCATCGCCCAACCAGCAGCCGCAATCCATGATATCCTGTCTGCCCATCCGCAGGTATTCATGTGGGTATCCGGACATACCCATACAACGCCTGCAGAACCTTCTTTTGCCTCATCCGTGAACCTTTACGCCGGACGGATAACCAACATCCACAACAGCAACATGAACCGCAAAACCGTCTGGACCAATTCGTTATTTCTCTATCGTGACAAAGTGGTTGTAAAAACCTTTGACCACGGCCAAGGCGCATGGCTGCCCAAACTGGAGCGCACCATCATGACACCGCCGCTTGCAAAGCATGCCGTATTCTGATATCCAATACAAATGAAAGACAGTTTATCTTGCTGCCAAGACGGCAGGGCAGCTCACCCCCTGAAGGAGAACTATCATGAATGAAATGGACAACTACAGTCGCACGACTGACCAAGCCATCACCAGGCAAAACACCCTGGTCCGTCAGGTCTACGCCTGGATGGGCGCCGGTCTGGCCATCACCGCTGTCATGGCGCTGTTCACACTCTCCTCGCCGGCAATGCTGTCTGCTATCACCGGCAACCGGCTGCTGTTCTACGGGCTGCTGTTCGGCGAGCTGGCCTTGGTCTTCACGCTATCCGGCGCCGTCAACAAGCTGAGCGAGTCTGTAGCAACAATGCTTTTCATTGCCTATTCAGCGCTCAACGGGGTGACCCTTTCGATTGTCGCCCTGATCTACACATCCAGCTCCATCGCCTCAACCTTTGTCATCACTGCCGGCATGTTCGGGGCCATGAGCATTTACGGATATGCCACCAGACGCGACCTGACATCCTGGGGCAGTTTCTTCTTCATGGGGTTGATCGGCATCGTGATCGCCTCGATCGTCAATATCTTCGTGGCAAGCAGCGCTGTATCCTGGGTGATCTCCGGCATCGGGGTAATAGTTTTCACCGGTCTGACAGCCTATGACACATGGAAGATCAAACAGCTGGCCGCACAGGGGCAGACCGGCAGAAAACAGGCCATTCTCGGCGCGCTGACACTCTACCTGGACTTTATTAACCTTTTTCTGATGCTGCTCAGACTGACCGGAAACAGGCGTTAAAACGTATTCTACGTAGGCCAGCCAAACAAAAAAGCGTCAGCCCTTTTCCAGGGCTGACGCCATACCGTTGATACCCCCCGCTGTTTCAGGCGAGATTCTCTCTTTACATAACTCGCTTGACTGTCACAACAATCTACTTTGTGAGTTTTCAAATTGCCACACCACGACTAGTCTCTTTCCAATCACTTAAAAGCAGACTTCTCTAAATCTGAATCGGAATCCAGATATTTGTCAGCTATGGCCTTGAAATCATCAGCCAATTCCAGGAACACATCAACAATATCCGGGTCAAAATGGCTTCCCTTGCTTTCAATAATGACCTGAACCGCCTTCTCATGAGGCATACCTGATTTGTAAATACGACGGCTAATCAGGGCATCATACACATCGGCCAAGGCCATAATACGAGCGGCGACAGGAATTTCATCACCTGACAAACCCTCAGGGTAACCGCTTCCATCCCATCTTTCCTGGTGAGAATAGGCAATTTCCTTGGCATATGCCAGAAACGGCAGATCCAGGTCAAGCGACTGTTCTGCTGCCACAATAGCATCACGCCCCAACGTTGTATGGCGCTTCATGATTTCAAACTCATCAGGTTCAAAACGGCCCGGCTTAAGCAGTATGCGATCCGGTATCCCCACCTTGCCGATATCGTGCAGAGGTGCGGATTTAATAATAAGATCAATCTGTTTGTCGTTATCCAGTGCCATCTGGAACCGGGGGTGATTCCGTAGCTTTTCTGCCAGCAGCTTGACATACAGCTGCGTACGGCGGATATGGTTGCCGGTTTCATTGTCACGAGTCTCTGCAAGAGAGGCCATGGCATGGATCGTTACATCCTGGATGGCAGCCACTTCACGGGTTCGTTTTTGCACTTCCTCCTCCAGGAATGCGTTGCGGTCCTTAAGGAAATCGCGTGCCAGCTTGAGTTCCAAGTGATTCCTTACACGGGACAAGACAATTGGAGGGCTGATTGGTTTGGTAATATAGTCAACTGAGCCCAGACTAAGTCCGTAGGCCTCGTCTTCAACTTCTGATTTAGCCGTCAGAAAGATTACTGGAATATCCCTGGTCTTAAAATTGGCCTTAAGCTGCCTGCAAACCTCATAGCCGTCCATTCCAGGCATCATTATATCAAGAAGTATCAGGTCTGGAGGGGTATCGGATTGAGCTATTTTCAATGCTTTTTCACCGTTATTGGCAATCTTGACCTTATAGAAATCTTTCAGCAGGCCGCTCATCAGAGAGATATTGTCCGGCGTGTCGTCCACGACAAGAATGGTGGCCTGCTGTGCAAACAAGTTATGAATAAGAGTATCCATATCCTGCGCAGAATTGTTGCTTTTCATATCTGACATAGTGTTCCTTCCTTTATTAACCAGACGAAACTTCTGATTGTTTTCTAGCCTGCAACGATGTGCTTATCATGATATGGCTTCAAGATTTCAAAAGCTTTTTCAAAATCAAACTGCTTAATGGACTGTGCGAAGGTTTCATAATCGCCAGCCTCAAATATACCACGCAAAACAGCACATTCTGCTTCAAAGACATCGACAGCTTCACTGTCATCATTTGCCAGCAGATCCGCCAGTGCCACGCAAACTTCGGCTGCTTTTGCCGGATCAACCGCCTTGGCCGGGGAGTGTTCCTCCTCTTGCGGAAGTGCTTCTGAAAGCCTCTCAATAAATGTTGCCAGCACAGCTGAAAATGATTCCAGCTTTTCTTCAATATCTTCCTCTGCAACACCGTTCCTGATCATACTTTCCAGTTCAGCAGCCATCTCCTGCAGACCAACTGCACCTATATTGCCGCAGACCCCCTTTGCCGAGTGGGCGACACGCTCCGCACTGTTCCTGTCGCCATTTGCAAGGCTCTCACGGATTAGCGCTGGGCTTTCTTTCTGGTTTGAGATAAACGTGCCCAGCAAATTGATATAAAATTTCTTTTTTCCCAGGACCCGTTTCAGGCCCAGAGAGGTGTCAAGCCCAGGTATATCCGGCAGTTCCACTTCCGCGGTTTCCGCACAAACCGTAGCCGATTGCTGACCAACAACCTGTTCATCCCGAACAGCCAACTCAGCTGGTGGCCTGATCCACTTCAGTAGCTTGCCGAACAGTTCGTCAGGCTCGATTGGTTTGCCTATGTGATCACACATTCCAGCAGTCATGCACTTTTCAACATCTTCGGCCATTACGTTGGCAGTCATGGCCACGACAGGCAGCTCTTTAAAACGCTCATCCCTTTTTATTTCCATTGTAGCTGCAATGCCATCCATTACAGGCATCTGCATGTCCATCAGCACAACGTCATATGTACGCAGGGCCAACATCTCGATCGCCTTTTTGCCGTTTTCTGCCACATCCACAATGAAACCCGCATCGGATAATAGTTCACAAGCTATCTGCTGATTAAATTCGTTATCCTCAGCCAGCAGGATGACTGCTCCTTTAATGGATTCCAGATGCCCTGCCAATGAATCCCGATCATTATCCTTGCAAACGGTTCCCTCTGCGCTCCCTCTTCCCAGGCGGGCAGTAAACCAGAACGTGCTTCCTTTGCCGTATTCACTCTCGACCCCCACATCACCGCCCATCAGATTGGCCAGTTTCTTCGAAATGGCCAGTCCCAGACCGGTCCCCCCATACTTGCGGGTAGTGGAAGTGTCAGCCTGCTGAAAAGACTGGAACAGCTTGCCGATCTGCTCTTCGGTAAGCCCGATTCCGGTATCATGAACTGCAAAACGGACAAGGATGCCGGATTCCTCTTCATCTTCGATCCCGGCTGAGATGGATATCCGACCGCTGTCAGTGAACTTTACGGCATTATTGGCATAGTTGATCAGAATCTGGCCAAGGCGCAGGGGATCACCAACCAGATGGTCAGGCAGTTTCGGGTCAATATTGAATTCCAGTTCCAGACCTTTTGCCTTAACCTTGTCAGAAATAAGATCAGAAACATTTCCCATGGTTTTACAAAGTTCAAAGCCGGTTGATTCAATAGCCAGCTTGCCGGCCTCAATTTTCGAGAAATCAAGGATATCATTGATGATTCCCAGCAGATGTTTGGATGACTGCTCGATTTTATTGATGTAGTCTCGCTGTTTACTATTCAGGTCTGTTTTCAGGGCTAGGCTGGAAAAACCTATGATGGCATTCATGGGTGTACGTATCTCATGGCTCATGTTGGCCAGAAAATCCGATTTCATTCTTGTGGCATCTTCGGCCACCTTACGCGACTCTTCCAGGTCTTCCATGATATTCAGCATGGCCCTGCGCGTTTCATCCTGCTCGGCAACCTTGCTTTGCAGCTCTACGGTTGACCTGTCCCGCTCTTCAAAGGCGGTTTGCAGCTGTTGGGTCATGCTGTTGAACGCTTCGGAGAACTCCCCCATGAAATCTATCTTGTGGCCAAAGTCCCCTTGCGATATCTGTCTGGTATTCCAGGTCAGATGCTTCAGGCTGGCGTGCAGACTCTTGAGCGACTGTGCAATCAATATCCTGGATTTGGTGGGGGTAAAATTGATCTCCCCCTTGCCGAGAAGATAAGCCAGGTTAGATGTTTCATCATATTCATCAATAAATCTGTTGATATAACCGACCGCCTGACGGAGCTCATTGTCGGGCACATCATCAGGCAATTCTATTTTCTCCGGCTTCATGCCTTTGAGGATGGCATGGAATACCGAGGTTATCCTGTCGATATCTTCTTCTCTGATCTGTAGCATAGTAATAGTCTGGTTAAACGACCGGATCGACACTGAAACGGCAGACCCTGTCGCCGGAACACCAGCAGTCTATCTCCTTGACATTGAATTTCTTTCCCGAGAATTCCTGCAGCAGGCCGCTGATGAAACCCTCGTCGTATGTGCAGATGGTCTCGTCACTTACCGGCAGTCCTGAACAGTCAAGGTCTTCAGCCACAGTCAAGGTGAACTTCATTTTTTCAAAGTCCGCCTCTTCTACCCTCAGTACACCTATCTTGAGCTTTATAAGCAGTTCCTGCAACTCCCTGACAAAGGCATTAAAATCATTTTTTTCGGTCAGCAGGGCTTTGAACAGCTCCCTGCCTGCCAGTTCGCCAGCCTTGTAGAAAATCATTTCAGCGGTTTCAACATCAAACTCCTGGATGATCACATCCCTGAGCGTAAACTGCATCAGCCGGTATACCGTTACATCCATGGTTGATCCCAGGTTGGGGCGCCCTTCGCCGATGTTGCCGATCATGCTCCAGTCGAACATGGACGTTTCTCTCTCCTCTTTGAACATAACAATCTCCAGTATATTGATTTGTACTTCAGATATCAGCCGACAATCTTATATTTTTCGCCATCCCTAAGCCTGAGAAGAAGCGAATTAATCTCTTCCTTGAGCTGAATCATCCTGCTTTCGCGGTTGATGGTCAGGTGGACACAATTGTACACAACATTGCTTTTTTTGAGAGAGCAGGTTTTTTCATATAGTTTTTTCACCCACTCCATACTTTTTTCCTTTGCCCAGTTCTTCAAGCAGTGTGTTTATTTCATGCTTCAGTTCGATCATTTTTTCTTCACGACCTATGGTGAGCCGATTGAAGCGTTCCAGCTCTTCCATCCGCCTGTTCAGTTCTTCCTCACTTTTTTTCCGCTCCGTAATATCTCGGAAAACCACCACCGCCCCTGCTGTTTCACCCGATCGGTCGGATATGGGGGTTACGGAGTATTCGCTCTGAAAGCAGGTGCCGTCCTTGCGCCAAAACATCTCGCCGTTTACGATCTGTTTTCTGCCGCTGATGCAGGTCTGGAGTATAGGGCTGTTTTCGGCAGGATAATCAGTGCCGTCGGCGTATGAGTGATGTATCAGGCCATGGATATCCCTGCCGTTGATCTCTTCCGCGCCATAGCCGAGCAACAGCGAGCAAGCATCGTTAAAGAATGTTACGTGCTGTTGCATGTCCACGCAGAAAATGCCTTCACCGACTGAGTTCAATATCAGGCGGTTTTTTGTTTCACTTGCCCTCAACTCGGCTTCCATGAGTTTGCGGCTGGTCATGTCGGAACACATGCCAAACGCCCCGGTCTTGACACCATTTTCGTCAAACAGCGGCGAAACGTTAAAAAGGCATAAGACGCGCTCTCCGCCAGGTCTTGCCACGGATATCTCGTATGAGCCGCTTTCGCCTCTGTTGCGAAGCGCAATCTGTTCTTCCAGAATAGACCTATTTTCCTCATCGGCAAAATCATTAATCTTCCGGCCGAGGAGCTCCTCGCGGGGTCGCCCCACTATCTGGCACATGGCTTCGTTGACCTCGACAACAACATAATTATTATCAACGACCCCGAAACCTTCATTGGCGGTTTCGAGGATCCTTCTCATCTTGCGTTCATTGGCGATCAATGCCAGCTCATGACTCTTTCGCTCTTTGCGGTTGATCAGGTATCCGAAAAACAGGAAAGCAATGACAAAAGCCAACATGCCGCTGGATATGGCGACTGTCAGAAGGGGGCCACCGGAAAGCAGCCTTGACATGTCCGTCATCAGTACCAGGGTCCATTCGCCCTGGGGGTCGTTCCAGCTTAGTGATGCCCGTTCAACGGCATGGAGACGTTCGGAAACAAGGGTTGTCTTTCCAATCAGGTCGAATTTCAGCGCTTCGAAATCAGCCTTGTCAAAACTCGCACCGAACTGTTTCCCCCGTTTGATGGCAAGTTGATCGTCCTCGGACAGTCCCTGCCGGACCTTGAACAACCATTCCCTGTTGTTGGCGGCAAACACCACCCCTTGAGGCGAGAGCAGAAGAGCCGGCCCCTTCCATGAATCCAACAGCTTGTCCACTGTTTCAATGTCGATCTTTACCGTTAGAGCCCCGATGGGGGGGGATTGCAATGTTCTGCCGCTGCGGATGGGGGCGGTGATGTATATTCCCCGCTCACCTGTATTGGTGCCTACCGCGGCAAACACGTTAGGCTTGCCTGCCATGGCCTGTTTGAAATATGTACGAAAAGAGACGTTACGCCCTTCGGAGGACTTGACGCCCCTGGTGAAGTCGACAACGATTATGCCGTTGCGGTCAACGATGAAGGTCTTGTCCGATTTCACCTCCTGGGCTGCTGCAGCCAGTACTTCCTCCACTTCAGCTTTGTCATAAGCTTTCTCGCTGCGTGCCACCGGCTTGATTGCTGCCGAGACAACTCCGATCAGGTTGACGCCGCCCATCACATTGCTTTTGGCGGTCTGGGACATCAGTTCCATTGCATAGCGGTTTGTCTCGCGAGCTAGCAGGTCACGCCGGTCATGTTGGAGATTCATTTCTACAAGGTAGATTGACAGCCAGGAAATAAGCAGCGCAAATACCAGAGCAAACAGGAAGGAATATTGCTTGTTGAGTGCAAAGCGTATCAAGAGTGCATTGAAAATGTTCTTTTTATCTTTATTACTGATCATATATCCTTTTTGTGCCAACTAAGAGTATGTGAATTGCTAAAAAACCTTAACGGCAATCAGGCAAGACTGTTTACACTGGTTGGGATGTGATTACATCAAGTGCTTTTTAAAAATCAATACGGCCTGCTGGCCTGTTCCAGAGACCTGATTCTACTGTTGTCCACAAAGGTCAACTTGGAAAGCATATCATTTAAAACAGTGCGTGCAACCTAGTACAAGCACCCGGCGTCCCCGCAAGTCCGGAACCGGAATATAGACTTGTCGATTTTGCTCGGCAAGTAATCCTTGGGGACTAATTCCAAAATACAAATTACCCAATTCCAGCACATCTACATAAGCAACCATAGCGTAATCGGCAATGTCATGAATGACAGACAGGTTTGGGCGGTAATGATCGAGGCCATGCTGTCGTGGTCACCCCCCATCTGGCGCGACAGTATATAGGACGTCGGCGCAGTCGGCACGCTAAACAGCAGTACAACTATAGTCAGGGGCAGGCCCGACAACCCCATGGTGCTGCCTATCCACCATGCCGCCGCAGGCTTGCAGACAAACTGCACCATGCTGCTAGCCAGCAGCGGCTGCCAGTGTTTCACCAGGCTACCCGAACGATATGCCGCCCCCACCGCCATCAAACCAATAGGGAACGCCGCCTTTCCCGCCAGCACCAGCACGCCGTCAATTTCCTGCGGCAGTTTCAGACCGGAAACATTCAGGCTGACGCCAATCACACAGGCAATAATCAGTGGATTACGGGCCAGATCCGCCAACACCGCTGCCGGACGGATGGAACGACCTTCATTCACAGCCACCGAAAAAGCAGACACACAGAGCACATTGATCAACAGGATCATGAATCCAGCCCCCAGAGCGGCCAGAAACAGCCCCTCGGCACCGAACAGTTTTTCTGCCAGCGCCAGCGCCACGAAAGAATTAAAACGCACCGCACCCTGGAATGCCGAGGTAAATCCTGGCCCGTCGATATGTCTGTTAAACCGCCACCAGCTGATGATCAGCACGGCGCTGACTATCACCGCACCTTCCACCGTCACCAGCATGCCGAACCAGGGCAGATCGGCCATCTGCTTATTGGCAATACTGTGAATAAGGATGGCCGGCATCAGCAGGAAGTAGGTCAGTTTTTCAGCCGAAGGCCAGAAAGTGGCAGGCAGGAAATTACTGCGCTGAATCACGAATCCGGCCAGTATCAATGCAAGAATAGGAATCAGGGCCTGGGTAATGGGAGTCATCTGTACAGCTCCATAGGTATTCACAATAATCCTGAAACAACGGCATTTTTATCCACAAAATACACTAAAACCACGAAAATTCAAGGCCTTACGCATAACCAGCCTACCACAAAAAGCAGAAGCACCTTAACAGCTTAACTATCCTGTTTTGTTAGTGTATTTCGTGGACAACTGATATTTGATCGTTGCCGGGACAATGCGGCTGTCTGGCTAAGATGAAGTGACAGGCAAACGATCTGAAGCACAGAAACCAGCCCCGGCCTGCTTCATCTGTTCCATGGCTTGGGCAGAATCTCCCGGCTGCACATCCACTCCGGCCACGGCATCAACAATCACAGTGACGCGCAAACCTTGCGCCAGCGCATCCAGCACCGTGGATTTTACGCAGTAGTCTGTCGCCAGCCCGCATACAAACAGCTCATCAACCGCCAGCCGCGCAAGCACTGCCCCGAGGTTTTCTCCCTTGTCGTTAAAGGCGTCAAAGGCCGAATAGGCATCTTTATCTGGATCCGCCCCCTTGCAGAGTAGGATTGTACCAGGCGGCAAACGCAATTGCGGATAAAAACCGGCCCCGTGGCTACCCTGAACACAATGGACAGGCCACAGACCACCATACTGCTGAAAATGGCCGGTTATGGGCGGATGCCAGTCCCGGCTGGCCAGAACCGGCAGACCGGCAGCCGCGAAGCACTCGGCAACATGGTTGATCGGCCCCACCACCCTGTCACCGTCCGGCACATGCAGGGCACCGCCGGGACAAAAGTCATTCTGCACATCAACGATCAGCAGCGCCTTTTGTCTGGACATCGTTCACCCCTTTCCGTTAGTGGCCTTGATCATGCTGCAACGCAGTTCGTTGAGTTGTTCCGATATGGAGACCTTGTAACGGTGCGGATTGATGAAACGCAGACAGCCATCCGGCAGCAGGTTAAGCTGACTGCGGCAACGCCCTGACATGGTTGCCAGCGTTTCCGCTGCAACGGTGCGGCGGCCGTTTTCCATAACGACCCTGCGCAAATCCACCAGCGTCGCTCCTGCCGGTATTTCCGTATGCAGCAGGGGGTTGACCGGATGATAGACTGTGTCGCCTTTATGTGGGTTTTCTCCTTCAAGACAGATGATATCCTGCAGCAGTTCCCCCTGCGCCCCTATGGCCCTGAAAACCCTTTTCCGGCCAGGCAAGGTGGCTTTGGCAATATCGCTGGTCACCTTCAGTTTGGGGGTATCTTCAACCTGTACCAGCTTGTATACCCCGCCCAATGCCACACCGCCGGTACCGGCGCAGGTGGCCAGCTTGGTGCCGACACCGTAGATATCCACCCGGCCACCTTCATCACGGATGGAATCGATCACGTATTCATCCAGTTCGTTGGATGCAACAATTTTGACATCCGGGAAACCAGCCTGATCCAGCATGCGGCGTGCCTCGCGGGAGAGATAGGCCAGATCACCGGAATCCAGGCGGATGCCGCGCAACTCATGTCCCTGCTCCCTTAACCTGCGGGCCACAGTGATGGCATTGGGCACACCGCTTTTCAGCACGTTGTATGTATCTACCAGCAGCACCGTGCTGTCAGGAAATACATCGGCATAGGCTTGGAAAGCAGTCAACTCGTCCGGGAAAGACTGTATCCAGCTATGGGCGTGCGTACCTTTTACCGGCAGCTTGTAATCCATGCCGGCCTGCACGTTGCTGGTACTGCTGCAACCGCCGATGCAGGCTGCCCTTGATGCGGACAGGCCGCCATCCGGCCCCTGGGCGCGGCGCAGACCAAACTCGATCACCTCGCCGCCGGCAGCGGCATGACAGACCCGGGCCGCCTTGGTGGCTGCCAGGGTCTGGAAATTGATGATATTAAGCAGTATCGTCTCCACCAACTGCACCTCGGCCAGCGTGCCTTCCACGGTCAATAGCGGCTCGTTGGCAAAAACCACCGTACCCTCCGGCGGGGCAGTAACCCGGCCGTGAAACCTGAATCCCTGCAGGTATTCTATGAAACGCGGCTTGAATATCTTCAGGCCGGACAGATACGCCAGTTCTTCTGCATTAAAACTCAGCGCCTCAAGACTCGCCAGCGCCGGTTCCAATCCGGCAAAAACAGCATATCCCCCTTCGAAAGGGTTGTTACGGAAATACAGGTCAAACACAGCCGTTTTAGAGGCCATGCCTTCTTCTAGATAACCGGCCATCATGGTCAGTTCGTAGAGGTCGGTCAAAAGTGGTGAATATCGCATAACGGTTCCTGTAATAGATTAATTGGTGATACCGCCCCGATAACGGCGTACTTGTGACAATAACAAGATTGTCTTTCACAAGGCAACTATTTCGAGTTTGTTGTTCATGGTCTTCTTGCAGTCCAGGTTCACAACAAACCCCAACGACCAGACAGTAAGCATTCAATACATATATATAAATGAAATTTTTCACCGACAGTTTTTTTGCAGTTCAAAAACCGTCAAAACCATGTATGATTAGCAAAAATACTCATGGCAGGGTGCCGTGTATGACTTCACCACTTTCCAGCTCCACCGTCTTTCCAAACAGCGCCGATGCTGCGCGCCATAAAATCAACAACACCATTATCGAACTGATTGCTGAAACCATTAAGCCTGACATCATCCTGCTTTTTGCACGCGATCTGGACGACCTCAACCTGATGGCCGCCAGCGGTGACGGATTTGTCGCAACCTCACACAGCAACCCGGTGCACAAGGTGGGTGAGTGCCTGTGTGGCATTGCAGCCCGCACAGCTGCCCCTGTTTATTGCAGCGACATCCTGACTGACCCTCGTTGCACCAGAGATGAGTGCAAAAATGCCCATATGCGTTCTTATGCCGCACTGCCTCTGATGGCTGAGAACAGGGTAATCGGCGTAATGGGGGTTGGCTCCGTCGAACCGCGTGATTTCTCCATACACAGCAAAATCCTGGAACCCCTTGCCGCAGCCATTTCCATCAGTCTCAACAATATCCTGCTTGATAACGGCTATCATAAGGCCGAGGAGATGAGCAGGCTGAACGAATCCCGTCTGGAAAGCCTGCTAAAGATATCGAACAAAGAATTTGAATCCATCCAGCAGCTGCTCGATTATGCCCTGGATGAGTGCATCAAGCTGACCAGCAGCCGGATCGGATACATCTACTTCTATGACGAGCAGAAATGTCAGTTTACCCTTAACAGCTGGTCACGGGAAGTAATGAACGATTGTTCCGTCGTAGAGCAGCAATCCGTTTACCAGTTGGAAAGCACCGGCATCTGGGGTGAGGCGGTCAGACAGAGACGACCGATCATCCTCAATGATTACGCTGCACCCCACCCGCTGAAAAAGGGTTATCCGCCGGGTCATTCGCCGCTCAGAAGATTTCTGACCATCCCTGTCATGCACGAAGGCGAGATAGTTGCGGTGATCGGCGTTGCCAACAAAAAGGCCGAGTACGATGAATCCGATGTGCGCCAGTTAACCCTGATGATGGATGCAGTCTGGAAAATCGTCATCCAGAAAAAAACCCTGCAAAGACTTATAGAAAGCGAAAAGCAGTTCCGACAGCTGTACGACAGCATGACCGAAGGGGTTGCCCTGCATAACGTCATCAGGGACGCACAAGGTCAACCAATCGATTACATGATTGTGGATGTCAACCCTTCCTATGAAAAGATTCTCGGCGTCAGCCGTGATGAGGTCATCGGCAAAAGGGCCTCCCTTGTCTATGGCGTGGCCCCGGCACCATTCCTGAAAGAATTTTCAGACGTCGCCACTTCAAAGCGGCCCATGGAATTTGAACAGTATTACGACCCCATAACCCGCTTTTTTCATATCACCGTCGTCCCCTGGGAGGAGGATGGTTTTGCCACTATCTTCTTCGACATTACTCAAAGAAAGATGAATGAGGATGACATCAAGAAGGCACTCAGCTTCGTTGAATCGCTGTTAAAATCCTCCCCCATGGGCATCAGGGTCTTTGAAGGCGCCAGCGGCAAATGCATCCTGGCCAATCAGGCGGCAGCCGATATTGCCGGAGCGAATATCAGCGAACTGGTCGGGCAGGATTTCCGCAAACTGCAATCCTGGCAAAGTTGCGGATTAACCGCGATGGCTGAACAAGTGCTGGCAGACGGAGAGCCCCGCCTGATTGAAACCAATATGGTCACAACATTCGACAAGCCGGTGGCTATCAGATACTTTCTCTCACGCTTCAACGACAATGAAACTCCTTATCTGCTGGTGCTGGGGCGGGACGCCAACGAAGAAAAACGGCTTGAAGAGGAAAACCGCCGCATTGAAGCACAGATGCTGCATATGCAAAAGCTGGAGAGTCTGGGTGTGCTGGCAGGCGGCATTGCCCATGACTTCAACAATATTCTCATGGCCATACTGGGCAATACCGAACTGGCCATGCTCTCACTCCCCCATGATGCGTCAGTGAATCAA
>Ga0302250_1000712_pt1 | contig 29426 bp, 26 predicted proteins | sample AAG_RA_Asp_MG_FD_193536 | JGI IMG/M metagenome (GOLD analysis project Ga0302250, IMG submission 193536) | Enriched activated sludge microbial communities from anaerobic digester in WTTP, New Holstein, Wisconsin, United States - AAG_RA_Asp | ecosystem: Engineered > Bioreactor > Anaerobic >... | reverse complement strand
CCCGTTTTTCTGTGATCCGGAAAGAAAGGTCGCGGATCCGATTGTTGACGACATGTCCATCTGGTTTGAAACGCCAAAGGGGCTGGTGATTATTACCGGTTGCTGTCATTCCGGTCTGATCAATACCGCCAATCAGATTCGTCAGGATAGCGGTGTTATGCGCATACGCGCCATCATCGGCGGCCTTCATCTGATGAATGCCTCCTGTACACGTCTGGAGGCCACCTGCCTGGCGCTTAACGAATGGAAACCGGATGTGGTAGTGCCTTGCCACTGTACCGGGGATGAAGCGGTGTCTTACCTGAAATATGAGCTGGGCAGCATGATCAACCCTGGTCATGCCGGCATGGAACTGGTGTTTGACTGAATAGCCGGGCCTTTTTGAGCAGTAAAGGAGAACGCATTGGTCAACTACAGCAATAAGGTTATCGAACACTTTATGACCCCCAGCAATCTGGGTGTTCTGGCAAATGCTGACGGTGTTGGTGAAATTGGTGATCCTGAGTGCGGAGATCATCTGAAGGTATTCATCAAGGTTACTGATGGCTGTGTCAGTGATATTCGTTTTCTTATCAAAGGCTGTCCTGCTGCCATCGCCTGTGCCAGCGCCATGACAGAACTGGTCAAGGGCAAACCAGTGGAAGATGCGTTGCTGATCAGTGATGATGACATTATCGATCATATCGACGGCCTACCGGAGTTCAAGATTCATTGTTCAGCCCTGGGAGCAGCCGGTTTTCGGGTGGCGGTGATGGATTATTTTAGCCGTTCAGAAAATATCTGACTCGAAATGTTGTCAGGATTCATGATATGAACTGTGTTGAATGCCAAGCAGACGTAGCGGCATGTTGAATCGTTTTGCTTGTTAATATAACTGTATATTCAGGAGTTCATTCATGCTGCAGAAAATACTCAGCCAATTCAGTTATAAACCGTATCTGCCTGCCACATTGCTGACGGCTGTAGCTGTGCTGTCTGGTTTTGTCCTTTCGATTGTCTACATGCTCGGTATTTGCACGGAGTCTTGCAGCGCAACAGCTTCTTATCAGATCTTTGGCCTGAATTTCAGCTTGTTCGGTTTGCTGTTTTTTGGCGCAGCCCTCGTGCTGTTGATCGGCCGTCAGTTTATCCCGGTGGCCCACCTGCTGCTCTTGCTGATGTTTTTGTCTGCAGCCGGCGCAGAACTGCATTTTACCTGGCTGCAGAAATATGAGATCGCCCGTTGGTGTCCGATTTGCCTTTCCATCGCCGCGGCGGTTTATTTCGGTTGCGTGGTTTTGCTTTTTGAAACCTTTTGGATAAATGCCATCCGCTGTACCTTCAAACGCTTTCTCCTGATACTGGCTGTGTTTGCTATCGGCGCCGGGGTCTCTTTTGTTGGGGTGTCCAAAGAAGAACAGACAGGCGCCAATTATTTTCTGGGCAACAGTAAAAGCCCGGTCACGGTCTATTTTGTGACGGATTGGTTTGGACCTGACAACAGACGGTTTGAAACGGTAATCGAGGCCGTCTGCAGCCGGATTTCAAAAGATGTGCGTATCGCTTTTGTCGATTACCCGGGGCATCCGGAAACTAACTATTTTACATCATACAACCTGCAGTTTCTGGCGCAGGAAAAGGCAAACTATTTCAAACTCAGGTCTGCGCTATATGAACTTGCCGCCAGGAACAGGAAACCCACAGCTGAACAGGTGCAGGCAGCAGTGGCGCCGGTGGGGGTAAGGCTCAAGCCCATGGATAATGCGGACCTGCTCGCCGGCCTGGAGATGGGTATGAACATTTATCTCAAGTACGGTATTGTGTCTGCGCCTGCGATTGTAGTTGTTAACGTAAAGCATCAGAAACATGCGGTTCTGACGGGTGAAGCAGAACTGGCGCCTGACAGAATTGCCGAAACAGTCCGGACTGTTTCAGCGCCATAAGTTTACCGTTGTATGACATGAAAGAAGAGTATATATGCAAATTTAAATCCCCGTTTTCGGGGCTTTTTTGTGGGAATACCAGGCTTGAACTGTATGGGGGCACACATCACGCTTTGCCCTGTCGAATTTATGCTGTTTAGCCGGTTTTGCCTAAATGAATCAAAAAGGTTTTGTTGTTGATTTAATATTCAAAAAAGCATATATATAAAATAAAAAATATATGAGGTTGTAATGAAAAAGACAGCAAAACAGTATTACAGCAGCAGACAAGGCAACTGTGCTCAAGCTGTGGCAGAAGCATGGCATTTGAATACGGGGCTTGGCGCCGGTCTGAAAGAACAGTTTTCTGGTTGTGGTGGCGGACGTGCTCCAGGCGGACTGTGCGGAGCGCTGCATGCCGCGCTGCACGTTATTGGTGACGCAGATAGGGGAAATGCCCGGTCGGAATTTACCGAACTGAGTGGTGGATATGTTAAATGCCGGGATATCAGAGGCGCCGGTAAACTTTCCTGCACTGGCTGTGTAGAAGCGGCGGCTGAACTGGCAGACAGGTACGGTACAAGTTCATAACTATCAATTCATCTGGTCAGGTTGCAGAATTGTTCTGCTCGGCTAAAATTGATACGTCAGCAATATGTATGAGAAAGGAGGCAATCATGGGAATTACTGCTAAAGATGGTTGGAGTCCTTATCTGGCCGGGGCACTGGTCGGCATTCTGGCAATAGTATCAGTGTATGCCACCACTACCCTGCTGGGCAAAAGCACATATCTGGGGGCCTCGACCACCTTTGTGCGTGCTGCCGGGATGGTAGAGCAAACCGTGGCCCCGGAGCATGTGGCTGCCAACGCCTATTTCAAAAAGGAAAAGGTGGTGGTGGACTGGCAGTTTATGGTGATTGTCGGCATCTTTCTGGGGGCGTTGATCTCCTCGACGACAGATAAAAGCTTCAAACTGGAGTCTGTGCCGCCTGCATGGGAGGAACATTTTGGCCCTTCGGTGGGCAAGAGGGCAGTGGCGGCTTTTCTGGGCGGGATCGTGGCCATGGTCGGTGCGCGTATGGCGGACGGCTGCCCCAGCGGGCATGGTCTGAGCGGACTGATGCAGCTTTCAGTAAGCGGATTTGTCGCCCTGGCTATGTTTTTTGGCGTGGGTGCGATCGTTGCCGCCCTTGTATACGGAAGGAGGCCAAGATGACAACAGCACAATGGCTGGGACTTTTTACGGGCATTGCCTTTGGTTTTCTGCTGCAGAAGGGCCGGGTGCTACGTTTCGACAAACAGCTGGGGGCCATGCTGCTCAAGGATATGACCATCCTCAAATTCATGATGTCGGCCATCATGGTAGGCATGGTGGGGATCATGCTGCTGGTGGATATGGAGATCATCAAGCTAGGGCATAAATCGATGAACATGGGGGCGGTGCTGATCGGCGGCGCTCTGTTCGGCGCCGGTTGGGCGGTGATGGGTTTCTGTCCCGGCACATCGGTGGGGGCTTTGGGCGAAGGCCGCTGGCATGCCATATTTGCCATTGCCGGGATGGTGGTCGGTGCGGCGATCTATGCGGAGCTTTATCCTGCCATGAAGACAACTGTGCTGGCCTGGAAGGATTTTGGCAAGATCGGATTGCCGGAGGCGCTGGGTCTGAACAAATGGGTGATTGTGGCCCTGTTCTGGGGCGGCTCGATTGGGCTGTTCAGGTGGTTTGAGCAGAAAGGCTTATAGCGGCTGGATAATGGCAGTTAACTCAAGCAGGAAAAGCTGTTCACGCTACGGCGCAACGACGCTACGCATATAAACAACAACATGTGCAACTCATTTCATAATCTAACGGGTGAGGCGATGTGTATCAGTAACTGACTGGTTTCCGTTGCGAGCTTTGCGGCTTTGCGTGAGTAATTATCGTTTTTAGTATTGATGTTAGTGTGTGGCTCCCGGATAAATCGGGAGCCGTTTTTGTTATTTCAACAGCAGCTCAGTAATTTTTCCGGTGACATCTCCGGTAATAACCGGGCAGAACGCTTTTTCATGTCTGGAGCGTATGCTGCGGCAACAGGTGGTGCCGAATTTTTCCTTGAACCAGCTATGCAGGTCTGCCGTCAATTTCTGAATCTGCTTTTTATCCTCTTTCAGGATCAGCCCCAGGGCGATGGTGCCCCCTGCCACTGCCCCGCAAAGGCATCCGGAACCTGAACCGCCGCCGAATCCGCTGGCCAGCTGGGCTGTCTCTTCCGGCAGATCCGGCCTGAAATGCTTGCATAAGGTCGAGAGGGTTGATTCGGCACAGTGATATTTACCGGAACGGTGCAGCGCCTCGGCCTCAGTCTTGTACTCCTCGGCAAGTCTGACAACCTCTTCAGCAGTATACTTTGTGGTTTCAAGCATGGTGATTACCTCTGAGATTAAAATAGAACTGTCTGCTGTCTGAGCATGGCAAACTAAACGGATTATGCGAAAAGATCAATCTGATATTTTAGCCGGTTAGAAAACCGGTTTGCTTTCCGATTAAATAATTTTATTTTGACAATCGGAATGTATAAGCATATAAAAAACATCTGAAAATTGAATACAAATCATGGCGCCCGCAAGGGCTTAATAGGGAAGAGGGGTGAGACTCCAACCGGAGTGATTCCCCCGCGGACCCGCCGCTGTAAACGACGACAAAGGGCAGTATGTCACTGGCTGTAAAAGCTGGGAAGGCGCCCGGAGGATGACTCGTGAGCCAGAAGACCTGCCGATGATTTTACCGCTAGCAACTCCCGGGGGACTGGGATAGTGGAACAAGAGTTTTGGACTTTGAATACGGAAGGTCCGCATGCTGCTTTGCAGATGCGGACCTTTTTTTGTATAAAAAGCCTGCCTTTGTGTCCCCTTTCCCGATCTATTACCGAAAAGCAGAACAAATGAGGAGCAGATCATGTTTAGTCGACTCAATATCCAGGCACTTAGCGATCCCAGGAACATCTGGCCGATTTCGATTTCCATTCTGATGCACGCCATATTTCTGGCTGTGGTTACCATGCCGCGTGCCCCAAAGCTCCCTGAATTTCTTACCATAGAGATGAGTTCATTCCCGGAATTTTCCGCTCCTGCTGCAGGCGGCGGATCGCCTGCGCCGGCAGCAAGGGCGGCAGCCCCGGCAAAGGCGGAAGCTGCTGCCCCTCAGGCTGTAAAGGCCCCTGAAATGGCTGAGCCGGTCAAACAGGTCAAGGTTGCCCCGCCAGTGGCCCAGACCGCTGCCGTATCAACAACCTCCTCACGTATGGCTGCATCGTCCGCAGGTGGCGGAGTCGGCGCCGGATCCGCAAAAGGTGTTGCCGGCGGCACAGGCGGGAAAGGCGTCAGCGGCACAGGTACGGGCAGCGGACCAGCCAGCGGTCCCATTGAAGGCAGCTTTGGCACAGCCAACGGCCCGGCGTTTACCTACAAAGCCACTCCATCATATCCACGTATAGCCCGCAAACTGCACAAAGAAGGCACGGTTGTTCTGCGTGTCACCCTGGATGAAAAAGGTTTGCTGAAAGATGTGAAGGTCATTCAAAAAGCCGGTTTTGGATTTGATGAAGCAGCAGTAAATGCCGTTAAGGAATCAAAATTCAGGCCGGCAAAACAACGCGGTATTCCGGTGGCCTGCCGCGCTCTCTGGAAGGTCAAATTCGCCCTGGCCGATTAAAATGGCACACCTGTCAAAACTTATCAGTTGATCACTTGTTAACCTGGAATATTTAATTGTAAAAGCCTGAAAACAGGGAAGTTGAGTGAAATTCTCACGCTGTCCCGCAGCCGTGAAGGGAACGAAAGCCGAATATAGCCACTGTCATTGGTCATGCCATGATGGGAAGGCCGGTGAGTAGTACGTCTCAAAGTCCTGAGCCCTGAGCCGGAAAACCTTTTTCAGTGCTAAAATCCCGAGGGAGGAAATAATGAAGAGGAAGTTTGCAGCAGCATCAATCAGTAGCGCCCTGTTGATATCGCAATTTGCGGTGTCCAATGCATTTGCTGAAGAGAAGAAAAACAGCGAATCCGAACTGCAGGAAACAGTTGTTACCGCCAACCGTTATGAGACGCCGACAGGCGAGGTTGGCAGTTCTGTTACGGTGATTACGGCCAAGGAGATGGAACAGCGTAAAAAAACTACTGTAAAAGATATGCTACGCGAGGTGCCCGGTCTTGATGTAGTGCAGACTGGAACTTTTGGTGGCACGACTTCCGTGTCTATGCGCGGTGCAAAGTCGGATCACACACTTGTTCTTCTGGACGGAATAGAGATGAATGATGCGTCAATATCTGGCAATGGTTTTGAGTTTGCTAACTTGACGACAGATAATATTGAACGTATCGAGGTTTTGCGTGGTCCCCAAAGTACCCTTTATGGTTCTCAGGCCATCGGTGGTGTGATCAATATTATTACCAAACGTGGCCAGGGTAAGCCGAAAGGTTTTTTGTCGGCAGAAGGCGGTTCGTACTATACAGCCAAGGAAAGGGCCGGTGTAAGCGGCGGCACAGACCTGGTTAATTACTCGCTGGGTGTTTCCCGGCTTGATACCGGCGGCTATTCTGCTGCCAGCTCAATGCTTCCAGGCAATACGGAAAAAGACGGATATCAGAATACTTCGGTCAACGCTAAAGTTGGAGTTAATCCTCACAAAAACCTGAATGTGGATTTTATGCTTAACTATCAGAACAGTCGTGTTGCTCTTGATCAAAGTTCTGGCGTTCGGGATGATCCTAACTACTCTCAAAGAACGGAACAAATTTCCTTCCGCAGCCAGGCGGATTTATCTCTGTTCAATGATTTCTGGCAACAGAAACTTGGTGTGTCTATTAATGATACCACTAGAAATCTCAGGGATGGTTATGATGCACTTCATCCGACAAAAGCATCTTACAGCAATTATCATGGCCAAACCGTCAAGTTGGATTGGCAACATATCCTGAACCTGCATAAAACCAATACATTGACGGTTGGTGTGGATAGAAAAGAAGAAAACGCCAAATCTGATAGCTGGAGCGCACCTGCCACGTATAGCCCCTGGCCAGAAACGTATGCATCCAACACGGGTGTATATATGCAGGATCAGGTAAAACTGTTTGATTCGTGGTTTACCACAGGTGGTTTCAGGGTTGATGACCACAGCCAGTTTGGGACCAAGGCAACCTACCGTTTTACCTCTGCCTATGAGTTAAAAAAGACCGGTACAACTTTCAAGGGCAGTTACGGAACAGGTTTTAAGGCCCCATCGCTTTATCAGTTATATGCGCCGACTTATGGAACGTCCAGCCTGAAAGCGGAAACCAGCACCGGTTGGGATGTGGGGGTTGAACAGTCCATCCCTGTAATTAAGACCACGGTAGGGGCTACATATTTCAACAATTCATTTGACAACATGATTACCTACTCGTTCACTACCAATAAATACGAGAATACTGCTTCTGCAAAGTCACGCGGTGTTGAAACATTCGTATCTGTAAAACCGATTGCTGATCTGACCGTGAAAGGTTCATACACATATACATATGCCATTGATAATACGACTGGCTTGCCCTTGCGGTACACCCCCAAGAATAAATTTGCATTGAATACCAATTACAGCTTTCTTGATAAGAAGGCCAATGCCAATGTTGGCCTGATTTATGTGGGTACACGGAATTCATCTACCACTACAAATTCGGCAATGAAGGATTACGTTGTTGTCAATCTGGCCGCTTCTTATGATGTTACCAAAAATATCCAGTTGTTTGGACGCGTTGACAACTTGTTTGACAGGCAATATCAGGAGGTTAATGGCTGGGGGACCACCCGCCTGGCCGCCTATGGTGGTGTAAAGCTTTCATTTTGATATGACTGCAATTGTTTCAGATGCGCAGGCTTAATGCCTGCGTATCTGTTTAGGGAGACAAGGATGAGATTGGCTGAACGCATTGTTTTATTGCTGTCATTGGTTTTGATAATCCCCGCCGCAGTTTGTGCGGCAGATATGACGATCCCAGAGAACATTCAGGCCAGGGCCTTTGTTGTTAAAGGGGAACGGGATGGCTTATGGGAAAAGTCGCTGGTGGTGCAGTTCCCTGAAAAGCGCCGTACTCTGGGTACGCTGGATGGTTTTGTTGAGGCTTATGCGGCATTGAACCATTCCGCCCATCCGCTGCTATGGCAGAAGGTTAGCAATAAATTCATGTCGCAGAACGGGCGCGGGGGCAAGGCATATACCGAATTTATGCAGCAGAAGATTGCCAGTCAGCTGAAGCTGAAAGAGGGAAACATCAACAAGATGGCTACCGCTGCTGATATGGACAATCTGTCAGTCGTGACCATGGAATTCAAACCGCTTACAGTAACTGTGCTGGCTACAGCCGGTGCAAAGACCAACGCTATCAGGACAGGTGTTGATACCAGTTCTCATATCGAAGGTCAGGAGCCGCAGGGGACGATTAACATTGTGCTGCTTACCAACGCCCGCCTGACCGATGGTGCCATGGCTCGGGCGATTGTTACGATTACTGAGGCCAAGACTGCTGCGCTGCAGGATCTCAACGTGCCCAGCAGTTATACCAAAACGGTTCAAGCCACCGGTACCGGGACGGACAGCGTGATTGTGGTTTCCGGCACTACAGGGCCGAAGGCGACTTATACCGGCGGTCATAGCAAGCTGGGAGAATTGATCGGTAAGGCCGTCTATAAAGCGGTTGTAGATGCGCTGGGCAAACAGAACGGATTCAAGCTGACTAAAAAGTGAGCTGATGTATGGAGATGGAGATGCCAAGATTCGCAAGGCTTTTAAGCATATGCTGTCTGCTGATATTCATGATTAGTCCGTATCCGGCTGGTGCTGGCAAGTCACCAATGGCAGGGAATGCACAGGATGTTATTCGTATCGCTTTGATCCATCTGGATGCCCGCCCCGGTGAGGTGGAACATAACCGTCAGCAGATTGAGGCGGCCATCAAGGAGGCTGTGGCCAACGGCGCCAACTGGATTGTTACGCCGGAACTGGCTGAGACCGGCTACAGGTTTACTGAGCGGATCGGCACCGATTGGATCGAGCCGTTCCCTAGTCGGTGGGTAAAGCGTCTTTCCATGATGGCCAAGCAGCATAACGCGGCGCTATTTATCGGTATTGCCGAAAAGGATATTACCAGCGCCAAACTGCATAACAGCGTGGTCGTGATTGGCCGCGATGGCGTGATTATGGGCACCTACCGCAAGCACCGCGTGGTCAACGGCCCGGCTGAGCGCTGGGCGGCCAGGGGGAGCGAAAACAGCTTGTTCATGGTGGACGGTATCCCTGTGGGGTTGCTGATCTGTGCTGACTCCTACAAACCGGAACAGGCCATGCGCTATGCCGCCATGGGGGCAAAGATACTGATTTCACCGGCCAACTGGCCGCCGCATGGCAGCATGGGGCCGAAAGATTACTGGGAAAAACGCTCAAAAGAAAGCGGCCTGCCGCTGATCGTCAATAACCGCACCGGCAGGGAGCCGAAACTGGATTTTCGCCTGGGTGAGAGTGTGCTGGCTTTGGCAGGAAGCAGGCTCTACAGTTTCAAGTCCGAAATAACCAGGGTCTTCTATCTGGATTGGAACCCTACTGCCAACACTTTCACTTCTCCTGAGAACAATGCAGCCAGGAAGTAGCAGTCGTACTGTATGGTCTGCCATATTTGCGCTGGCCCTGTTTGTCTGTATTTACGTCACCCCTTCACATGCCTTTACGCCAGAGACATTGAGTCTGTGGATTTCGCACGGTGAAAGGATTCGCGTTTCTGCCGGTGAGGCGGTTGTGCCTGTCAAGGTGGGGTTTGGCCGATTCCCGGATGGCCGGAGGGATCTGTCAGAGCTTGTCGGCCTGCGCGTAGCATATGCTGTAAACAACAACTCCGCTTCCGCCTGGGTGTGGCGGGAGATAGATCTGCAGAGCCGTGATGCCAATGGCTATATGCCGATTGCTGTGCGTGAAGGCGACAGTATCCTGATCTATGCGCATGCAGTATCGAAAGACGGAAGAGTTAGCTATTCCGCCAAAAGCTCCATCAGCCGCTTTGGGCGCAAGAAACCTCCACGCCAGTTTGACGTTGCAACCCGGATACCCGGTTTCATGGAACTGGACGTGCTGCCGGCTTTCCACTATTGGCGACAGACCGGGGAACAGCTCAAAGTCGGTATACGAGGGGCAGGCGATCAGATGAATCAAACTATGCTTGCCCTGGATGAAAACATGCCTGTGGAGTCCATTCTGCTTGGGCGTGACGGTTATGGGCAATATACGCCGCCTGATGACATCCGCCTGAATGCCCTGAGTTCACAGGCGTCCAAAACAACATTGCTGGTGGCGGAGAAAATGGAGTCCGGCATTCGCCATGTGGCCAGCTACAGCTTGCTGTTGCACCGCAACAGGTTTCAACACCGCAACCAGATGGCTGGAGCAGTGCTGTTTTCTGCAACTGCTGTCGTAGTACTGGCGTGGGTAGTTTTCAGGAGAAGGAAGGCGAGGTTTTGAATTTAGGACAGAGCAGGATAGCAGTGCAGCTTTTCAGCTTTCTGCTGCTGACCTACGGAGGCCGTTTCGGGATCAGATTGGGGCATGCCTTGCCCTGCTTCTCTTGCCCCTATGTCAGCGGATGCGCTGGTCATTGCTATCTGATGGCCCTGCAAGGGGCCTTCTGGGGGGTTGAGATGCCGCTGGCCGCCATATTCTCCTCCAAGGGATTGGAAATCCTGCTGATGTTCTCCGCTTTTCTGCTGCTGACGTTGTTGCTGGGCAAGCTTTGGTGCGGGTGGATTTGCCCGTTCGGCACTTTGCAGGACTGGCTTGCGGCGTTGCGCAAAAAGATGGGGATTCGAGAGTCGCAATGGAGATGGGCAGAGTCGGACCGGCTCAAGTGGATCAAGTATGCGCTGCTGGCCATGCTGCTGATTGTGCCGCTGATGATTGCCAATCTGGGATTGCACGATGATTTCAGTCTGCCGTTCTGTCAGATATGTCCAGCCAAGCCGCTCATGCCGCTGTTCGCCGGTCGTGTTGATTACTTTTCCATAGATACCACCAACAGCATCACATTATTCATGACGGCGCTTTCCATGTCGCTGACGGCCTTTTTTCTGGTAGGCATGTTTTTTAAGGACAGGTTTTTCTGCATCTTCTGCCCCCTGCTGGCTCTGATCAGCTTTTTTGACAGGTTCGGTCTGGTGCGTTTCAGCAAACATGTCCATACCTGCAGCGGCTGTGCAAACTGCCAGCGTAACTGCCCGGTGGATATCCGTTCAGTCCATGCCGAAAAAGTGCAGCAGGATGTCATGTCGCCGGAGTGCATGGCCTGCATGAAGTGTGCGGAGGCTTGTCCCTCTGATGGAACATTAACATTCATGTGGTGGAAGTGGCCGCTGTTCCGTTCATCTTTCAGTGCGGCCGTCAAAAGGGTGGTCGGGAGGCGTACAAAGTGAGTCTGCTGTTGCCGGCGTTGCCGGATACAAAACAGAAAGCGGTCAGGGCTAAGATTGCCAGGGAATATGCCGCTGAAATCTCGGCCCTTCGGCTGCGGGACGATTATCTGCCGGAATATGAGTACTTTCTGGAGCTACTCCTGCTGCAAGCCGAACCGGAACGGTTCAGGGAGCGTTTTCCCGGACCGCTGGCGGTTATGAACTGTCTGCAGGCGCCACCGGAGATATTCGACGCCCTGGGGGTGATCCCCTACAGATTCTGCGGCAACCCTCTGTCCGCCAACGAACTCTCCTCATCAAGGCTGCCTGCGCTTTCCTGCCCTGTGATCAGGTCGTGCCTCGGGGCATTCATCCAGGATGACTCCATCGAAAGCAATGCGGATATGGCGGTGATAGCCGGCACTTGCGACTGGATGACCAGACTGCCGGAAATGATCGCCGGCCGCAATCGTGCGGTGCATTTTCTGGAACTGCCGCACATGAAGGAGAGTGAGCGCGGCTGCAGCCGCTGGCTGGAAGAGATATTTCTGCTCAAGGCTGCCGTGGAGAAGCAGATAGGTTGCCGTATGACACGCAAGGCGCTGCGGGCATCCATCGAGCGCTATGTCTCAGCCCGTATGGCATTGCACAGTCTAATGGAATCCCGCAGCCGGCGCGATATAGCGACGGTCTGGTGCATGGTGATGACCAACGCCTTCTGTATGGGAGATGTGGATGCATGGACAAATCAGGTCAACCAGGTTTTGGCGAAGCTGTCCGGCGGTCGGGGCGTCGGCGGAGCACGGATATTCCTGGCTGGTTCTCCGGTGATGTTTCCCAATCTGAAAATACCACGCCTGCTTGAGGATGCCGGTCTGCATGTGGCGGCGGACGAGCTGTGTTCCTCCGAGCGCACCCTGGCAGGTTTGCCGGTGTGTGAAGACGATTCGGAATTTGCAATGCTGCAGGCGCTGGCCGGTCAGTCTCACCTCGGGTGCAGTTGTCCTACCTACGCGGATAACAGCAGGCGTCTTGACAATATCATGGCCACCATGCGGCAGCGCAATATCTCAGGTCTGGTGCTGCACATACTCAAAGGGTGCCATCCTTACGATATCGGCAGTTTTGAGATGGAACACACATTGCGGGAGCATGGTTTCCATTTCCTGCGCATCGAGACCGATCATTCCCGCGAGGATAGCAAAAGCCTGTTGCTACGGCTGGAGGCTTTCAGCGAAATATTGGAGTAATTGAATGATTACAGCAGGCATAGATGTGGGGTCAGCCGCAATTAAAGCGGTTTTTGTTGATGATGGCAAGCTGGTCTGGTCGCGTTGTCGCCCGACCACGGCCTTGAGTGCCGATGCGTGCCGGCAGTTGTTTGGCGAGGGTTTGGCAGAGCTTTCCATTTCTGAGAATGATGTGGCAGCCATTGCCACATCGGGTTACGGCAAGTCGCTGTTCGGTCTGTCAGCCAGGAAGGTCAACGAGATCACTGCCAATGCAATGGGGGCGCACGTAGCCAGCCAAGGCAGGGCAAGGACGATTATCAACATCGGTGGCCAGGATATCAAGATCATAAAGCTGGATGAAAAAGGCAAGGTCGTGGATTTCAAGCTGAATGACAAATGTGCTGCCGGCACCGGCCGCTTTTTCGAGATGTCGGAAAGGATTCTGGGAGTGCCGCTGGAGGAATTCGGTTCCCTAAGCACTCAGAGTAGCACACCGGAGATCATCAACAGCACCTGCGCGGTGTTTGCCGAAACAGAACTGGTCTCCATGATGGGCAGTGGCAAGGCTACAGCTGATATCATCGCCGGGCTGCACTTGTCAATTGCCAGTCGTATCGGCAACCTCTCGGCTGCGATGGATATGGATGATGAAATTTATTTCGATGGCGGACCGGCGTTGAACGCGGGATTGTTGCAGGCCCTCTGCGATGAATTGCAGCGTGATGTCAGGGTGCTGGAAAAGCCGCAGTTTACCGTTGCTTACGGTGCTGCAGTTATGGCTTCTGCGAACCCCTGATATTTCAATAAGATTTAAATGATATTGACACCCGCCGTCTATTGTATTAGAAATGACATCCACATAACCGCATTTTAGCGGTGCTGAATATGCAAATCATGGCGCCCGCAAGGGCTTAATAGGGAAGAGGGGTGAGACTCCAACCGGAGTGATTCCCCCGCGGACCCGCCGCTGTAAACGACGACAAAGGGCAATATGTCACTGGCTGTAAAAGCTGGGAAGACGCCCGGAGGATGACTCGTGAGCCAGAAGACCTGCCGATGATTTTACCACTGGCAACTCCCGGGGGACTGGGATAGTGGAACAAGAGTTTTGGACTTTGAATACGGAAGGTCCGCATGCTGCTTTGGCAGATGCGGACCTTTTTTTGTGTCAATAGCCTGCCTTTTTAACCCCAATCCCCCGAAACAGCTGACCAATAAGCAGAATAATGGAAGAAGGGTGAAATTCCCCCGCTGCCCCGCAGCCGTAATGAGAACGAACGTCCGTCATCTTGATAGATGAAAAACCACTGGGCATATGTCTGGGAAGGTGGACAAGTAGGTCGCTCTGAGCCGGAAAACAATTCTGCCTAATAATTCCGAGGGGGATAATAATGAAGAAGAGAAACACCGGTTTTGCCCAAATTTTAGGAACCATACTGGCCATGCAATTGGTCGCTTCAACTGTGCAGGCCGATCAGCAGCCCGCCAAGACGGATGCCCAGGAAGATTCAAATCTTGGCCAGACTATAGTTACGGCAACCAGAAACGAGCATGATGTAGATACAGCGCCTGGCAGCGTCGAGGTGGTGACAAAAAGAGAAATTGAAAAGAAAAACGCCCTGACCGTAGATGAAGCGCTTAAAGGTGTGTCGGGTGTGATGACTTCAAGGTCAAGAGGACTTACGGACTCGTTGGCCAATATTACACTTCGCGGTGTGCCCAGCCAGAGCAGAACGCTGGTTATGGTGGATGGTGTGGCCATGAACAGCCCATTTGCCGGCAATGTTCAGACCAACGGCATCGGCATTGGCACCCTGGAGCGGATCGAGGTTGTCAAAGGTGCTTCCTCCAGCCTGTACGGCGGCAATGCCATGGGCGGTGTAGTAAACCTGATTACCCTGATGCCCAAGAAACGAGAGTTCATGCTAAACACCGGTTTTGGTTCCGGTATGGCCGGAAATGGTGCTGAAAATACCAGAAGGATTGCCGCCTCATATGGTGATGTGTTCAAGGATAAGTTCAGTTTTTATATCAATAACGACTATCAGGGAACGGACGGCTACATAAGTGAACTTGTTAGCGGCAACGCTGTTGCTGGCACTACAGGTTCCATTCCGTCATATTCATCTACAGGTGCGGCAACACGCATTCTTGGAGACAAAGGTATTGGTGGCGCATGGCAGAACAACTTTACCCTCAAGGCTGAATATAGATTCAATCCTGATACAAAACTCAAATTTACATTTTTAAGGTCATACGGCGAAAGAAAATATACTGATCCGCATACCTACATGAGAAACGCTTCCGGCAACCCGGTCTGGAGCACATCCGGTTCTCAGTCATCTTATCTTGGTTCAAATGCGGCTGATGGTCAGTTCATGTACAACCTGGCTTTTGAAACGGTTGTCTCCTCTGCCAAAATCAAGGCCAATCTGAATTATCTGGATCAGGACACAAGCTGGTACACTACCGCTAGTAGCGTCACAACCGGGACGGTGGCTACTCAGACCGGTGGGCCGGGTAAATATACAACCACACCGGCGACAGCAATCGGTTCGGATGTGCAGGTGACTTTTCCGGTATCTAACTGGAACCTGGTTACCGTGGGCGGCGCTTTCCGTCAGTCCAAGCTGGATGGGGCGGATTATGTGCTTTCCAACTGGCTTAACGAAAACAGCAGAGGTCAACTGGTCGGGGCTGCCCGAGGCACGGACAATACTTATGCTGTCTTCATGCAGGATGAAATCTCGGTAACGGACAAGCTGTCACTCTATGCCGGCTTCCGCCAGGACTGGTGGCAGACCTCTGATGGCTATGTGCTGGCATCCAACTCTTCCAACGTCATTACAACCGGCCCGACCTCATTTGCCTCCCGCAGCGCCGATGCCTTCAGCCCCAAAGGGGCCATAGTATATAAACCATTTGGACGCACCATTTTTAAAATCTCCGGCGGCAAGGCTTTCCGTGCACCCAACAACTATGAGTTGTACAGAACAACCATGATGGGCAGTTCCACCACTTACGCCAACAATCCCGATCTAAAGCCGGAAAAAAGCATCACCTGGGATGCCAGTGTCAGCCAGGGGCTCTGGGAGGGCGCAAACATCAAGGTGACCTACTTTGAAAACTATTTCACCGATCTGATCTATTCAACGACCACAGGTTCAACCCGTTACAGGCGGAATGCTGGCAAGGCTGAGAGCAAAGGGGTTGAGATGGAGGTTGAACAGAAGTTCGGCAAGATGGCCAGAGCCTTCTTCAACTATACCTACACCGATGGCAAAATAACCGAAAACTCGGCTGTGCCTGCCTCAGTTGGCAAAAAGATGACCGACATACCGGAACATATGTTCAATCTGGGGGCTGATGCCGAATACGGACCTTTCGGCATCATGTTTATCGGGCGCTATATGGGCAAGCGTTACGGCAATGATACCAACAATGATGTTGCGAAAGGTGTTCCAGGGGTTTACGACGCATTTTTTACCGGGGATGTCAAACTGCGTTACAAGATCACCAACTGGGCAACTGCCAGCTTCTCGGTAAACAATCTCTGGAATGAACAGTACTATACCGGCAACTACATTGCTGCCGGGCGTTCCTGCTACGGTGACTTGACCTTCAAGTTCTAAAAGCTGTTTTCCTGTCTTCCTCCTCGGAGCGGGATTTGGGCGGAGGGGCGGCTTTACAGGGCGCCGCTTCTCCCCCGTTTTTTCAAAGCAGAAAGGATATTGCTATGGATCTGAATATCATGCTGTGGATTGGCGGAATGCTGTTCAGTCTGGGGATTTTTGCCGTCAAGGTTGGCCTTGGGGTGGGTTGCGGTAATTATGCGGTTAGGACGATGGGGTTGATTCTGTCGGGATATACCGCACTGTTCATGCTGATCGCGGTTGCTGCTGGTGGTCTGATGAAGGTTGTGGCGCCGTTTCTTCAGCAGGGGGCTTACGGTCACTCTGTGCTGGCCGCCGGTCTGATCATCTGGGGTCTGGCGGTGGTCCTGCGCAAACCTGCCGAGAAATCTGAACAGCAGCAATCCGGCCGATGGGCGTCGCTGCTGATGATCATCCCCTGTCCGGTCTGCCTGTCTGCCATGGTCTTTTCCACCTGGGCGGCCCTGAACGCGGTCAAGCTGGCACCGTTGACGCTGGGGCTGTGTCTGGGGCTGGCCTTCTCGGTCATGGCGCTGCTGGTGGCTCTTAGCGCACGTATGCGCTCCGGAGGCATGCCGCAGACCTCATTGGGCATGGCCATGATTACAATCGGGCTCTACTTTGTCGCTTCACTGTTCCTGCCGGCCAAGATCGAAGCGGCCAAAGCGATGTACAACTCCTTTGTCAATGAAACCCCCAAGCTGTCCTCCGGCGATACGACCGGGGTGATGGCTCTGATGATAATCCTGCTGCTGGCCGGTTTCATGGCTCGCAAAAAACGTGAGGTGTGCTGAAAATGAATCTGGTTGCCGGTCTGGAAAGCTTTCTGTATGTAATTTCGTCCGTGTTGATGCTGCCGGTAGTGGCCGGCCTGGTGCTGATGACCTGCTGGGTGGTAGTGTTTTTCGGCTGGTTTGTGCGTGAGTTTCTGGACCGGCGCCAGAAACATTTCGTAGCGCTGGTAAGATATCGCAAAAATCTGGAGGCCGAACTGGCAGCCTGTGTGAGTCCAAACAATCTGGATATTGCCCTGGAGCGGCTACTGCAGGCCAGTGAGCTGAAGCTGATCAAGTCGCTGGATATGATCCGCTTTGTTATTCGTGTCGGTCCGGCGCTGGGTCTGATGGGCACACTGATCCCTATGGGGATTTCACTTTCGGCCATGGCCCAGGGTGACATGCCCGGCATGGCCGGCAGCATGGTGACCGCCTTTACCACGGTTGTTGTTGGCCTGGCCTGCAGCGTGACCGCCTACATCATGTCGCTGGTCAAGGAAAAATGGGTGCGGGCCGATATGCGCGAGATGGAGTTCATGACTGAGCAGATGCTGCGCCAGAGCGGATGTCGACGCGATATTCCGCAGGAAGAAGGGGAACAGGATGAGCTTTCTTAAGCGCCGCGGTCGTTTCGACAAGTACGAAGAACCGCTGGAAGACCCTATCTCCGGTGTGGCCAACCTGTTTGACGTCAGCGTGGTCTTCATTGTCAGCATGATGATTGCCCTGTTCATGGCCTACAACATGCTGGATATGATGGACCCTAAGTCGGACATGACCATCATGAAGAAGAAGTCCGACGGCACCATGGAGATCATCAGCAAGAAGGGGAAAGAGATCAAGGTGCAGGAGGTGACCGATAAGCGGTTGTCCGGCCAGGGTGAGCGGCTGGGGACGGCGTATAAGTTGAAAGACGGAAAGGTGATCTATGTCCCAGAGTAACAATCGCATCCCGTCTTCAGGGCATCTGCACCGAACCTTTCCTCGTGAAATCCTCAACGCAGTCTGGCTGCGCCTCCGGTTTCACTCAGTCAGCTCCGGCACATCTGCCCCAAATCCGGGCGCGATACTGCCTCTCCTGAAGCTGTCTGCATTAATCGTCCTGTCACTATTGCTTCTTGCTTTGCCATCCGGCGCGTCGACACCCAAAACCGGTGTCTATATGATGATGGGGGATTTCAACTCCCGTACCTCGATCGAGGTAATCAAAAATATCCGCCACCGTTTCCCCCAGCAGAGTCGCAATATTGATTTCAGTGTCATCACCGGCAAGACCCGTGAGCAGATTCAGTTCAGCCTGTCCAGGACCGCCCGTCCGGGCAAGGCCACCGGCATTGGTTTGGTGCATATCATGGACCGTCGGCTGGTGGAAAGCCTGAAACCACGCATGGCCGAGATGATCAAAAAGGGGGTCAAGATCTATGCCGTGGGGGGCAACTACACTGAAGAGGATGAGCAATTCGGCCTGATCAGCGACGAGACTATCAACAGCTATTATCAGGAAAACGGTCTGGAGAACATGACCCAGCTGCTGCTGTTCCTGCTGAACCGGGACTGCGGTCAGGATGTTGTTTATGCCGCACCGGCAAAGGTACCCCAGAATGGGTTCTATCTCCGGCATGAACATCGCACGGTAGCCAGCTACGAGGAATACATCAAGGCTTACAAGTCGCGTCCTGGCCCATGGGTGGGCGTACCATTTTTCAAGACCAGCTACAATGCCGGCGAGATGCAGCTGGTGGATGCCATCGTGGACCGGCTGGAATCACAAGGGATCAACGCCATCCCCATTTTCGGCTTTCCGTCGGAAGTGGCGGTCGAACAGTTCCTGATTGATAAGCAGGGCAAAAGCCGTGTTCAGGCGGTGATTGGCGTATCGCTCAAGGTAGGCATGTCGCCGCAGCGGGCTATTCCCATATTTTCAAAACTGGGTGTGCCGGTGATCGATGCGATCACGCTGATGTCCCAGTCCCAGGCGGAGTGGGAAAAATCACCAGTGGGGCTGGATATCTTCGAACGCAGCGCCATGGTCGGACTGCCGGAGATGGCCGGCATCATCCAGCCTACGGTGGTGGCTTCACGGGAAAAGATGGTCGACAAGCAGAGCGGCCTGGAATATGTGACGATTAACCCCATCCCGGAACGGATCAACCGGCTGGTAGACCGGGTCAAGGCCTGGATCAACCTGCAGGAAAAGAAAAACAGCGACAAGCATGTGGCGCTGATCTACTACAGCTACCCCCCCGGCAAGTCAAGTATCGGCGCCTCCTACCTGAATGTGCTGCCGGATTCTATATACGAGATCGTCAAGCGGATGAAGGCGGAAGGTTATGACACCGGCAAGGGGGAACTGGCCAAGGATATCATCTACGAGGATGTGATCCAGTTCGGACGCAATGTGGCCAACTGGGCTCCGGCCGAGATTGATCGGTTGGCCCGCAGCAACAAGGCGCTGCTGCTGCCGGTGGAGACATACAAAAAATGGTTCCGCGAGCTGCCGCCAGGTTTCAGAAAGTCTGTGGTCAAGGATTGGGGCGAACCGGAGCAGAACAAGATCATGACCTGGCGCAACGGTTCCGGCAAGCTGTTCTATGTGCTGCCGGGTATTCGCTACGGCAATGTACTGCTGACACCCCAGCCATCCAAAGGTTGGGAGCAGGATATCCAGAAGGCCTACCATAATCCCAATATCGCGCCGCACCATCAGTATGTGGCTTTTTACCTCTGGATGAAAAAAGGGTTCCAGGCCGATGCTGTGGCCCACATCGGCACCCACGGCACCCATGAATGGATGGGAGGCAAGGAGGTCGGCTTTACCCGGGAAGACCCCTCTGAGGTGTTGATTCAGGATCTGCCCAACATCTATCCCTATATTGTCGATGACGTGGGAGAGGGCATCCAGGCCAAACGGCGCGGCATGGCGGTGGTGGTTGACTACATGACCCCGCCCTTTGACAAGGCCGGCATGAATCGCGACACGAAGGAACTGGCGGCGTTGATCAGCGATTACAACAGTGCCAGGGAAAAGTCGCCTCAACTGGCAACCTCCAAGCTGGATGAGATCAACCGAATCGTTGCCAAAAACGGCATGCTGAAAGACCTGAAGCTCAAATCCATCAGCACTGCTGATGATGTTGAAAAACTGGACGATTATATCCGTGAGATTTCCGAAACCACCACACCTTTCGGCCTGCACACCTTTGGCAAGTCACCGGAGGCCAAGTATATCCGCAGTACGGCCGAGGCGATTCTCTCTGTTGAGAAGGGGCTTTCCCCGGCGGAGCGTGCCAAACGGATGGCCAAGCTGGAGGATGCCATTCGCCGCAGCGGCCCCCGGGAAATGGATTCGTTCATCAATGCCCTGAACGGCCGCTATATACCGGCCGGCACCGGTAACGATCCGGTCCGCAACCCGGATTCGCTGCCCACCGGCAAGAACTTTTACTCCTTTGACCCGGCCAGGGTGCCTTCGCCCGGCACATACGCCACTGGCGTCCAACTGGCCAAGGCGTTGATCGAAAACTACCGCAAGCGCCATGGTGTCTATCCGGACAAGCTCTCCTACGTGCTGTGGGCCACCGAGTGTATCCGCCACGAAGGGGTGATGGAATCTCAGGTTATGTACCTGATGGGGGTGCGTCCCAAATGGGATGAACGGGGCCGCATCGAAGGGGTTGAGGCTATACCGCGCGCAGAACTGGGGCGGCCGCGCATCGACGTGACCATGACTCCTTCCGGACTGTACCGGGATGTGTTTTCGGTGCTGATGGATCTGATGGACAAGGCGGTCTCGGTCGCCCGGGACCAGGTCGAACAGGATAACACCGTCCGCAACAACACCCTCAAGACCCAGAAGATGCTGGTCGCTAAAGGCGTGCCTGAAGAAAAGGCCCGCCGCATGGCCTCGGTGCGCATTTTTACCGAGCCCTCCGGCGCCTACGGCAATGGCCTGGAAAACGCGATTGTGGCCTCCAATACCTGGGACAACGAGAAAAAGGTGATTGATGTCTATTTCCGCCGGGTCGGTCATATGTACGGCCAGGGGTTCTGGAGTGAACGGGGTAAACAGGGGGGCGAGGAACTGGGCGCGGTACTGCTGAAGAATGCCCTTTCCGGCAGCAAGATCGCCATTCACAGCCGCTCCACCAATACCATCGGCGTTCTGGATACGGATGACTTCTACCAGTACCTGGGCGGCCTGGCCATGGCTATCCGGGCGGTGGACGGCAAGACACCGGAGGTGTTTGTCACCAATATGACCAACCCCAAAAAGGCCCACCAGGAAACCCTGGAAAAGAACATGGGCAGGGAGATGCGGGCCCGTTACCTCAATCCGGCCTGGATCAAGGCCATGATGAAGGAGGGTTATGCCGGTGCGCGGCTGATTGACAAGGTGACAGAACATCTGTGGGGTTGGCAGGTGACCGTGCCGGAGGCGGTAGACAGCGCCAAATGGCAGGAGATGTACGAAACCTACGTGCTGGACAAAAACGGTCTGGGGATGAAGGAGATGTTCCGCAAGTCCAAAAACATGTGGGCTTATCAATCGGTGGTGGCGCGCATGCTGGAGACGGTGCGCAAGGATTACTGGAAAGCGGACAAGCAAGTGGTAGAGAAGCTGGCGGTGGAATACGCCCAGACCGCCCGCGAGGTGGGCATGGCCTGCTGCGACCATACCTGCAACAACCCGCAGCTGACCGAGTACACGTCATCCACGCTGCTTTCCATCCCTGGCATGAGCGGTTTGAACCAGAGCTTCCGCGGTGCGCTGGCAGATATGAAGAATACCAGCTCATCCTCCAACAGTGCCAAGAGCGGAAAGCCTGCGGGCATGACGGCCCGCAGCGCCGCACCGGGGGCGTCGGGACGTGCTTCGGACGGTAGCGCCAATGCTCCTGGCAAGGGACAGGTGGAAGGTTTTGAGGTGGTGGAAGCATCTGCTGCACCAGGCGCTGCATCATCGGCACCGATCCCCTGGATGTTCATCCTGGGGTTTGCCGCCGTAGCCGGTCTGGTGGGCTGGGGATTCCGCCGCGGCGGCCGGGATTGAGGTTTTTGATAGATTGTATTCCTTTGATAGCCAAACATTGAAACAGCAAGAAAGGAAATAGAAATGCATAAAGGTATAACAGCGGCGGCTCTTCTGCTGTCGCTGCCCGTGGCTGTGAGTCATGTATCAGCTGATGAAGTCAAGGCAAACAGCCAAGAACAGCATTACAGCATGGGCGAGACTGTCGTCACCGCCGACAAGCTGGACGAATACATCAAAAACTACCCTCAGGACGTCAGCGTAGTCAGCCGTGAAGAGATCGTCAAGCGTAACCACTCCAACGTGGAAGACGTCCTCAAAACCATGCCGGGTGTAGAGGTCTATCCCACCACCGGCATGGGATCGCGCATCTCCCTGCGCGGCTCTGGCAAATCCAGCGGCGTGCTGATCCTGCTTAACGGCAGGCCGCTTAACAGTAATAACTCCGGCAGCATGGAACTCAATTCCATTCCCATCGACATCATTGAAACCGTAACCGTCTTTAAACCGCCCATCCCGGTTTGGCTGGGGCCCGGCGGCAGTGACGGCGCCATTAACATCGTTACCCGTGAACTGAAGACGCCCAAAAAAGGCAAGCCGCAAAGCAACACCACCATCAAAGCCGCCGGCGGCTCCTACGGCCTGGCCCAGGCCGGCGTCAGTCAGGCAGTCAAACTTGGCGACAGCAACCTGCTGGTCTCCGGCAACTTCAACCACCGTGACGGCAAACGCATCAACAGCGACAGAAACGACGGCAACATCAGCCTCAACTGGAACCGCAAGGGCAAAGACGGCACCAAATACGAGGCCAATGGCCGCTACTACCAGGCCGAATACGGCATCCCCGGTCCGCTGGACAACCTGACCCCCAACGCGCGCCAGCAATACCGCAAAGGCTCACTGGACGGCCGGATCAGCGGCGCCATCAGGGAAAGCGGCACCTACACCCTCAACGGTTACGGCGATCTCACCAACCTCAAGGACCGATCCCAGTCCGGCTATAAAGCCAACCTGGATGACCGCAAAGTCGGACTCAAACTGGACACCAGTTGGGGCGAAGCCGAAGGCAAATGGGAGCTGCGTGTCGGCGGCATGTCCGAACTTAACCAGTTCGAACACACCCTGGCCGGACGCCATCAACGCATTCGCAACGGTCTGAATGCCCAATTTGACAAACGCTTCGGCAGTTTCACCTCCACAATAGGTGCCAGGGGTGACTTCACCAACGACTTCGGCTTTACCCCCGGCGGTCGTGTGGGACTGGGGTGGGGCATCACCGACAAGCTGCTGGCCAAGGTCCGGGTAGGCTACACCAGCAATGTCCCGACCTTTGAGCAGCTGTACCAAAGCACCCATGGCTCCATTGACCAGACCCGCGGCAACCCGAACCTGAAAACCGAAAAGGTGCTCTCTTATGACCTGAGCCTGGAGTACAAATTTGCCAAGAACCGGCAGGTGCAGCTGACCCTGTTCCGGGTTGATACCTATGACTTGATTACTTCCCAGCGTGGCGCTGACCTGATCTATCGTCCTATCAATATCGCTGGGGCCGAACGCCAGGGGGTGGAACTGTCATCCAAAATCGGCTGGGAGACGGGACTGATCGCCGATGTGTCATTCATCTACCAGAACTCCAAGAACAAGGACACCGGCAAGGACCTGCCTTATACACCGGACATCAAGATGAAAACCACCCTGCAGTATGAATTACCCAAACTTAAAACCAGGCTGGAGGGGACCGTCCGATACGAAGGGGTGCGCTACAGTCAGGCAGAGAACCTGCAATCCCAGAAAATGAGTGATTATGTCACCATCGATCTGCGCATTACGCAGCCGGTCACCATCGGCAAGCTCAAGGCCGATATCTACGCCCGCGTTGACAACCTGCTCAACGCTTCATACCAGAACCACTTCGGCTATCCCGACGACGGCATCCGGGGCATGGGCGGCGTGCAGGTCAGGTTTTAAGAGTACTAAACGGAGGTTTAAAGAATGTCCCTACTTCTCGGCACAGGCATTGTAGTTAAATTAGTATTGATCACCCTGATCATGTTTTCAGTCGTATCCTGGACCATCATCATGTTCAAACTGTATCAGGTTCATAAAGCCAACAGCGAATCGGTGCGCTTCATGGACCTGTTCTGGAAATCCAAAGGCTTTGACTCCATCGCCGCCCAGACCGACCGTTTTCCCAGCTCCCCGCTCACCGTCCTCTTCAACGAAGGCTATGGCGAACTGAGAAAACTCTCCGAGGAAGATAACAAACAGGACGGCAGCATCTTCAGCACCGACCTGGGTGGCATAGAAAACGTCTCCCGTGCCTTGAGACGCGCCACCAACCTGGAAATCACCCGGCTGGAAAAATACCTGACCTTCCTGGCCACCACCGGCTCCACTTCCCCCTTCATCGGTCTCTTCGGCACCGTCTGGGGCATCATGTCCGCCTTCGAAGGCATCGGCAAAAGTGGCTCCGCCTCTCTGGCCGTCGTAGCCCCCGGTATCGCCGAAGCCCTCATCGCCACCGCCATTGGTCTTGTAGCCGCCATCCCTGCCGTCATGGCCTACAACCACTTCCAGCATAAAATCAGCGTACTGGTCAAGGAAATGGACAGCTTCACCACCGAATTCCTCAACATCGTCCAGCGCAACCTCTAGGGTAAATAACCATGGCAATGCTTGGTCCAAATGACAACAGACGCACCATGTCTGAAATCAACGTCACCCCCTTTGTCGACGTCATGCTCGTCCTACTGGTCATCTTTATGGTCACCGCCCCCATGATGCAGCAGGGGGTCCAGGTCAACCTTCCCAAAGCCGACACCCGCGCCATGAGTCAGGCCGAAGAAACCGTCATCGTCACCATCGACCGCAACAGCCGTATCTTCATCAACAAAGACCAGGTCCCCTCCAGTGACCTGCGCAACCGTCTGATGGACATGTTCTCCCAGCGTGAAAAGAAGGAAATCTTCCTCAAGGCCGACGCCGGAGTCCCTTACGGAGAAGTAGTGCGCGTCATGGCCGACATCAAGGGCGCCGGTATCGAACGACTGGGCATGGTTACGGAACCGGGGAGATGAATGGTCGCTGTAATATATTGAGTTCATTGCTGATAGGATGTTTGTGTGGACTTGAATTATTTGAATTAGATTGTTAATTTCAAAAAGTGTTGACAACGGTGTCAAAGTGTCATAGAAAAGAACAAAAATAACTGCATTCACAGCAGTGCTAAATAGCTTGATCCTGGTGCCCGTAAGGGCTTGATAGGGAAGAGGGGTGCAAATCCCCCGCGGACCCGCCGCTGTAAACGATGACGAAAGGCAAGATGTCACTGGTCGCAAGACTGGGAAGACGCCTGGAGAATGATTCGTGAGCCAGAAGACCTGCCGGATTGATTCACATTGATTTCCCCGCGGAACGGGAATGTGAGCTGATATACAAGGACTTTAAAAACGGAAGGTCCGCATGTGCTGAACATGCGGACCTTTTTTTTGACCTTTCAACTCCCTGCCAAATTCCGTCCGGAAAAATTCAATCCTGTTGTCGGGTTCGTAACGAAGTGGCTGAAATGCTTGTGAACAAAACAGCTCCTTCAAACAGTTGTCCCTTGTCTGAGTGTGCCTCACTTTGACCTGAAATGCTCGCAGTTTTCTCATGTTCTACGGGTGTTAACGGATTTGCCTTGGGGTGGCATTAAAACATGGTGTGCTGTTGAAAGCGACAACAGATGCGCTCAGGCAAGGGACATGCCATACCTTACAAAAACACAGGCTATGCATTTACGACTTGTTTTGACAGTTTTCACTGTCCTACTCCTTGGGGCAGTTAAGGGATGGAGCGGGAAGCCTTTGTGAAGCCATTGAGCTTTCTGCTCCGCCCTCTTTTTAGGCTTTATGTATATGGTGATCAGGATTTTAGGTGTTCTTCAAACGCTGTAGATATCAATGGATATTTTATATGTAGCCCGTGTTTGTGATGAATTTTGCAGGACAAACAAATTAAAGGAGATTGAGATGCTTACAAAAATCAACCATGTGGGTGTAGCTGTGAAGTCGCTGGAAGAGGCGATTCCATTTTATCGTGACATGCTGAAGATGCAGTTTCACGGTACTGAAGAGGTGGCTGAACAGAAGGTGCGCGTAGCCATGTTCCAGGTGGGCGAGTCCAAGATTGAACTTTTGGAGCCTACTTCTGAAGACAGCCCGATTGCCAAAGCCCTTGAAAAAATGGGCGGCGCTACTCATGTGCATCACCTGGCCTATGAGGTGGAAGACTGTGCCGCAGCCATAGCCACACTCAAGGCAGCCGGCGCACGTATGGTCGATGAGAGCCCGCGCAACGGCGCTCATGGCACCAAGATCGCTTTTGTGCATCCCAAATCCAGCGGCGGCATTCTCACCGAACTCTGCCAATGCGGCAGTTGCCATAACTGATTGTGAGTGATCTTCCGGGAGGCCGCAACGTTGGCGGCCTCCCTCTTTGATGCAAACCAACTCAGACGTTCAACACTCCGATTTACAAATCTACAGTTATCCTTCAATGCGGGAGTACGTTAAATGGGCTCAATTCAGGACATCATCAAACGTGATGGAACGCGTGTCGCCTTTGATGCAACAAAGATTCAGTCGGCTATACTGAGGGCCGGACAGGCCAGTAAAGAATTCGAAGAGGCCGAGGCTGCCCTGCTGACCGCACAGGCCCTGAAAGTCCTGCAGCACAAATATTCCTCGGAACCGCCCCACATTGAGAATATCCAGGATGTAGTCGAGCAGGTCCTGATCTCGGCCAACCACCTAAAAACTGCCCGCGCCTATATTGTTTACCGCGAGCAGCACAGCAAATTGCGCCAGGACCGCAAGACCGTGGTGGACGTGGCCGCCTCGGTGAACGAATACCTGGAACAGTCCGACTGGCGGGTCAACGCCAATGCCAATCAGGGCTATTCCCTGGGGGGGCTGATCCTGAATGTCTCCGGCAAGGTGGTGGCCAACTACTGGCTCAACCATGTCTATCCCCCCGAGATCGGCGAAGCCCACCGCGACGGCAGCTTTCATATCCATGACCTGGACATGCTTTCCGGCTACTGCGCCGGCTGGTCTCTGCGCATGCTGCTGGGGGAGGGCTTCAACGGCGTGCCGGGCAAGGTCGAGGCCGGGCCGCCCAAACATATGTCCAGCGCCGTCGGCCAGATCGTCAATTTCCTCGGCACCCTGCAGAACGAGTGGGCCGGCGCCCAGGCCTTCAGCTCCTTCGATACCTATATGGCGCCATTTGTGCGCAAGTGCGGACTGGATTACCAGGAGGTCCGTCAGCACATCCAGGAACTGGTCTTCAACCTGAATGTGCCGTCACGCTGGGGTACCCAGACCCCCTTTACCAACCTGACCTTTGACTGGACCTGCCCGGAAGACCTGAAGGAACAAAAACCGATCATTGCCGGCGAAGAGATGCCATTCTGCTACGGTGACCTGCAGGCTGAAATGGACATGATCAACCGGGCCTACATCGAGGTCATGACTACCGGCGACGAAAAGGGACGCGTGTTCACCTTCCCGATCCCTACCTACAACATCACCCCTGACTTTCCTTGGGAGAGCGAAAACGCCGAACGCCTGTTCGAGATGACCGCCCGCTACGGCCTGCCCTATTTCCAGAACTTCCTCAACTCCGAACTGAAACCCAATATGGTCCGCTCCATGTGCTGCCGACTGCAGCTGGACCTGCGTGAACTGCTCAAACGGGGCAACGGCCTGTTCGGTTCGGCCGAGCAGACCGGCTCCATCGGGGTGGTCACCATCAACTGCGCCCGTCTGGGATATCTCAATAAGGAAGATGAACAGGCATTGCTTAGCCAACTGGACGGGCTGTTGGAAAAGGCGCGCACCAGCCTGGAGATCAAGCGCAAGGTGATCCAGCGCCATATGGACAATGGCCTGTTTCCCTATACCCGCCGCTACCTGGGCACACTGCGCAACCACTTCTCCACCATCGGCGTCAATGGCCTCAACGAAATGATCCGCAACTTCAGCAGCGGCACAGAGGATATCACCAGCGTGGCCGGCCAGGAGCTGGCCTGCCGCTTTATGGACCATATCCGGGCCCGCATGCTGGAATTCCAGGAGCAGACCGGCAATATGTTCAATCTGGAAGCCACTCCGGCGGAAGGCACCACCTACCGTTTTGCCCGTGAAGACCGCAAACGCTTTCCGGATATGATCCAGGCCGGAACATCAGATGCGCCGTTTTACACCAACTCATCCCAGCTGCCGGTAGGTTTCACCGACGATCCTTTCCAGGCGCTGGACCTTCAGGAAACGCTGCAGCGCAAATATACCGGCGGCACGGTCTTCCATCTCTATATGGCCGAGCCGATATCGTCTGCCGCGGTCTGCCGCAAGCTGGTGCAGCGGGTGCTGGAAAACTACCGCATCCCCTACATGACCATCACACCGACCTTTTCCATCTGCCCCAAGCATGGCTATCTGGCCGGTGAGCATCAGTACTGCTCGAAATGCGATGAAGAACTGATCGCCAAAATCAAACTGGAGGGAAACTGCGATGAAAACTTTGAAGCAGGCCAATACGCCACAGCTTGATAACAGTCTGCGCCAGCCCTGTGAGGTATGGACGCGGGTGATGGGCTATCACCGCCCGGTGGAGTCTTTCAACACCGGCAAGAAGGCTGAGCATGGCCAGCGCAGGTTCTATCTGGAAAAGGCAAAAACAGAGGCATGTTGAAGATTGGCGGCCTGACCCCATGCACCACCATTGATTACCCCGGGGAACTGGCTGCTGTTGTGTTCTGCCAGGGGTGTCCCTGGCGCTGCAGCTATTGCCACAACCAACATTTGCAGGATACGGACAGTGGTGAGGCGATAAGCTGGGACAGCCTGCTGGGCTTTCTGGAAAAACGGCGAGGATTGCTGGATGCCGTTGTATTCAGCGGCGGTGAGCCGATCATGCAGCCGGATATTGTCAAGGCCGTGCAGGCTGTGAAGCAGATGGGGTTCAAAACCGGGTTGCATACAGCCGGGCCTTACCCCCGGGTACTGCATGAATTGCTGCCGTTTCTGGACTGGGTTGGCATGGATATCAAGGCGCCCTTTGAAGATTATGAACTGATCACAGCCTGCCCGGACAGCGGCAAGGCTGCTGAAATGAGTGCAGCCATGATCAGGGAGAGCGGCATTCCGCACCAGTTTCGCACTACTGTACATCCGCTGCTTAATGAGGAACGGCGGATGGAACGTCTGCGCAGCATGGTGTCAGCGGAGTGGGGCAGCAGCCTGACAGAGCAGAGAATGGTTTTTTAGTTGATACCCTTGTGTATCAAAATCAACAGGAGGAGAAAAACATGGGAGAAGCTGGATTGACGGTTGATGTAACCAAGATCGACGC
>Ga0302250_1000707_pt1 | contig 29614 bp, 39 predicted proteins | sample AAG_RA_Asp_MG_FD_193536 | JGI IMG/M metagenome (GOLD analysis project Ga0302250, IMG submission 193536) | Enriched activated sludge microbial communities from anaerobic digester in WTTP, New Holstein, Wisconsin, United States - AAG_RA_Asp | ecosystem: Engineered > Bioreactor > Anaerobic >... | reverse complement strand
GATGACTCGGGAAGGGTTATCGACCACTACGAGACGGACGCGATACACATCGATAACCACCAGTACGAGAAGCGGCACGAGGACCCCGAGGGAACGCTCCCGATCGTGCCGAAGACAGTGAACTAAAGGAGGACACATGGCAAAGATCATCAAGACATCGGATTACACGGACTGGAACGAGGTCGACGGCGCCCTTCGACGCATGGGCGAGATCGACGTCAGGCTCCAGAAGCTCGAGGGCCAGATGACCCTCAAGATCAACGAGATCAAGGCGGACTACGACGCGAAGGCGGCAGGGCTCAAGGCGGAGCGCAAGGCCATCGAGGAGAACATCGGTCTCTTCGCTGAGTCCAGGAAACAGGAGTTCGCGAAGGTCAGGTCGAAGGACCTCACCTTCGGCGTCGTCGCCTACCGGGTAGCCACCAGGGTGGTCGTGAAGAGCAAGACGGCGACGGTCGCCGCCCTGAAGGCCCTGGGGCTCCAGCAGTACCTGCGGATCGTCGAGGAGCCCGACAAGGAGGCGATGAGCGGCCTCGACGCCACCACCCTCGCCAAGGTGGGCGCGACGCTGAAAACGGAAGACAAGCTCCGCATCGAGCCGAACATGGAGAGGATAAAGGAAAAGGAGGCGGCCTAAAGGCCGAAACGGCGCTTGCCCGCGCCGTCTGCCCGTCATGCGGGCACTGAGGAGGCCATAAGGTGACAGTAACGAACGACACGACAGAGAAGAGGCTTCAGGACACGGACTGCCACGTCTGCGGCAGGACCATGAAGCGCTTCGCCCAGGACTACTGGTACTGGTATTGCCGCTGCGCCTGCGGGTGCGAGCGCCTTATCCCCAAGGAAGAGAACGAGAGGGGTTATCGGCCCTGGCCGGGGAAGGAGGCGCCCGCCCCATGAGACCCGTCGAGCCCAAGCAGATACGGCTTATCCATATTTGGTCAGGAGAGGCTGGCAATATAGAACCTAAATTTTTGAGGAGGGTATTACCGTATGGAGACAATCAAGGTCAGGATCGAAGGAACGGCGCCGCTGATGCAGCACCGGTACGTGTTCAAGGATGAACTGGCGCAGAAGACCCAGAAGAAGACGGGCGCAAAGGACTACAGAGATGAGTGGAAAACGGTGCTCCACTGGGACGATGTAATCGGAGTCTTTGAGCCGGCAAGCCACATCGAGGGAGCACTCATCAAGGCGGCGGTCAACTTCCAGATAACAGGCAAGGGCAAGAAGACCTATAAGGATCTCTTCAAGAGCGCGGTCTTTGTCACCCCGGACTATATTCCCCACGGGCTGAAAGGCTCCCCGGAAAAGCTCCTGGAATCGGGGAAACTGACCGTGGACAAGAGGCTTGTGAGGGTCAACAACTCGGGTGTTGAAAGGATGCGTCCCATGCTCAGAAACTGGTCCCTGGAATTTGACATCGAGGTGTATGATCCCCAGATCCCCCGGGAGGTGGTGAAGGAGGTCCTGGACCTTGCAGGCAAGCAGTACGGCATCGGGGATTTCAGGCCGAGATATGGAAGATTTATGGTGACGCGGTTTGAATAGGACAAGGCGAGGTAGGGCCGGGTTAGGCCAGGTCTGGTGCGGCTCGGCAAACGCTGGCATGGCGAGGCAAGGCGAAACACCCCTTCGGGGGTGTCACCGGATGATGTCCGGTCTGATGAGCCTCAAGGCAAGGCGGGTCGTGGCCGGCTTATGGTTAGGCGCAATCGGGCGAGGTTAGGCGGGGTCAGGTGCGGCTCGGCAAACGCTGGCATGGCGAGGCGAGTTTTGGCAAGGCAAGGTCTGGCAGGGCAGGGATTATTTCCTTGGGAGGTTCTATGAACGAGGCCGTCAACCGAAAGCAACTGCAGATAATCCACGTCGCCCTCGGTCAACTGCGACTTGACGACACGGCGTATCGGGCCATGCTGAAAGACCGTTACAATGTTGAATCCAGCAGGGGCCTCTCGTACCGGGAGGCAAGCGACCTGATAGATCACCTCAAAGGGCTCGGTTTCCGGCTGAAGACGAAGCGGACCCCTCCCCAGAATCCCTGCTGGCCCTGCGCTCCCCGGACGCCCGGCATGCCCCTTCCGGAGAACGTCGTCGTCCTCGCGAGTCCGGGTCAGCTCCGGATGATCGAGCACCTTGCCGCCGACATCAAGTGGCGCCACTGGGACGGGTACCGCAGGTGGCTGAAGAAATACTTCAAGATCGATCAGGTCCGGACATCCCCCGAGGCGCACGACGTCATTGAGGGCCTCAAGAGAATGTGGAAGGATCAGAACGGCTGCGCGTGCAGGAGGGCGGGGAACCGGGGATGATGAACGAGTGGATCGAGACGATCATCGGCGAGATCACCATCGAGGACCTCCCTGACTCCTACCGTGAGGTGGCCCGCGCCATCGGCATCGAGAACGCCGTGAGGCTCTCCTCCGTGGTGGGGGGCCTGGCCTACTACTTTCCCCAGATGGAGGGGATCCTCAGGAAAAAACGGGACGAGTGCATACGGCGGGAATTTAACGGCAACAACCACCGGGACCTCGCCAGGAAATACGGTTTGACAGAGAGATGGGTCCGTGAGATAGTGGAGGAGAAAATCCCCCAGGACCTTTTGTTCGACATATCCTCTCATTGAAGCAATTTCCTGAACCACTTCAAAGGACTTCCCTTCCCCGAATCTTTTAGACTCTTAGGGTGAACGAACACCTCTCCTTTATAGCGCAGGATGCCGGGCCCGTCGCACCCGGTGTCCTGCGTCCATCAGACGATAACCCCCACGCCCTGGTGAAGTCCTGGAGGGGAACACGTCCGGTGCAAGAACCGGGCGGTCCCCTACCAGGCAGATTTTCGGGAGGTGCCCTGTGATACCCAGGCGCCCGGCGGAGTGCTTCATGAAGCTCGACGACACGCAGCTCCTCGCCCTGTGCATCTACGGGGAGACGGGCAAGAAGTTCATAACGGGCCAGCAACTCGGTGTGGCGTCGTGCATCATGAATCGGGTTAAAAACCGGTATGCAGGCCAAACATTGCAGGACGTAATCCTCTCTCCCGTGCAGTTTCCCTGTTTCCAGGTCGGCAATCCTAACCGCCTGGGCCTCATGGCGATCGCCGGCGGATGGGACAAGGCGTTCCAGAAGAACAAGCACCTCCGCGAGTGTTACCGGATCGCCGAGGGTGTCATGAACGGAGATCTCCCGGACAATGTCTCCGGGGCAACCCACTACAAGAGAAGCAAAGACCAGGCTCCCTGGTCGGAGACGAAGGAACTCGTCGCCGTCATCGGCGACTACGAATTCTACGCATAACAGGAGGCATGAGCATGATCAGCGAAGCAAAGAAATACCTTTTGCGGTTTGGAATTCCCCTCGCCGCCATGATCGCCATGATCGCCATCCTGAGACCTGAGAACATCGTCCTCGTGGTCTACAAGATGTGCCTCATCGTGATAGGGCTCGTCCTGTGCGAGCTGATCTGGGTGATAAGCTACAAGCCCGTTTTCGGAAAGATCGAGGAGCTTGAGACCTATGAGAAGCGCAGTGTCCTTATTTTTCGCGGCATTCTTTATCTCGCTATTGTCCTGGGTATTACCTGGGGACTGTAGCGCCCTCGACAGGTGCCTGAAGTACCGCGCCCAGGTGATCCGCGAGGCCCGCTACCATATCGGCCTTAATGCCCCCTGGCACCTCTTCCTCGGCCAGATCGAACAGGAGAGCGGATGCCGGCCCGGCGTCACCGCTTTCGACGGCGGCGCGGGCCTGGGTCAGTTCATGACGTCGACGGCCAAGTGGATACAGGACCGCGAGGAGGCTCTCCGGGAGATCTCCGTGAAGCCGTCCCCGTATGACGCCCACTGGTCCATCCGGGCCCTCATCCTCTACGACCGGTATCTGTATGGCGTAGTGGCGTGTGAGGGCTGGCACTATGCATTTCGCGCTTACAACGGCGGCCAAGGCCTTTTGAACAGGGAGATCCGCCGCGCGGGGTCCTGCGACCGGAAAGCGATAGAGGAGCAGTGCCGCCGCAAGGTACTCCGGCTCAAGAACGGCAGCCTTCTCGACCTGTGCCGGGTGAATATCGACTACCCGCGCCAGATCGAGCGAAGGGGGGAAAAGTACAGATGAGTACAGAATTAGTCTGGAAGGTAGCCAAGTTCGCCGTCCCCTTCATCGTCGGCCTCATTGTCGGGGGTCTCATTGTGGGCAAGGCGAAGCAGGTACAGATGGACGCCGTCAAGGTGGAGTTGACGAAGACACGGCAGGAACTGGCAACATGCCAGGACGCGAACGCGACGAGCCAGGCGACGATCGGGAGCATGAAAGCGGAGCTGCAATCCGCACAGGCGAACTGCACGGCGCGCCTGAGGCAGAAGGAGCGCACGGCCGCCGAGATCACACGGATAGACAACCTCAAACCGGGGGTGAAGGCAGATGAGACAAAGGGCAATACTGGCAATAGCGGTGCTGGCGATCCTATCCTCGATGCTCTCAACGGGATGTTCATCGACGATGGAAAACCGGCAGATCGTGAGGACTGAGTACGTGAGACAGGAGATTCCCGAGCCTCCGGCGCCGCCGGAGTACTACCCGGTCACCTTTGTCAAGAGGGACGGGCATTACTGCACGTCGGACGACGCAAGCGCGCGGAACATCCTCAAGAACCGCGTCCTTGACAGGGGCTACCAGGCGGAGATGAGAGGCACCCTCTCGGGCCTGAAGGAAGGTGGCAGATGACCCCCGAGACCGCGCAGGCAATAGGAGCGATTGCGACGATCGTGGAGAAGCTCGGTGCCCTGCCGGTGGGATCGATGTTCATCGTCATCGTCTTCGGTCCCTGGATATTCTCCTTCATCATGTCCCGGGTCCAGGAGAAGCGCTTCGACGCCATGAAGGAGATGTACAAGAACAACGTGAAGCTCGTCGAGTCCTTCGACAAGCTGGCGAGCGGACTCAACGACGTGGTGACGCTCAACACCGCGAAGTGGAGCGAGGCGATCGACAAGATCAACGCGAACCAGTACTGCCCGCTGGCACGGGTGAAGAAGGTCCGGATGGAGGATATGCATGGGTGAGATAGCGAGGCTCAAGACGGAGATACAGGCGAGGAGGTTCCGGGCCCTGGAAATCGCGGCGGAGATCGACCGCAAGGTGAAGGACATCAAGGAGGCCCTTGCCGGCTATCCCCTCACGAAGCCCGAGAACCTACGGCTCGCCATGGTGGCGGAGATCTCCTCCGAGCTCGAGAGGCTCCAGGCGGACTACCTCCAGCTCCAGCGCGAGATCGAGCGTGCCGAGAAGGAGCTGCAATAGATGGCGAAGAGGTCCTACCAGATCGAGACGCGCGAGGACGCCTACAACACCTGGCGCTTATGCGGACAGAACGTGGAGCAGACCCTCGCCGAGCTCAAGAAGAAGGGCTACTCCATCTCGAAGCCGACCCTCTACGACTGGATGGAGAAGTACGGGTGGAAGGACCGGGCGACCCGGGCCGAGGTGTACGAGAAAAAGACGGGCGACCCGGCCATGAGCGCAGAGGCCCGGGCGCTTCTGTCCCTGGAGAAGGTCCAGGCGCGCTACGAGGAGTACTTCGAGACCCTGGGACCGGGCAAGGTCGACAACCAGGCCATGTTCGCCTACACGGGGATCGTCAAGTCCATCACGGAGATAAAGGCCAAGACGGGTGCCGTCAAGGCGGCGCTCTTCCTCGACTTCATGAAGGACCTCATCGGGTATCTCGGGAAGAACGACCCGGCAGCCCTCGAGGCGATCGAGCGGAACTTCGACGACTTCGTGAGATACGCACAGGAGACGTATGCCGCTTAGTGCAAAAGACAGGATGTTCGACCGGGAGGTCGAAGCCCTCCGGGCCCTCATTCAGAGCAAGGCGAAACCCTTCTCCGATGACCGTAACGCCCAGCGCGAGAGGGTAGGCCGGGCCGGGAAGGACCTGGAATACTTCGGGCTGACCTACTTTCCCCATTATCTCGACACGCCCCCTTCGGAGCTGCACAGGTATTTCTCCCTGAGGTACCCGCAGATGGTCCTCCGGGCGAGCGAGACGGGAGAGGGAGACCGGGAGGCCGACGCGGCGCCGAGGGGTAACGCGAAGTCCACCTGGACCACGCTCATCCTTCCGCTGTGGTGTGCCGCGTATAGACATCGGTTGTTTCCGCTCATCGTCAGCGAGACGGCCGCGCAGTCGGCGGACTTCATCTCCTTCATCAAGGCAGAGCTCGAGACGAACGAGAGGTTGAAGCAGGACTTCCCGGACCTTTGCGGCGAGGGCCCCGTCTGGCAGGCCTCCCAGATCATCACCAGGAACGGGGTAAAGATCAGGGGCGTCGGCGCCGGCCAGAAGCTCCGCGGCATGCGCCACGGATCCCGCAGGCCCGACCTCGTCATCTGTGACGACCTCGAGAACGACGAGTCCGTGGAGTCCCCGGACCAGCGCAAGAAGCTGGAGAAGTGGTTCTATAAGGCCCTCATGAAGATCGGCCAGCCCGATACGGTCTACATCGTTGTCGGCACCATCCTCCACTACGATTCGCTCCTCGCGAACCTCCTCAAGAAGCCAGGGTGGAAGGGGCGCAAATTCAAGGCCGTCTTGAAATGGTCGCAGTCGAAGCTCTGGGAGAAGTGGGAGCAGATCTTCGCGGACGTGAGCGTCGGCAAGGAAGAGGCGGAGTCCGCGGCGGACGCGTTCTTTGCGGAGCGCCAGGCGGAGATGCTCGCCGGCACCGAGGTCCTCTGGAAGGAGCGGGAACCCTACTACTACCTCATGAAGATGTACGTCTCCGAGGGACCGGCGTACTTCAACTCGGAGAAGCAGAACGAGCCCCTGAACCCCGAGGACGCCGTCTTCCTCGAGGAGTGGGTCCAGTACTATGACGATGACGAGGTCGACCTCTCCGGGCTCCAGCAGGGCTGCGCCATAGACCCATCGATGGGCAAGAAGTCGCGCGCGGCCGACCCCTCTGCCATCATCGGCGGCAGGATGAAGGACGGCATCATCTATCTAACCGTGGCAGACATCGAGAAGAGGCACCCCGACAAGATCATCGACGACTTCATGACCTATCACGCCCGGGACCGCTTCGGCCAGGTCGTGATCGAGGACGTGCAGTTCCAGGAGTATTTCAAGGACGCCTTCGAGGCAGAGACCCACAAGCGGGGCATGACGGTCTACGTCGAGGGCGTCAAGCCCAACGTCGACAAGGACCTGCGCATCATCACCCTGCAGCCCTGGGTGAAGAACGGGTGGATCCGCTTCAAGAGGCAGGGGATGGGCGAGCTGATAAAGCACCTCATCTACTACCGGCCCCGGGGCAAGGGCGGCCATGACGACGGGCCGGATGCGCTGGAGATGCTCAAGACGCTCCTCGAGAAGGGCCTCGCCGGGTCCGTGGAGTATACGACGGTGGCCACCCGGGGAGTCTTCAAAGGGGATCACGATGACGACGACCACAAGGTGAGGTTTTCCTCGAGAGGAGCATGGTGATGAGACAGGCGCAAAAAAGGCCCTATTTTGAGGCCGGACCCTTTATAAGGGCAAACACCCGCAGGTTTTCATTGACAGGTGTTATAACTATGTCAACGGCGAACTGGGAGGCATTCTAACTATGCTCGTAGACCAGTTCGGCCGGGAGATCCGTTCCAACAAGCCCATCTTCGAAGAAATCGCCGTCCAGACGGTCCGGGACCGCTACGCCTCCTACCCCTCCCAGGGCCTCACCCCGGAGCGCCTCGCCCGGATCTTCAAGGAGGCGGACCAGGGGGACGTGACGCGCCAGGCGGAGCTCTTCGAGGAGATGGAGGAGAAGGACCTTCACCTCACCGGGATCCTGCAGTCCCGCAAGCTCGCGGTGACGGGCCTCGAGTGGGACGTCCTGCCGGCCTCCGACAGCGCCGAGGACAAGAAGATCGCCGCCGCCGCAAGGGAGATGGTGGAGTACATCGAGAACTTCGATGACGCCCTCATGGACATCCTCGACGCTGTGGGGAAAGGTTTCTCCGTGTCGGAGATCATGTGGGAGATCTCCGAGGGACAGGTCTGGGCGAAGACCCTCGAGTGGGTCCACCAGAAGCGCTTCACCTTCAACTCGCCCCAGGCGCTCCTCAAACATCCCCGGCTCCTCACCGACGACGCGCCCGTCTGGGGCGAGGACCTGCCTCCCAACAAGTTCCTCGTCCACGCCTACAAGGCGCGATCGGGAGCGACGCCGCGCGGAGGGCTCCTTCGCCCCTGCGCCTGGATGTACCTCTTCAAGAACTACGACATCAAGGACTGGCTCATCTTCAACGAGCTCTTCTCCGTCCCCATGCGGATCGGCAAGTACAAACCGGGCGCCACGCCGGGCGACATCGACGCCCTCAAGCGCGCCGTCTTCAACCTCGGCGTCGACGCTGCAGCGGTCATCTCCGAGTCGACGGTGATCGAGATCCTGGAGTCGAAGGTGACGGGCACGAACAGCTCCCACGCGAAGTTCGCCGAGTTCTGCGACAAGGGGATGAGCAAGGCGGTCCTCGGGCACACGGGCAATGCAGAGGGTACGCCGGGCAAGCTCGGCGCCGAGAGGCAGGCGACCGAACTGAGGCAGGACCTCATGGAGTCCGATGCCCGGGCGCTCATGAAGACCGTCAAGTTCCAGCTTCTCGCGCCCTGGGTCGTGTTCAACTACGGGCCCGGCAAGGGAGTCCCCATATTCAAGATCCACTGCGAGGAAGAGGAGGACCTCGAGAAGACGGCGAAGGTCTACGGCATCCTGGTGAAGGACGCGGGCTTCGAGGGGATTCCCGAGGGCCACATCTATGACCGCTTCGGTATCCCGAAGCCCCAGGCGGGAGAGAAGACCCTCAGGCTCCGGCAGCCGGGCGGACCCGGTGATGACGCCCCCGACGTCGAGAAGACGGCCCACAAGGCGGATCCAACGGACGGCATCGATAGCCTCATCACCGCCCAGAGGTACGTCGACACCCTGGCCGACGATGCCCTTTCTCAGGGTGCGATCGACATGTCGGCCGTCGAGCGGATCGTCGAGGAGGCGGAGTCCTTTGAGGACCTCCAGGCGAGGCTCGCCGAGGTTTACGCCGGCATCGGCATGGACGGCTTCCGCCGTGTCCTGGCGGAGGCGATGGTCCGCGCCGACCTGAAAGGGAGGTCCCTCGTATGATCTCCTTCCAGATACCCCTTCCCTTTGATGAGGCAATCAGGTCTTTCAGGGACAGGACGGCCCTCACCCCGGACCGGTACAAGCAGTTGACCGCCGAAGCGAGGGCGAAGGCCTTCACGGTCTCCGGCGTCACGCGGATGGACGTTCTCACCGACATCCACGGCGCCATCGACAGGGCAATGACCGAGGGCACGACGTTCGCCGAGTTCAAGAAGGAAATGAGGGAGGTCATGTCGCGGCGGGGCTGGGAGGGTTTGAGTCCCTATCGGCTCGACACGATATTCCGCACGAACGTCCAGGCCGCCTACCAGGCGGGCCACTACCAGAGGCAGATGGAGGTCGCCGGCAGTCACCCGTACTGGCAGTACGTGGCCGTGATGGATGCAAGGACGCGCCCGGCCCATGCCGCGATGAATGGAAGAACCCTCAGGTACGACGACCCCTTCTGGTCCACAAGCTATCCCCCGAACGGTTTCAACTGCCGCTGCACCGTGCGGGCGCTGACGAAGGGAGAGGTCTCCCGGGAAAGACTCCCCATCGAAGAGGACGCGCCGGGCATTGCAGACCCCGGGTTCAGCACCAATCCTGGAGAGGTGAGCTATCGCGATGTCCTGGCGGCAAAGAACATCGACCTTTCTTCCCGGGAGAAGTGGGTGCCATTGATCGACCGCAGTATCGCAGAGACAGGACGGCCATCGGCCATCCCTTATGACCCTATGCCAGCGAGACTGGGGCCTACGCTGAAAGAACTCGACAATGATCGGGTCAGGCTCAGAAGCCTTTTCCACAAAGCGATTGGCGGCAAGAGCGTCGTTATCAACACGCCTGACAGAGACTCGATCATCCTCTCTGGCTATCTCTTCGATCACCTGTCTCTGGACGGCAGGGAGGCCTACTTTCCCCTTATCAGGCACGTCCTGGAGGATCCCTTTGAGATCTGGCTCACGCCCATGAAGGGGGAGCAGACAGGCCGGGTCGTCATGCGCAAGCGGTTCATCCGGTTCTTTCAGGACAAGAGGAAACACCGCCTTATGCTCGTTGGCGAATACCAGGGCGGAACATGTGTGGGGTTCACCTTCTTCCGGGGTGACAAGGAGGGATACTTCCTGAATCAGAGAATGGGGTGGTTGCTGTATGAAAGGTAGGAGCAAGCAACTCCTGGAAGCCGCAGCGTTCTGCGCCGGAGTATCGGGAACCCAGGCCCACTCCGGTGGATTGGACAGAAGTTTATCACACCGGGAGGAGATGTCAAGGTGCAGGTAGACGTCGAGATTAAAGACAGGGAAGTAAAACGGGTCTTTACCCGGCTCATGAGGAACGCTAAGAACCTCACGCCTGCCTTCCGGGAGATCGGCGAGATCGTCCGGTCCTCGGTGGTGAAGAATTTCCAGGCAGGCGGCCGTCCCGAGAAGTGGGTACCGACGAAGATCAGGTCCATCTACCTGGCCTACCTGGGCAGGGGAAAGAGAAAGCGCAAGGCCTATACGCTCAGGGGAGGTCTTACAAAGGGCTTCGCCCGATACACCTCCGGGAAGAAGACCCTCATCGACAGGGCACGGCTCCAGAACTCGGTCACGACCCGCGCCGAGGCCGACAAGGTGACGGTGGGCACGAATCTGGTCTATGCCCGCATCCACCAGCTCGGCGGCATGGCGGGAAGGAACAGGAAGGTGAAGATCCCCGCGAGACCCTATCTCCTCGTCCAGGACGAAGACTGGGCACCGATCGGGCAATGCCTCCGGGGATTTCTCATGAAAGGAGCACAGGGATGAAGAATGGACTGGTCCTTATCTGCAAGGACGTCGAGGGCAAGGTGCCCGCCGAGATCCAGGTGATCCCCTACGGGCACCACGACACCCCGAAGGGGCCCTTCACGCTCGACGACGAAGGGGCTCGGGGGATCATCGCGGCCTTCGAGGCGCAGACGAACGACATGGTCATCGACTACGAGCACCAGACGATCGCGGACCCGCCCGTTGAGGCCCCGGCCGCGGGGTGGATAAAGAAGCTCGTGAACAGGGGCGCCGAGGGCATATGGGCCGTCATCGAGTGGACGGAGAGGGCGAAGCAGTATATCGCCAACAGGGAATACAGGTACGTCTCGCCTGTCTTCCTCAAGAGGGTCTCCGACAACAGGGTGATCCGGCTCATCAACGTGGCGCTCACGAACCAGCCGAACATAGACGGCATGGTTCCCCTCGCCAACAAGCTCGGCTTCGAGGGGGACACAAATACAAAGGAGGCAACCATGAAAGAACTGTGGAAGCTCCTCGGCCTGTCCGAGGACGCAAAGGAGGAGGCGGCGATCGCGGCGGTGAACAAGCTCAAGATTGCCCTTGAAGGGAAGTCGGTGATTATCGCGAACAAGGGGGTCCTCGACGCCCTGGGCCTCGCGGAGTCGGCGACGGAGTCGGAGATCATCGGCACCATCGAGGCGATGAAGCAGTCCCACACGAGCATCGCCGATGTCGTGAAGGAACTCAACACGCTCAAGTCGGGTTTGATCCAGAGGGACGCCGACGGCGCCGTCGAGATGGCGATGAAGGAGGGCAAGATCACCCCTGCACAGAAGGACTGGGCCCTTGACTACGCGAAGCGTGACCTGGAGGGGTTCCGGGTCTTCGTCTCGAAGGCCCCGGTCGTCGTCATCGAGGGCAAGGTGGTCACGGAGCACAAGGAGACCGGCGCCGGGATCGATGACGTCCAGGCCCAGATCAACAAGATGTGCGGCGTCGATGAGGAGACGTTCAGGAAATACAACAAAGGGGGTGAAGCATGACCGCATTGACTGGAGACAAGACAACCGAATACACCGAGGGAGCGGAGCTCTCCATTCCTGTCGACGATGGAGACAAGATCTATGCCGGCGCCCTCGTGTGCGTGAACGCCGACGGGTATGCCGTCCCCGGAGCGGACACGGCCGGCCTCATCTTCGAGGGCATTTCCCGTGAGAGCGTCGACAACAGCCTCGGGCAGGACGGGGATGTGAGCGTGACGGTCCGCAGGCGGGGCCTCTTCAAGATGGCCTTCGGCCACGAGATCTCCCAGGCGAACGTGGGGGACCAGGCCTTCATCGTCGACGACCAGACGGTGGACCTGGCGGCGAACTGCGCGAACGACATCTTCTGCGGGATCATCGCCGACGTCATCGACTCCACCCATGCCTGGGTGGACATCCTCCCCGCGATCCTCCAGGCGGACGTGGCCTCCCACATCGCCGACACATCGGGGGCCCATGCCGCCTCCGCGATCTCCACGACGGACGCGGGGAACCACTTCGCCGCCGCCGAGGCATCCGTCGAAGACCAGCTCCAGAAGCTCGGCAAGGGGCCCTTCTTCCTCACGCTCCCGAGATTCACGGGATGGACGAAGGACGGCACCGACAAGACCATCGTCCTGCCGGCGATCGAATCGCCGAACCCCGTCATCGTGAAACGGGCATACGCGAACCTCGGCACGGCCCCGGGGCCTGACAAGACCTTGACGCTCAAGCTCAACGACACGGAGCTCCTCTCCATCGCGGGAACAGACACCCAGGGAGAGGCCGAGGCCCTTTCGATCGCCGTCGCCAAGGACACGGACTTCGTCATCAAGGCGAACGAGACGGCGTCGGGAGCCGCCGCGAACTGCGACGTCACGCTCGTCATGTACATCGATGACGGCGAATAAGAGAGCCCACAAAGGAGGCATGCAATGATCATCAACCAGGCAGCACTTTCCGGGATCTACAAGACCTTCAGCACCATCTTCAACCAGGCGCTGGAGATCGCGAAGAGCCAGGTCGACCTTATCGCCATGCGGGTGCCCTCGACGGGCAGGAGCGTCGACTACAAGTGGCTCGGGACCTTTCCGAACATGCGCGAGTGGCTCGGGGACCGGGTGATAAAGGACCTCTCCGGCTTCCATTACGAGCTGCTGAACAAGTCCTACGAGTCGACGATCGAGGTCGACCGTGACGACATCATGGACGATCAGATCGGCGTCTACACCCCCATGATCCAGGGGCTCGCCCAGGCCGCGAAGATCCACCCCGACATCCTCGCCTTTGCCCTTCTCAAGGCGGGGTTCAGCACAAAATGCTTCGACGGGCAGTACTTTTTCGACAGCGACCACGAGGTCGCGGGGGCATCCGTCTCCAACACGGGCGGCGGCTCGGGAACGGGCTGGTACCTTGCGGATCTCTCCCGCCCGATCAAGCCCATCATCCTCCAGATGCGCAAGGCCCCGGAGTTCGTGGCCATGGACAAGCCCGACGACGAGAACGCCTTCATGCGCAAGAAGTACCGCTACGGCGTCGACGATCGCAAGAACGTCGGCTTCGGCCTCTGGCAGCTCGCCTACGGCAGCAGGCAGACCCTCGATGCCACGGCATATGCCGCGGCCCGGGCGGCAATGATGTCCTTCACCAATGACGAGGGCTCTCCCCTCGGCATCATGCCCACGCACCTCATTGTCCCGCCCACCCTGGAATCCGCGGGCAGGACGGTCCTCGAGGCCGAGAAGAACGCCGACGGCTCTTCGAACGTCTGGTACCACACGGCCGAGCTCGTTGTCGTGCCCTGGCTGGCATAGGAAGGAGGAACCGATGAAGATCAAGTGCAAGTCGATACCGGACAGGTTCCGCAGGGCGGGGATGGTCTTCTCGAACTCTCCCGCGGAGTACGAGGTCAACGAGAAGACCCTGAAAGCCCTTCAGGGCGAGCCCATGCTCGTCGTCGAGATCCTCCCGGAAGAGAAAAAGGATCCGGAGAAGGGAAAGGCCCCGGACAAGGAGAAGGCAGCACCGGGCCAGGACGAATCCGGGAAGAAGGACAAAGGGAAGTAGCACAGGACAAGGAGGCAAGGAGGAGGGCGAAGGCCCTCCTCCCATACAGGCCATGGCATACTGCACGCTTGACGATATCACGAAGGCCCTGGAAGAGGCGACGGTCATCCAGCTCACCGATGACGAGCTTCTGAAGCCCGCCGCCATCGATCCCGGCAACCCGGACCACGCCGCGATCGTCGGCCGCATCGAGGAGGCCATCGAGACGGCGGACGCGGAGATAGACGGTTACTGCGCTGTGAAGTACTCGGTTCCCCTCGCCCCGGTCCCGGCCGTTGTGAGCAAACTCTCCGTCGAGCTCGCCGTCTACTACCTGTACTCGCGCCGGAGCGTCCCGGAGAAGATAGAGAAGCGTTACGACAAGGCCGTCGCCAGGCTGAAGGACATCGCGAGGGGGCTTCTCTCCCTGGGCGTCAAACCGGAGCCCGCCGCATCGGCCGCCGCCGACAGCGCAGAGGCGAACAAGACCGCAGACGACCGGGTCTTCACCCGGGACTCTCTGAAGGGGTTCTGACATGCTGGCCGAGATCGAAGAGGCCGTCGCCGCGAGGCTCACCCTGAAGGTTCCCGATCCGAAGAACGTCGAGATCGAGGAGAAGCACGGCGCCCTCGCCCTGCCGGCGATCGAGGTGTACGCCGCGGGCGGGCCGTTCACAAGGGTCGGTCAGAGGTACAAGTTCCAGCCCTCGGTCTTCGTCGTCGTGACGTTTCGGAACATGCGGTCCGTGAAGGACCGCCGCGCGGGGATGTACCCCGTCCTTGAGGCCGTTGTGTCCGCCCTCACTCAGCAGACCCTGGGCCTTGCCATCGATGCGTTCGTCCCGAAGGAGGTCACGAACATCACCCTCGAGGAAGAGGAGGACGAGGGAAAGATCGTCTTCGCCGCGGAGTTCCAGACGGGATTCTTCATCGACAGGATCGATGACGACGCCGCGACCGCGGAGGATCTCCTCAGGATCGGCTTTGAATATTATCTCAAGCCAGGTGACGACATCGCCGACGCGGAGGACGTCGTGGAATTTGGAACTTAAAAGGAGGCTATCATGGCAGTTTTGAAAGTAACCGCAGCTCCCGGCACCCGCTGCCCCATGGAAGGCCGGCCGCGGGAATATATCACCGACAGCGCGGCCGTGGAGGTACCCGAGACCGCGTACTACCGGAGGCTCATTGCCGACGGGTCCCTCGTCAAGGCCGTCCCGGGAAACAAAAAGGAGGTAAGAACCGATGGCAAGTGAGAACATATCCTTCGACAACATCCCCTCGTCGATCCGCAAGCCAGGGAAGTACTTTGAGTTCAACACGAAACTCGCCGTGCGGACGCTGCCAAACAACAAGCAGCGGATGCTCATCGTCGGGCAGAGGACGTCGGCCGGCACTGTCGCGGAGAAGGTCCCGACCCGCGTCTTCTCCGACAAGGAAGCAGAAACATACTTCGGTCCGGGATCGATGTGCCAGCTCATGGCACGGGCCGCCATCACGGCGAATCCCTACCTCGACCTCACTGTCATCGCCCTCGATGACGCGGCGGCGGGGCAGCCCGCGGTGGGAACCGTGACGTTTGCCGAGTCCGCGTCAGGCAGCGGGGTCCTCACCCTCTACGTGGGAACGCAGAAGGTGGAGATCGCCATCGCCACGTCGACGGCCGCGGCCGCGGTGGCGGCAGCTCTCGAGGCGGAGCTCGATAAACACCCGGACCTGCCCGTCACGGCGAGCGTCGACGGGGCGGTCGTCACCCTGACGGCAAAGAACAAGGGCCTTACCGGCAACGATATACACCTCAGCTACGTTCTCACGAACGTATCGACCCTGACGGTGTCCATCAGCGCCATGGCAAGCGGGGCAACCAATCCAACGCTGGCCGATGCGCTTGCGGTCGTCTTCGGGGAGAAGTACGACATCATCGTCACGCCCTACAACAACCAGACGGACCTCACGACCTTGAGGATCCATCTCGACTCCGTGAGCGGCCCCATGGAGCAGCGCCCGGGTGTCGGCGTCTACGGCATGACCACCGCCCTCGCCACCGTGACAACGCTCTCCGGCCAGGTGAACTCGGGCCGCATCCTCTGCGCCTATCAGCGCTACACGGCAGCCACACTGGTACAGAGCATGCCCTATGAGATCGCCTGCGCATTCGGGGCCGTCATGGCCTGGGAAGAAGACCCGGCGAGACCCCTCAATACATTGGAACTCAAAGGCATCGCGGCAGCCAACATCGCCGACCGCCTGTCACGGACGGAGCAGGAAACGCTCCTTTACAACGGCGTGACGCCCCTCGAGGTGGGCCCGGCAGAGACGGTCCAGATCGTGAGGGCCATCAGCACCTATCTCGTAGACCCTCAGGGAATTGATGACGTGTCGCTCCTCGACATCACGACGATCCGCACCCTCGACTACGTCCGCAAGGCGGTGAGGGAGAGGATAAGCTTGCGCTTCCCCCGGGAGAAGCTCTCCTCGAAGACCCCGCCCAGGGTCCGCTCGGAGATCCTCGACGTGCTCTTAAAGCTCCAGGAGCTCGAGTTCATCGAGGAGGTGGAGGCGAACAAGGACGGGCTCATCGTCGAGAGGGACCTGCAGGACGCGAACCGGCTCGACGCCAGGATCCCCGCGGACGTCGTCAACGGGCTCCACGTATTCGCCGGCAGGATCGACCTGCTCTTGTAGTCAAAAAGGAGGACAACCATGGCAGATGAATATGTCGAATCGGTAACGCTCGAGGTCAACGGCACGGAGATCACCGACTTCAACAAGGTGTCGGAGAACGACTACGAGGTACGCCGGGCCGTGAATCTCATGAACAAGACGGGCTTCACGAAGACCACGTCCCGCTACGGGGCCAAGGTGGAGTACGTGATCCCGAAGAGCCAGACGCCCTTCAACTTCGAGGAGGTGGAGAACGGGACGCTTACGATCGACAGAGGCAACGGCAAGCGGATCACCTACAGCGGGGTCTTCACGACGAAGATCGGTGAGGCGTCCTACGGCGAGAAGGAGGCGACCCAGACCATCGAGTTCGGCGCCGACAAGAGAACGGAGACGTGACCATGATAAAGGAAAAGCGCACCCTGCCCATCGGCATCGAACAGAACGGCAAGGTCCACCGCGAGCTGGAGATCGAGGCGCGCCGGGTCGCCCACATGCTGGACGCTCTCGAGGAGGAGAAGGCCCGGGAGAACATACGGTACCGGGAGATCTGCATGTACGCCTGCCAGGTCGTGAAGCTTGGCGACATCCCGAAGGAAGAGATAACGGGAGAGCTGCTCCTCTCCATGTTCCCCCAGGACTTCGAGGTGCTGACGGAGGCAGCGGAGACGGCCCAGACACGGGCCGAGACGTTTCAAAGGGACAGCGGAGAGGCACAGGGAGATCGATGATGCCGAGGCGCAGGTCCTCCTCAGGCAGGCGATACTTGCCCTGCTCAAGCTCGGCTTTACCTACACCGACGTCAGGTCCATGTACGCGAGGGACCCTGGCGCCTGGCTTCACGCCCATGAGAGGCTCATCAATCCGAAGAAGGGAAGGACGTACATCGTGAAGAGGAAACCCCGATCAGCATGAGCACGAAGAACACACTTGAACTTATCCTCTCCGGGAACTCCTCGAAGCTCCTCTCCGCGCTCGGCAGCGGCGAGAAGGGCCTCAGGAAGTTCGGCCACGCCGCGAAACAGGAGTTCGACAGGATCCGCAGCGCCGCGACCTCCGTGGAGGGGAAGCTCGCCTCCCTGGGGGTGTCGGTCGGAGCGGCGATGCTCGTCAAGAACTCGGCGCAGATGGACAAGGGTCTCACCCAGATCGGCCAGACGGCGGGTGCGACGAAGGGCGAGGTGGCGGGCCTCCGGAAAGAGCTGTTCCGGATGTCGTCCGAGACAGGCCAGGGCGTCGAGGACCTGCAGCAGGGGTTCAACAATGCCGTCCAGGCTGGCCTCAACTTCAAGGAGGCGCTTCCCGTCATCGAGGCGACCAACAAGGCGATGGCGGTCACCGGCGCCAATGCCGATCGACTGACCTCGGGCCTCACGGTCGCGGCCACGGCCTTCCAGTTCGACCTGTCAAAACCGAATCTGGCCCTCGGCCTCCTCGACAAGATGACCACGGCCGGGCGCCTCGGGAACGCCGAGCTCCAGAACCTCTCGGACATCTTCGCCCGCGTCGGCGTCAACGCGTCGCGCGCCGGCATGGGCTTCGACCAGACGCTCGCCTTCATCGAGGGGCTGTCGCTCATCGAGAGGCAGCCGGAGCGCCTCGCGACCCTCGCGGACTCGACCTTGAGGCTCTTCACGAACCTCAATTACATGAAGCAGGCCCAGAAGGCGACGGGGGTGAAGTTCTTCGACGCCGCCGGGGCGAGGCGCAATCCCCTCGAGATCCTCGCGGAGCTCAAGAAAAAGTACGACGCCCTGACGACGGACAAGCAGCGGGAGATCTTCATGGGCAAGGCCCTGAAGGGCGCCGACCTCGACACGATAAAGGGCATACAGACGCTCCTCAAGGGGGACATGCTCGGCAAGATCTCCGGGGAGTTCGCAAAGAAGATAGCAGGGGCCACAGGCACCATCGAGAAGGACCTCCCCGACGCCGTCAACAACGCGATCGATCAGACGGGCCGGCTCAAGGCGAAGCTGACGGAGGCGGCGGACGCCTTCGCGAAACCCATCAAGGACACCCTCTCGAACGGCATCCAAAAGCTCATCGACCCCAAGGAGAAGGGCGGCATGGGCTTTACCGGCAAAGAACTCATCGCCGGCGGGGCCACGGCGGCGCTCGGCGGGTACATGGCATACCGTCTCGGCGGGGCCGTCGCAAAAAGACTCCTCGGCAGGCTCGGGGGCTCCGCGGCGGGTATCGCCGAGGGCAAGGCCGTCGAGGCCGCAACGGGCGTCACCCCCGTCTTCGTCACGAACTGGCCGCCGGGCATGGGCTCAGGCGCGACACCCATGGGACCGAGTTCCCTCCCCGGGGCGGCAGGATCGGCTGGCAGGCTCGCCGGCCTCGCGAAGGGCGCGGGATACGCGGGCCTTGCGCTGGGAGGGGGCTATGCCGTCGGCACGGGCATCAACTACCTCATAAGTAAGCTCATCCAGCAGACGACATACGGCAGGAACGATTCTCTCGGCGAGTACATCTACGACCTCATCCATACAGACCTGCCTGCCCTCTTCGGCAAGGCGGAGGTGAAGAACGACATCAGGATGAACATCACCGTCGACCAGAACGGCAGGAGCACGGTGACGACGGACGACATGGGCGCGAACGTCGCCGTCACCAGCATGACCCGGGGGGTGTTCTGATGGCCGATGACGAACGGTACGAAGCGAAGATAGACGACTTCAACCTCGAGATGGAGACGATCGAGGACACGATCGAGAAGTCCCTCGCGAAGTACGAGTTCCCCTTCCGCGACGGTGCCCTCATCGAGGACATGGGCCAGAAGGCGCGGGTCATCAAGATCCGCTGCTACTGGTATGAGGAGACCTACGAGACCCACAAGGACTTCGTGAAGCACCTCGAGAAGAAGGACCCCTTTGAGCTCCTCCACCCGAAGTACGGGCTCATGAAGGGCAGCATCGACTCCATCGTCATCCGCCACAGCGACCTCAAGAAGACCGCGGAGGTGGACATAACCTTCACGGAGGGCCTCATCACGAAGGGTGCGGCGGAGCCGAAGTACGTCAACAAGGGCGCTGTCGACTGGGGGGTCGAGGACGACTTCGCGACGGGCCAGGCGGAGCTCATCGAGGAGCTTGGAGACGACGTCAGGGACCTCCTCGGGACCGAGGCGAAGGAGGTCCTCTCGACGGTCCTCGATCCCGCGAAGGGCCTTATCGGCCAGTTCACGAACATCTCCGCGCAGGCGCGGGAGTATGTGAAGAAGGCGGAGGGCCTCGTGACGGACCTCACGGGGACGCTCTCCACGATCACGAACCCCGCCGACTCGCTCCTTGCCATGATCACCTACCCGAGCACCCTTCCCGGTATTGTCATCGGGACGATCGCGCGGACCCTCGAGAGATACGTCTCCCTCTACGACACGCTCCGCACGTCACCGACGCGGTTTCTCTCGAGCCTCAAGGGAAGCTTCACGTCCCTTGCCGATGACGCGGAGGAATCGGGGTTCTCGAAGTACGTCACGATCGCCTCCGCCCAGAGGCGGGCCCTGGAGACGGCCTACATCTTCCGCGATGACGAGGACAGCCGCGACGTCGTGAAGCGCCTCGAGTCGACCCCGTCCTTCGACGCCCTGGGGAACTACGTCAAACCCGGATCGACGGAGGAGATCCTCACCGTCGACGAGATCGAGACGATCCTCGCCGACGTGAGGACGGACATCCAGGAGGCCGTCGACCTCTCCCGGAACATGACGAGCCTCAAGTCGACAGCGGCGGACCTCCTCTTCCATGTCAACGAGATCAAGCTTGAGCGGGACAAGATCACGACCGTCACGACGCAGAACACGCTCCCCCTCCACCTCCTGTGTCTGAAATACAATCTGCCGTACAACTACGCGGACCGGGTGAACAGCATCAACCGGATCAAGAACCCCTCCTTTACCCCTGCCGGCGAGGTGAAGATCTATGTCCGATAACGTCGAGCTCCGCGTCGGCAATGTCACTATAAAGAACTGGCTCTCCTACACGATCGAGGCGGACATCTACACCGCCGACGATGCCTTCTCCCTGGAACTCGCGCACCCCGAGACGGAGATCACCGCTGGCAAGAGGTGCGAGCTCTACGTCAACGGGACCCTGGAGCTGACGGGGATCGTCGACAGGGTGGACAGGAGCTACGACAAGTCCGGGGAGAAGCTCCGCGTCGAGGGCCGGGACCTCATGGGCCTTGTCGTCGACTCCTACTGCGAGGAGTTCTTCACACTCGAGGGGACGACAGTAAAGTCCCTGGCGGAGCGTCTCCTCAAGAAGATCCCCTTCATCAACAGGGAGAAGATCGTCTACCAGGAGGACTTCGCCGGGCGCCTGAAGAAGAAGGGGAAGTCCCCGGGGGACTCTTCCCTCGACCTCCTCGATGCCCCGCACAACTTCTCCCAGGTGGAGCCGGGCATGACCGTCTTTGAAGTCCTCAAGCAGTACTCCGCGAGCCGGGGAATGATGTTCTTCTCCCTGCCCGACGGCACCTTCGTCTTCGGCAGGCCGAGGGCAAAGGGCAAACCCCTCTTCAGCATCGTCTGCGCCCGCGACGGAAAGGAGAACAACGTCCTCGAGGGGGAGATGGTAACGGACATCTCGAAGCAGTACTCGAAGATCACGGTGATCGGCCAGCAGCAGGGGACGGACTCCTTCGAGGCGACGGCAATCAACACGAAGGCGTCGGTCACAGACAGCTCGGTCCCCTTCTACAAGCCCATGGTGGTGAAGGACAACAACGACTACCAGAGTCCTGCGCTCCATGCCCGGATGCTCATGGAGAAGGCACGGCACGACGGGTTCGAGCTGCGCTACAAGGTCCCCTTCCACAGCCAGGGAGGCAGGAACTGGACGATCAACGAGCTCTGCACGGTAAAGGACGAGGTCCTCGGCATAGAGGGGACCTACCTCATCTATGGCCGAACCCTGGAGTTGTCGAGGCAGGGATCCTTCACAACCGTCAAGCTCGGCAAACCGGGGGTGGCGAAGTGATACGGGGCATCATCAAGTCCGTGACGGAAGGGGTGATCAAGCGGTTTACCGCCTCTGGCAGGCCCGACGAGACGATAACGAACCGGGAGTATTTCCAGCACTACGGATTCTCGTCGGTACCCCTTGCCGGCGCCGAGGCGATTCTCATTAAGGAGGATAACCACATCGTGATGATCGCCTCCGATGACAGGAGGTACCGGGTCGGCCTCGAGGCGGGCGAGGTGTGCCTCTACACGGACGAGGGGGACCAGATCCGCTTGAAGCGAGACAAGGAGATCTACGTCAAGAGCGGCAACAAGCTCACCGCGGAGGTGGAGAACGAGGTCACGGTGACGGCGAAGACGGCGACGGTGACGGCGGCCGATCTCATTCATCTCAAATCAGCGGCGATCGTCCTGGAGTGCGAGTCCCTGAGCATCCTCTCTTCAAGCGGCGCCTCGGCAGCCACATTGAAGGGGGACTTCGCGCTCGAGGGGAGCCTCACCGCCACGGGCTCGGTCATCGACACCACCGGCAACACGAACCACCACACCCATTAGGGAGGGACATGGACTTCAAGATCCTGACAGATGACGACGCAACGGTGGGCCAGATGACCTTCGATCCCGCTGGCGACATCATGAATAACGTCTACCTCAGCCTCGTCGTGAAGAGGGGCTCATGGTTCCAGAACCCCGAGTTCGGCAGCCGGCTGCACCTTCTGCAGCGGGCGAAGAACACACAGAAGACGGCCGCCCTCGCCGAGGAGTACTGCCGGGAGGCCCTTCAGTGGCTCCTCGACGTCGGAAGGGCGACAAAGGTCGACGTCCGTACCGAGCGCGACCGCTCCCAGGATCTGCACCGCCTGAAGCTCCTCGTCGAGGTCACCCAGGCGGACGGCCGGCAGGTGAGTTTCGGGACATTTGTGGAGGTTGTATGAACTTTCAGAAGGACTTTGACGAGCTTCTGAGCGGGATCCTCACCGACTACCGCAACCAGTTCCCCGAGGCGGACACCTCGCAGGGAAGCCTCATATTCATCCGGAGCGCCTGCCTCGCGTCGGCGGTCTGGGGTCTCTATCACTACCAGGAATGGATCTCGAAGCAGATCTTCCCTGACTCCGCCGATACGGAGGCCCTGGAGCATCACGTCTGGGTCCGGGGGCTCTCCCGGACGTACAACGAGACGGACTCCTCGCTCCTCGCCCGGCTCCTCGAGTACATCAGGCGGCCGCCCGCGGGAGGAAACAAGTACGACTACGTGAAGTGGGCAAAGGCGATCGACAACGTCGCGGCCGCTTATTGCTACCCCCTCGCCCAGGGACTCGGCACGGTGGACGTCGTCATCGTCGCGAACGAGGCGAACACGGACTCCGAGGTACCCTCATCTCACACGACCCTCACCGGGACAGTGACGTCGACGGGAGCGCTCAAACTCATCGACACGGCAGCCACATTCGTCACCTCCGAGGCACAGAAAGGAGATCGGGTGACGAACACCTCCGCCGGCACGGAAGCGAAGATCGTCTCCGTCGACGGGGAGACCGAGCTCACCCTGGATACTGACATCTTCACCGAGACGGGTGAGGCCTACGAGATCCCCTCGCTTGTGACCGAGGTGAAGGACTACATCGACGATCAGAGGCCCGTCACAGCCTCCGTGGTCCGGGTCCTGGGTCCCGAGATCCTCAGCCAAGCGGTGACGATGGCCGTCACAGGGATTAATGTCGACACGACGCAGATAACGGCCGACATTGCGGCCTATATGGAGGGGCTTATCCCCGGCCAGACGCTCTACACCTCGCAGCTTACCGCGATCGCCATCCGGAACGGCGCGGACAACGCCACGGTGACGACGCCGGCAGCGGACGTGACCTGCACGGACTACCAGATGATACGCCCGGGAGAGGTCAATGTCTCATAGCGATGTAATCAGACTTCTCTTCCCCGTCGAGCTCACGGGGGTATCGGACGATGACATCGCCCTCGAGGGTGAGGTCCTCGATAGCGTTGAGGCACAGGCAAAGGAGCTCCTCGGGGAGATGTTCCCGGAGAAGAGCATCCGGTGCCTTACCGACTGGGAGCGGGTCTGCGGGCTCACGCCTGCGGCCGATGCGACGCTGCAGTCCCGGAGGGACAACGTCGTGCGCAAGCTCCGGGAGCGCGGGGGGCTCTCCCGGGCGTACTTCATCGCGCTGGCGGCCGCCATGGGCTACACGATCACGATCGAGGAGCTGCAGCCTTTCATGGCGGGCTGGAGCAGGGCCGGGGATCCACTCTACGAGGAACAGGTGCGGTTCATCTGGAGGGTCAAGGTATCGGGCCAGGCGCTGTATTATTTCCGGGCGGGACTCTCGACGTCAGGCGAGAGGCTCCTGTGGTGGCCACAGGTGACGGCCCTCGAGGACCTCTTCAACAATCTCAAGCCCACCCACACGTACATCATATTTGACTACAGTTAAGGAGGGATACCATGAGCAAGACCACATACGTTGACGGCAACCCCGCGGAGGGCGTTCCGGGAACGATCGTCACCGCGGATTTCTTGAACAAGGTCAACAACCATTATCACACCGGGAGGGACATCGACGGCGAGGGGGCGCTCGCCTATGCCGCGGATACGGGCGAGGCCGACGCCTATGTTCTGACCCTCTCCCCGGCGCTTGATGCTTACATCCCGGGCATGCCGGTATGCTTCAAGGCCGGGAACGCCAATACCGGGGCGTCAACGATCGACATTAACGGCCTGGGGGTGAAGGCCATGAAGAAGAACGGCAATGAGGACCTCGTCGTCGGGGACATCCTTGCCGGCCAGATCGTGACGGTCATCTATGACGGGACGAACTTTCAGCTCATGGCCGCGCCAAGGGTCCTGGCGCTTCGCGATGCAGCCCGAGGGCTCGTCGTCAAGAACAACACCTCGAACCCGAATCACCAGGTCGATATCTCCGCCGACGAGATCATCCTTCAGGATGCAAGCGGCAACCCGATGCGCGTCCTCAATCTGAGCATGACGGCGGACATAACGGTGAGCGGCGCGGGAGGCCTCGATGCGGGCTCGGAGGCCGCTTCGACATGGTACCACCTCTGGGTCATCGCCAGGGCCGACGGTACGACGTCGGTAATCTTCTCGACGAGCGCCACGGCGCCCACCCTGCCGGCAGGGTACACGTACAAGGCGTATGCCGGGGCCTGGTACAACGGCGCGGACGGGCATTTCAGGAAGGCTTATCAAATTGGCCGCCGGGTTACGATGACAGGAATGATAGCCGATATGTCAGGCGGTACGGCAACGAGCTACACGGCTGTTGCGGTCAGTGTCCCTGCAACAGCACGGATATGGCATGGTTGCCTTGGTCTGACGGCAAATTCGGGCATGGGGTCGATCTTGTTAGCGAGCGATAGTTCTTGGGCTGGCAACTGTTCTCAAATCGGATGGGCCGGTAGCAGTGTGTTGCATCAAGCAATGCACAGCATGATAATCAAAATCCCACAGACACTCTACTATGCCATTCAGGGATCACCATACGTGACCTCGTCTGGTAGTCTGTGGACATCGGGGTGGGAATACTAACAGGAGGCTTTCATGAAATACGCCTACATTCTAACAGACGGTCAGGCTCACGACCTGAGGTTCGTGGGTGATGGCTACACTCCCGCTTCCGGGGAGACCGTGGTCGACGGCGATGTGCTGCCCGACATCGAGACGCTCCATGACGCCCCGTACATCGCCGCAAGGGCAGCCGCGGCTCTGAAGGTCTCGGCCCAAGATGCCCTTGACAGGTCGGATATAACCGTCCTTAGATGCTACGAAAACACCGTCGCGGTCCCTGCAGCTTGGCAGGCATACCGGACGGAGCTGAGAGCAATCGTCTCCGGGACGTCATCGGCAACGGAGCTGCCCGAAATGCCGGGATACCCCGAAGGGACATAAAGGAGAGACGGACAGTACCCAAGGGAGTTAGCCCTCCCTCAGACAAGCGTTCTAAGCGCTTGACGGGATAACCCGCTACCATCCGCCTTGGAGTCTACCTGATAAGTCAGGGGGGACGTCTCAGGCAGGAGATGAAATGTAGCAGGAATTTTCCGGAAAAATCAAACCCTATTTGACGAAGGAGGGCCTAACTGTGAAGAGTTTCTTATCCTACCGTGGCGGCAAGTCGCTGCTGGCCAACAAGATCATAAAGAGGATCCCGGAGCATGTCTGCTACTGCGAGGTATTTGCCGGCGCAGCCTGGCTTCTGTTCACAAAAGAAGAGTCGAAGGTCGAGATCATAAACGACATAAACAAGGACCTTATAACCCTGTACCGGGTCATTAAGAACCATCTGGAGGAATTCGTGCGGTACTTGAAGTGGGTCCTCGTGGCGAGAGATGAATTTGCCCGGTTCAAGGCCGAGAACCCGGAGACCCTCACCGACATCCAGAGGGCGGTGCGGTTCTACTACCTCCTCAAGGCCGGATACGGGGCGAAGGTAGTGGGGCAGACCTTCAACGTCGGCCCGACACGGCCTTCGTCATTCAACCTGCTGAGAATCGAGGAGGAGCTCTCCGAGGCACATTTGAGGCTGTCCCGCGTATACATCGAGAACATGCATTACCAGAGGCTCATCGAACGCTTCGACCGGCCGGGGACATTCTTCTATATAGATCCGCCCTACTACGGGAATGAGGATGACTATGGAGAGGGGATTTTCGGAAGGGAGGACTTCGCGAGACTCCGGAACGTGCCGGCGGGGATTCAGGGGAGGTTCATCATGTCGATTAATGATGTGCCCGAGATCAGGGAATTGTTCGGAGATTGCTTCGTCGAGGAGGTTACTACAAACTACAAGATGCCGGGAGCGCATAAGCAGAAGAGGGTGACTGAGCTCTTGATCCTGAACTACGAACTGCCGATAAAATCAAGCGCGACTTGACAGTGTCAAATAATTTTCGGAAGTTGATTATAACACTATTTGCTACCAAATTATCGCACGCGGCTACATCAAAGGTTCAAGGGCGTGAGAGACGTTCGGGGGCTCAAGGCTGGAGACGGTTCCGGGTTCCAGGTTCGGGGGCCCGTTGAGATCGAAGTGTTCCGTGAATATCCCGGGGATGGTCTTTGACAGGTCATGGCGGAACTGCCTGTACCTTTCCATGAAGAGCCTGCCCTCAGGCGTCAGATGTGAACCTTCCGGTTTCTTTAAGCTTTCTTCACGAGGTGCGATAATCCTGTTGACCCGTGACGGAATTGCCATGTCCGTCACGCTGCTGAATATCAGGAGAGAAGCACCTTATGCGCGATACAAAATACATGGCCATACCTCCGGGCGCGATACTGCCGGGAAGCCTGCCGAAGTTCAAGATATACGTTCTCTCGCCCGATGGTCGCTACATCCTCTGGGCGCGCTCGGGCAACGAAGTGAGCAGAGACCGGCTCGTCACGCTGGCTGAGACGGGGCAGAAAGAGGTCTACATTGACCTCGACGAAGAGATCAAGTACGAAAGGTATCTCGAGAACAACCTGGGGACCATCCTCGAGAACCAGGCGATGCCCGACGACCAGAAGGCTGAGGTCTTCAGCAGGGTCTCCACGAATGTCGTCAAGGATACCTTTGAAAGCTCTCTGGGCCTCGGCACAATGCGGCCGGATTCGCTGCGGCGGACCCAGGCGCTCGTCAACCATTCCCTCATGTTCATAGCCGAGTCGAATTCGCTGAAACCCCTGGCGAAGATGATCGGCCACGACTACAAGACCTACGAGCATGCCACTAAGGTGCTGTGGTTCACGGTGGCCTTCCTGAGGCGCAATTCCGATGTCCTCACCCAGATAGTCCCTGATATCGAGGCGTACCATGAGGTCCAGGTGAAGGAGCTCCTGAAGCAGTGTGGCGTGGAGGCCATGCTCCATGACATAGGGAAGGTCTTTGTCGCGCCCGAGATACTCAATAAGGAGGGGCCCCTCAACTCGGTGGAGTGGGAGATCGTCAAGCGCCACCCGTTGACGAGTTTTGCCATGCTCGCTGATACGGATACCCCCGTGTTCGTCAAGAAGGCCATACTCCAGCACCATGAGGACTACAACGGCGAGGGCTACCCGATGGGGCTAAAAGGGAAGAACATCAACGTCCTCGCCCGCGTCCTGAGGATAGTCGATGTTTTTGACGCCATGACATCCCGCCGTCCGTACAAGGAGGCCTTCTCTCCCATGGAGGCGGCGAGGGTCATGGTCGGGACACCGGAAGGGGGCCATGCCTCTCGGGACGGTAATGGGCGGGATCCGAGAGACCAGGGCATGAAGAAGTGCTTCGATGAGAAACTCCTCCGGAAGTTCATAGTGTTCCTGGGCAAAGTGTCGTCGGAGATGTGAGCCCTCCGGGGACCAGGAAGGACATGTTCCCTCCATGGTCCTGAAAAGATCTGCAATCTTAATCCAGAATTAACAATCAGCTTTTACTATGGAAAGGCGAAACGGCTTTGCAAAGAACAGGGGATGAGGTAATCTCATAGTATGGCGAGCCAATTGATAGCGGTTGTCGACGACGAACCGGACATACTGGAACTGGTGTCCCTCCACCTGAAGAGATCGAACTTCCGGGTGAGCGGGTTTGTCGACGCGCAGTCCTTCTACCAGTTCCTGGCGAAGGAGGTGCCCGACCTCGTCATACTCGACCTCATGCTTCCCGATGTGGACGGACTGGAGATCTGCAGGTACCTGAGGGGACAGGAGCGTTTTTCCTCCATTCCCGTGATCATGCTCACGGCGAAGACGGAGGAGACCGACAAGGTCATCGGCCTTGAGATGGGTGCGGACGACTACGTGACGAAACCTTTCTCTCCCCGCGAGCTCGTAGCGCGGGTGCGCGCTGTCCTCAGGCGTCACGGCCGGACCGACGACGATACCAGGAGGATGGTCATCTCCGGCCTTGTTGCCATCGATCTCGACAGGCACGAGGTGGAGGTCGAAGGGAAAAGGGTGGAGCTGACCCCGACGGAATTCAGGATACTCGAGCTCCTTGCCTCGCGCCGGGGCCGCATCCAGTCGCGCGACCAGATACTGACCCATCTGTGGGGAGACGAAAAGTACGTCATAGACAGGACCGTCGACGTCCACATCAGGCACCTCAGGGAGAAGCTCGGCAAGGCCGCCCGCATAGTAAAGAACGTCCGCGGCGCCGGGTACAGGGTGGAGGAATGAAACGCTCCCTCTTTCTCAAGATGTTCGGCGGGTATCTCGTCCTCACCGTCGCCCTTTCCGGCCTCATAGTCCTCATCTCATCCTATTTCATCCGCAGCTACCAGATAGAGAGGAGCGCGCGGGAATTGAGGGAGATTGCCATCGTTCTCGGGGAGCGAACGCTGGGGATGCCGTCGGAAGGCGCAGCCGCTGCGATCGACCGTTTTGTGAAGGAGATGGGGAAGAAGATCAACATCCGTATCACCCTTGTAGCCCCCGACGGCAGGGTCATCGCCGACTCCGAGGAAGACCCTGCCAGGATGGAGAACCACCGCACGAGGACCGAGATCTCGCAGGCGCTGGAAGGCGGTACCGGGCGGTTCCTGCGCGTAAGCGGCACCCTCGGCCAGGAGATGCTCTACATTGCCGTCCCCGTGGAGAGGGAGGGAAAGACCCTGTATGTCCTGCGCACCAGCAAATTCCTCAGGGATATAAAGACCGTTTCCCGGGAACTCAATGGGAAGATACTGCTGATTACCGTTATCATCCTCGTCGCGGCCCTCATCGGGGCCTTCGTCTTCGCGCGGACCATCTACCGGCCGATCGGTGAGCTGAGCGCCGCCATAAAGCGGGTGGCCGGACACGATTTCAACGCCCGGGTGCTGCTCAATGCGCAGGACGAGCTCAAGGAGGTCGCCGACAGCTTCAACGACATGACCGATGAAATGCAGGGCCTTTTCGCCGACCTTACACGTCAGAAGGAAGAGCTGAACAGCATCATCTCCTCCCTGCAGGAGGGACTCCTCGTCCTCGACGGCGAGGAGAGGGTACTTATTGTGAACGACAGCCTGAAGACCCTGATGG
>Ga0302250_1000706_pt1 | contig 29641 bp, 29 predicted proteins | sample AAG_RA_Asp_MG_FD_193536 | JGI IMG/M metagenome (GOLD analysis project Ga0302250, IMG submission 193536) | Enriched activated sludge microbial communities from anaerobic digester in WTTP, New Holstein, Wisconsin, United States - AAG_RA_Asp | ecosystem: Engineered > Bioreactor > Anaerobic >... | reverse complement strand
CCTCTTCCACTTCGGAATGACCTAAATCTTCGTTATTTTCATCCGGGGAGACTTCTTCCAGAAAAGGATTCTCTTCCATTTCCTGATTAATCGTGTCGACGAGTTCCAGCCGGGACAATTGCAGGAGCTTTATCGCCTGCTGCAGCTGGGGAGTCATGATCAACTGCTGCGCTAGTTTAAGATTTTGTTTTAATTCAAAGGCCATTTTCGATAATCTTCTTCTGTCAAATGTTATAAACTAAAATCTTCACCAAAATAGAACTTCCTGGCTAATTCGCTGCCGGCGATAACTTCCGGTTCACCTTCTACAAGAATTGCTCCTTCATTAACTATATAGGCGCGATCACAACAGGAAAGGGTCTCTCTTACATTATGATCGGAAATAATGATACCTATTCCTTTTGCCTTCAACTTGGCGATTATCTTTTGGATGTCTGCAACCGCAAGAGGATCAATTCCCGCAAACGGCTCATCCAAAAGAATGTACTTCGGTGATGTTACCAAAGCCCGTGTAATTTCCACTCTTCTTCTTTCGCCGCCGGAAAGGGAATAAGCATGATTTTTAGCAAGATTTGTCAAATCCAATTCTCCCAGCAGGTCTTTGAGTTTTTCTTTTCTCTCCTCTGCGTGCAAATCGAGCGTCTCCAAAATTGCCATTATGTTTTCTTCCACAGTCAATTTGCGAAAAATGGACGGCTCCTGCGGCAAATAATTGAGCCCGCGCCGGGCTCTTTTATACATGGGATATCCGCCTATATCTTCGCCGTCAAGAAATATTTCTCCGCCGTCGGGCTTGATCAAGCCGACTATCATATAAAAAGTTGTTGTTTTACCGGCGCCGTTAGGCCCCAGCAAACCAACGACTTCTCCCGGAGAAATTGATAAATTTATGCCATTGACAACTTTTCTTTTATTGTAAATTTTTGTCAGCCTTTGTGCTGATAGATTACCCATTATTCCATCATTGCTTTTGCTTTTTTTCTTCGCTCTTCTCTTGCGGGTAAATAACCGCTTTCACCCTTTTTTTATCTTTGCTCTCCACCACTCCGCGATCCTCATTGACAAAAACGATTACTTTATCGCCTTTTATCGTGTTTTTACCGTCGCGCAGTGTGGCATTGCCGGTCATGATAATTTGTCCGCTGTCCTGATAATAAACGGCTTCGTCGCCGGTGGCAATCTTCTCTTTCTGCGTCACCACGACATGCCCTTTAGCTTCAATTTTTTCCAGGTCGCCGGTTCCTTCCATCGCTTTAACGCCTGTTTTTTCTTTGCTTCCGGCTTGTTTTTTATAATATAAAATCAACCGGTCGGACTTTATCTGTCTGTCGCCCTGTGTGGCCACAGCATTTCCGGAAAAGATCACCATTTTCTTTTCGTTGTAGGCATCCATCCGGTTGGCGACAATTTCGATCGGCTCCTTGGAGGTCAGTTTGTTTACTTTTCCCGGATTGTCTTTGGCCTGAAGAACGGGAACAGTCAATAACATAAAAAGGGTTGATATTATAAATATTTTTCTCATAATCATAATTTTACTGGTTAATTTATTTTTGCTTTAACCGACGACAGAAGCTTCAGTTCCCCGGCATCCATAAAGAGAACAAGTCCTCTACCTTCAATGCTCATCCTCTTATTCTCCATATAGACCGGCGCGTCGGTATAAAATTTCCTTTCTGCATTCGAATATTTGACATAATCTGTAGTAAAACGGTCCCCCGAATCGGAGACAATAACCACATTACCTCTAATCTCAACGTCTTTCTTGTCCGTCAGCATTTGACCTTTGTCTCCGGTCATCCGGTATACTTTTTTTTCGGCTGTCGTCAATGTTATCTGAACTTTGTCAAAGTCAGCTACGTTTTGCTTTTTATCGTACTGGGCGGTATTTGCCTTCACCTCCCATTTAGAGTTTTCCGCACCCACTTCCGTATAGACAAAATCTTTAATCTGCAGATCGACATGATCCGGCAATATTTTTAACGTTGGCCTGGGCTTATCGTTAACATGACTGACGGCAACAATCAAGGATACCGCCGCTATGACAATTAAAACCGATAATGCAATTATTGTTTTTTTACTAATTTTCATTTTATTGGAAGTCAATGCTTTTTGCTTTACGGTAAAGCATGATTCTTCTATATCATTGAGCACCGGACATGTAAAGATTTAAGGTTTTTTCCTAAGTATGCCAATTATCTAGAGATGCTCGGCAAATTCATATTTCGCGGCGATCTCCGGCCATCTTCCCTGCGCCTGCAGCAGCATTTCGCAGACTTCACGCACCGCACCGCGTCCGCCCTTGTTTTTTGTTACATAATCAACAGTTTTTTTCACAATATCAATTGCGTCGGCAACTGTGGCAGAAAAGCCGGCCTCTTTTAATACGGGAATATCGATAATGTCATCACCGATGAAAGCCGCCTGATCGACATTTAAATTATTTTTTTGCAGTATTTCTACAAAGACCTCTTTTTTATTGAATATTTTTTGATGAACCTCTTTTATTCCCAATTCATTCGCGCGATGCTTCACCACTTCCGATTGACGTCCGGTGAGCAGCGCCACCTCGATTCCATAGCGCTGAACGAGTTTAATACCATGGCCGTCGCGGACGTCAAAATTCTTTGTTTCCCGGCCGTCGTCATTAATAATTATCCGGCCGTCGGTCATCACCCCGTCCACGTCCATAATGAGTATTTTAATATGCTGCAATTTTTCCCGGAGACTTTTCTTCATCTTTTATCTTCCCTTCACTACTTCATCAATTTTTTTCAACATCGTCAGCAGTTCTTCCAGCGAATCCAGATAGAGAGAATTAGCACCGTCGCAGAGAGCTTTTTCGGGGTTACGGTGAACTTCCAGGAAAACACCGTCAACGCCGGCCGCCACTGCCGCCCGCGCCAGATACTTTGCCATTTCCCTCTCGCCGCCGGAGGCGACGCCCGCCCCGCCCGGCAACTGCACGGAATGGGTGGCGTCAAAAATTACCGGATAGCCCATGTTGCGAATAATCGGCAAAGCCCGGACGTCGAAAACCAGATTGTTATAACCAAACGAGGCGCCTCTCTCCGTTATCATCATATTATCGTTGCCCGTTGATTTGACTTTAGCAATAATATTGGCGACGTCTCCCGGAGCCAGAAACTGCCCTTTTTTAACATTGATTACCCTTGCTTTGTTCGCAATCTCCAAAATAAAATCCGTCTGCCGGCAAAGAAAGGCCGGCACCTGCATTATATCCAGCACGCGGGCCGCCGGATCAATTTCCTCGAAACGGTGCACATCGGAAAGAACCGGAACTCCCGTTTTTTCCTTTACTCTTTGCAGGATGGCCAGACCATCTTTTAATCCCGGCCCCCGGTAAGAATTGAGCGACGTGCGATTGGCCTTGTCATAGGACGCTTTAAAAATATAGGGGATTTTCAGTTTTGCCGTCAGTTCTTTTAAATATAGGGCGATGTCCATCGCCGCCTCTTCATTTTCCAGCACGCACGGACCGGCGATAAGAACAAATCCTTTCTTGTCGCCTATGGTAAAATCGCCCATGTCAATCTGCTTCATACTCTTTACTCCTTAGTCTGTCTTCTGCAGTTTCTTCTGCAAAAGCAAAATTTTCAGTTTTGGTATTCTTCTGGCTGCTTTCGACGATTCGGGGTTCAGTTCATAGGCAGAAGTGTAAGACTTGAGCGCTTCAGCATAAAGTCCTTTTTTTTCATAAGCTTCCCCCAGGCCCGCATAAATGCCGTCGTCGCTGCGGTCATATTTCAAGGCAATGAGATAATTTTGAATTGCCGAGTCCCAATGGCCGCCGGCCGCATACGCATTTCCCAGGTTGGCATAGGATGCCGCCTTTCGGGGTTCCAGGGCGGCAACTTTCCTGTAATAGTTTACGGCTTGATTAGATTTCTTCTCTTTTAAATAATGATGGGCCAGAGCACTCCATACTTCTTTAGTCGGAGGCGATACTTTTTCATATTCCGCGATAGCCTCTCTTTCCCGCCCGAGTTTGCCGTAGGCGTAAGCCAGATTATTATGGAGGTTTGCACTATTGGCTCCCAGCTTGAGCGCCTTTTTATAGTTTTCCACCGAGGCGGCATATTTCTTCAATTCACCATAGGCATAACCGAGACTGGCAAATATCGCCGCATTTTCAGGGTGGGCCTTAGCCAGTTTCTCATAATACTTAACCGCCTGATCATACTTTTTGTTCTTAAAATAAAGGGTTGCCAGGCGCTCCTGTGCGTCGGAATCACCGGGCTTGATTTTCAGGGCCTGCTCATATTCTCTGATGGCTTCGGAATCAAGCTTTCTTTTCTCATAAGCGGCGCCGAGATTAAAATGGATTACCGACTCGCCGGCATTGATGGCCGCCGCTTTTTTTAAATTGTCAAGCTCTTCCCCGGACTTGCCTTTCCCGGCATATGCGGCCGCCAAATTAGCGAGAGCGACGGCGTTGCGCGGTTCAACCGCCAGTACTTCCTTATAACATTTGACGGCATCATCATATCTTTTAATTTTCAAATACGCATCGCCCAGTCCGAGCTTTGCAGGCGTTTTGTCTTGTGCGTGCGCCACAATATACTCATACTGTTCCACAGCCGGTCTTGTCTTGTTCATGCGGCTATAAATATTTCCCAGCCTTAAACGAATCCGGTAATTATCGGGATTGTTTTTAACGGCGGCCTGATAGGTATTGACAGCCTGATCCCGGAAGCCTTTTTCTTCCAGCAGTAAACCGAGGCCTTCGTAAGCTTCCGCATCCTGAGAATCGATTTGAACTAGTTTTTTAAATATCTCGACGGCGAGATCAAGTTCATTTTTTCGAATATGGCATTTGGCCAGTTCCCGCAAAGCCGCTTGATCTTCAGGATTTATCGTCAATACTTGCTGATACAGCTTGACGGCATCATCCAGATTTCCCCTGCGCGCGTAGATTCCGGCCAGAATTTTACGCACACCCGCGTCTTCCTTATTAATGGAGACCGCCTTTTGCAGATATTCGATTTGCGTTTTAATATCCGTCGAGCCTTTGGCGAAACGCAGCCAGTCCTGCGGCGTAATAACCACCTTCAGCGGAATCCGGGCCAAAACATCTTTTCCATAATTGATGAGGATGGAATAGGCGGGCGCAGCTCCAGCACCGCCGCGGTTCAATATCCCTTCCGCCATTACTTTATTGACCAGATCAATTCCCTGGATCAAAACACCGACATCATTTTCACCCTTGCCCAAACCTTCAATTCGGACTGTGATGTTTGTTCCTTTTATGTCGTCGGTAACTGCCGATTTTACAACGAATTCATCACGGTAAGTTATTTCCAGGGGCTGATTGACATGCACGCGCATATCTTTGCCGTTTTTTTCCATTTCCAGATAGTAAAAATGAATGCTGCTGTGAAACACATAGTAGGAAATGGTGTTTTTTATCCGTATCGCATTGAATACCATCGATTCGGCGGCCTGCGGACGAAAGAAATACAACAGCGCCAAAATCAGGATTACACCGGCGATGACACCCGCAGCAATACATTGGGGGAACGAAATTACCGCATCAGTGTTCTGTCGGTTGTTTTTTTCTTCTTCCATGCGCTCCTCGGTCCGGCAAATCAGCCTGCATCCGTTTTGACTTTAACCCCGGGGATGAAACTTTTGATGAATTTCCTTTAGCCTCTCCCGGGTAATATGGGTATATATTTGTGTTGTTGATATATCGGCATGCCCCAGCATTACCTGCACTGTCCGCAAGTCGGCTCCGCCTTCCAGGAGATGGGAGGCAAACGAATGGCGAAAAGTATGGGGATGAACTTTCTTGTGCAAGCCCGATTTTCGGGCATAGTCGACGACTATTTTCCAGAATCCCTGCCGGGTAAATTTTCCTCCGAAGCGGTTCAAAAATAAAATATCACTGCTTTTTCCCTGCATTAATTGCGGCCTGGCCTGCTCTACATAGTACTTCACACAATCATAGGCTGTTTTACCGATCGGGACTATCCGCTCCTTGCCGCCCTTCCCCATAACCACCAGGAAGCCAACCTGCCAGTTGATGCTGTTCATCCTCAGACCGATCAACTCGGAAACGCGAATGCCCGTGGCATATAGCAACTCCAGCATGGCGCTGTTGCGCACCGCCTGCGCCGTATCCATTCCCGGCTGGGCCAGGATAAGGGTCATCTCTTCTTTGCTGATTGTATCCGGCAGCCGCATCCAGACCTTGGCCAACTCTATATTGGCCAGCGGTGTCTGTTCGATCATTTTTTCCTGCAGAAGATACTTATAAAATCCTCTCAGGGCCGCCAACGCCCGGTTTGTAGAATTGGCGGAAAGCCCTTCATCTTTAATCCTCACCAGGTATTCAATGACTGTTTCGGGTAAAATATGCCGTAAATCGGTAATACCTCTTTCCTGAACAATAAGCAGAAAACGGCGCAGGTCCCGTCCGTAGGCCTCCAGGGTATTTTCCGCCACGCCGCGTTCAACGAGTAGGTAGTTTAAATATTTCTCCAGCAACTCCTGCATTGCTCGTTTCTAACGTAATTATCGCCCTGAAGCAAAGATTTTTTGTTGACTTATTTTGCATTCTCATAAAAATAAAAGCTGCGAAAATAATGAGGCAACAGAGATTGCTTTGACACACAATCTCGATTGCAGGGAGCAGCAGCAGATGAAAAAAATAATTATCGCCTCCGATCACGGCGCCATTTGTTTGAAAGAACAAATTATATCTTTTTTAAAGGCTAAGAATTGCGAGATCAAAGATATGGGCGTCGACAGCGACGATCCCGTTGACTATCCCGATATCGCCGTAAAAGCGTGCCGGGAATTCAATAAAGGCGGATATGATTTCGGTATTCTTCTTTGCGGCACCGGAATCGGCATGTCCCTGGCCGCCAACAAAATTAAAGGCATTCGTTGCGCGGCCGTGTTCGATCTCTTCAGCGCCGAAATGGCTAAAGCCCACAACAATGCCAACTTTATCGTCTTCGGCGGCCGGTTGAAATACTGTGTACCCATAACGGCCATGATCGAAAAATTCATGGATACGGAATTTGAAGGCGGCCGTCATGAAAGAAGAATCAACAAAATAAAGGCGATAGAAGATCAGTGCTGATGAATTTCATTCAGCAGGGAAGCAAGAAGCGCTCATCACAAATATAACAGCGTTTTTTTGGGGAACAGAGCATCGGTCAGCCCCGATTCCCGTTTGATGCGCCGGGAAATTGCATTGGCCAGGACGGCTTCGGCCGCCCAGATCCAGACATTGCGGCGCGCCCGGGTAATGCCCGTATACACCAGTTCTCTGGTCGCCACTGGGATGTCTCTGTCGGACAACACCAGCAATACCCGATCGTATTCCGAACCCTGGCTTTTATGGACAGTCGTCGCCCACACTGTTTCCGCTTGCGGCAGCCGTGTGGGCGTAATTTTTATTATTTTACCCTGTTCATCCCGAAAGTGCGCCAGCATCTCCCGGTCTTGTGCGCCATCCGGCAGGATAATTCCCACATCCCCGTTGAACAGATTAAGCTGATAATCATTCCGGGTAACCATAACCGGCATTCCGGCGTAAAATAATCCGCGGCGATTTATCAGTCCGGCGTCACGTAAAATTTTTTCGACCAGGGTGTTGATCCTCTGCGTTCCCCAGTTACCCACGCGCAAAGCGCATAAAATGCGGAATTTTTCCAGACAATCGAAGATTATATTTGTGTCGGCCGCGCATTTTACCGCTTCCAGATATTCAGAATATCCTGCAATAACCGTCTTTGCAAATTTCGTGTACAGAATGCTTTCCGAGTTCAGATCGGTCCAGCCGATATCGGAATAACGCTGCCGGCGCAGCAAATCCATCACCTTTGCAGCATCGCCTCTTCTGACACAATTAGCCAGGATATTAATTCCACTTTCTTCAGCAAACCGGAAATTGGTCTGCAGTTGAATTATTACGTCCTGGACGCCGGCGGGAATATCCTCGGCGGCCAATTTTTCGCCGGATAGCTCGGCGATCTGGTCGGCAAATTGATGAGAATAGATATCGGCGGCATTCCCGGCACAAATATCGCCCAAGACAACCCCGGCATCAACCGACGCCAACTGATCTTTATCTCCCAGTAAAATTATCCGCGCGTCGGCGGAAAGCGCCTGGAACAGTTTGGCCAGCAACGGCAAATCCGCCATGGAGGCTTCATCAACAACGACCAGATCATGAGGCAGGGAATTGCTTTCGTTGAATTGAAAATAAGGCGATTTCCCGCGGCTTCCCAGCAGCCGGTGTATCGTCTGCGCATCATCGGGAATTAGCGCCTTCAACTCATCAGAACAGGTTAATTTCAATTTTGTTTTGCGTACAGATTCCTGCAGCCGCGCCGCCGCCTTGCCTGTTGGGGCGGCCAGAGCTATCCGCAGATTTCTTTTTTCCACATCCAGAAGCAGCGCCATTATTTTTGTAATGGTGGTTGTTTTCCCCGTTCCGGGACTGCCGCTGATGACTACAAAATTTTTAAGCATTGCCGCCGTGGCGGCGACTCTCTGCCAGTTGGTTTTCCCCGGGGCGGGATTTTCCGGGAAATAGAGCTGAAGCTTGTTCGCAAGTTCCAGCTTGTCAATTTCGTTCCTGCGGGATGAAGATATTCTGGACAAAATATTACCGGCGATATCCTGTTCGTATTGCCAGTAGCGCTGCAAATATAAACGATTGCTGTCGTCTAAAATTAACGGCTTGAATTCCGATGGTTTTCCGACACAAAAAGAAGATTGCAGGACGTGGAGCCATTCCTTAAGTTCCGGGCAGGAGACCGGCTCCGTCCCTTCTGCAGAGGGAATGATTACACTTCCAGCCTGTGCGTTTAAGTCCAGACAAACATGCCCCGACCGCACGGCCCGACTCGCCAACACCGCCGCCAGAAACAGGTAATCGCTGTTTTTCGCTGTTAGGTCAGCGATAAAGTTACCAAAATGAATGTCAATCGAGGAAAAATAGTTATGAAAGTTTCTGTTTACATTATCTCTATAAGCAACTTTCATATTTTGACGATCAATTATGCGTTTTGCATTCCGTCCAGCATTTCCCTGATCTTGCAGGAGAATTGTGAAAAACTGAAAGGCTTTTGAATGAATCCCTGACAGCCGCGATCCAGAATTTCCTGAACCATGCCGCAGATGCTGTCCCCGCTGGAAAGAAGAACATTCACATTCGGGTTAATCTCTTTAAGACGATCGTAAGTTTCTCCGCCCGACATCACCGGCATAATTATATCCAGAATAACCAGCGCAATTTCGTCTTTTTTATCCGAATAAACTGCAAGGGCCTCCTGGCCGTTCGCCGCCACATATACATTGTATCCCATGGACTCAAGCATTTTCTGGCCGACTTCCCTGATGTTCCTTTCATCGTCCACCAGCAGAATTGTTTCCGTGCCCATGGCGATTATGCCCGCCCCTGAATCTGTCTTTTCTCTATCGGAAGCGGCTAAGACGCCTTTCTCACCCCGGGAGCTCACATCTAAACGATGGTCAATGGCAAACTCCAGAAGTTGATTGGTCAGAGCAACTCCACTTTGCACCTGCGCTTCGATTTGTTTGAGATTTTCATAATGAGGATGCGACGGTTCGAAATCCAGCAGTGAAACAGCTGCGATCCCGCGGATTCCCATGAGCAGATTGTTGATGCTGTTGGCTATGTCACGAACAAATATGCCAATTTCATCCTGGTCGGCAGACTTTTCGAGTTCTTGAATTCGCTGCTTTAATTCGGCATTTTCCTTGAGAAGCTCACTATTTGTTATGGATGGCTCACTCATCTGTTACTCCTTTTTTTCTGATAAGGGGTGAATACTTGTAATTCATTTAAAGTGCTATAATTTTACACATGAAAGCTACCGAATACCATCTTAATTGTCAAATGGAAATTAAGTAACTTCAAACCTGTGCCATGTAGAACTACACGCTTGACAACAATAGAATAATCGGTCATGTAATATCCAAAATTAAGCAAAGAAAAAAAAATCTGTACAGCTTGCTCGTCGCAAATTCAGTCCACCCTGCTCGAATGGAAAGGAGTTAATTTTGAAGCGTTTTCTTTTTATTATGGCGGCATTATTTGTTGCCGTCTCAGCTGAAGCAGCCGATGTCGGTGTGTCAGTCAGCATTGGCCAGCCCGGTTTTTACGGCCAAATCGATATTGGAAATTTTCCCAGGCCGGAAATCATTTATCCCCAGCCGGTTTTGATCGCTCCCGTGCCGGTAGGTGTGGCGCCCCCGCCGCCGATCTATGTTCATGTGCCGCCCGGCCACGAAAAGAAGTGGGAAAAGCATTGCCATAAGTATAATGCCTGCGGAAGGCCTGTCTATTTTGTACGCGACCGATGGTACAATGAAAAATATGTGCCGGCTTATCAGGCGCGGCACGGACACAGAGGCGACGGTCCCGGCGATCATCGAGGCAAATCCCACGGTAAAGACCATGACAAAAGACATCTCAAGAATCATCACAAAGACCACCACAATGATCATCACAGAGGTCATGGCAAAGACAAGCACAGGAATTAAATCAATCAACTAACCCGCCTACAAAAGCCGTTTCCATCCGGCGCACTGACTACCGCGAAAGTCCGCCGGATGGAAATTTTCACCAAAAGCCAACAAATACCTTTTATCTTTTATACTTACCTGAGCATTGTTCCTCCGATTAAAAAAGAAAAACAGTTGAGAACTATTGACAGTTCAAACATTAATATTCAAATTAAAAATGCGAATAAATACTAAGGAGGCAGACGATGATTATTCCGCTACAGATTACAGCTCATGGTATCGACCTCAACGAAGAAATGAGGGAGGATATCGCAGAAAAGGTGAACAAGCTTGATAAATTCTATAATAGAATTATGCGCTGCAGAGTCGTAGTGGAGGAACCGAAGCGGCATCCCCACAAGGGGAAGCTTTACAGTGTACATATCATCATGACCGTTCCCGGAGCGGAAATCGTAACCAAGCGCGAGTTGAATGACGATCTCGTAGTGGCGGTGCGAGACGCCTTTCTTGCAGCTCAACGGAAGCTCAAGGAGTTTTCCCGCGAACAGAGTGGAGAAGTGAAGATTCATGAAAAAAAACCGGAAGGTTATATTAGCGTGCTTTTCCCCGAACAGGGATATGGGTTTCTCGTTTCGGGAGAAGGCTATGATGTCTATTTTCACAAAAACAGTGTCATAAACAAAGATTTTGATAAGCTTGCCGTCGGAATGGAAGTCCGCTTCTCGGAGGAGATGGGGGATAAGGGGCCGCAGGCAAGCTCCGTGACAGTGCTGTAGGTAATTTATGCCGCAATGGAATGCCGTTGTCAGTGTTTATGAACATGGCTGGAAGGAAGTTTTTGAAAGGCTGGGCGCTTTCGGACATCTAACAAAAACTCCCTTCCTTAATGTGTTGCTTCTGGCCACTGATGACATGCCGACATTTCTTCATAAATTAAGGGAAGGTATGGGAAATGATCCCGCGTCATGGTCTTTTCTGTCGCGGTTGATCCCCGTTTCCCATACCTTCACCTTTCAGTCCGCTGACGCATTTGAAAAAATGGCTCAGGAAGCGGTCTTCAACTGGCTGCCCCTATTGGCCGGCCACAGTTTTTACGTACGAATGAGGAGGCGCGGATTTAAGGGGAAACTCTCCAGCCAGGACGAAGAACGCTTTCTGGATACAATCCTTCTTGAGGCTCTGGAAAAGCGCGGATCAGCAGGGCGGATAGCGTTTGATGATCCGGATTATATTATTGCAGTGGAAACCGTTGATTCATGGGCCGGCCTCTCCCTCTGGAGCAGGGAAGATTTGCATCAATATCCTTTTCTCAAATTCGACTGATTTCTTTTTTCCGCTGGCCATCAGAATAAAGGACTACTGAGTTTCTTTGTAAAATTCCTCCATTTTCTTGAAATTTTCATCCACACTATTTTTAAATTCGTCGCATCTATCTTTGCAAGTGTTCAACCATTCGGCATATGCTTTTTTGCCTTCTTCAGGGAACAGGGGAACCTTTTCCAGTACCTTATTGACAAACCTTGCCGTTTGTTCCTGATAGGTACTGATTGCATTGAAATTATTGTCAAAACAAGATTTATTGAAAGCAATCATTTGTCGGGCTAATTGTTTCGGGTCCATTGCAGCCTCCAGCTTAGGTTTTTGATTTTCATTTATTTTCCAATCACCTGTTGTCGTCATTTTTTCATGCCTTTCCGGACTCCGGCTTGATGAGCAGTACAGGCACAGGGGAATTATGCAGAACTTCCAGCGCCACACTTCCAAACATCAGTTTTTCCAAACCGGTATATCCGTGGGTGGCAATAATGATCAGATCAACACCGTTTTTCTGGGCATATTCTGAAATTACTTTGGCGGGTCTGACGCTTTCCATTGACTGCGTTTTTACTTTAACACCCTCCTCATTTAGCCTCGTTTCCACATCATCAAGGTAAGAGAGGGAATATTCCCGAACTCTTTCTGAAATATCAGTGTATCCGAGACCGCCGTAATTATATTCGGTCGGTATAAAATTAATATGGGCCGTGTATACATTCAATATGATTACTTCTTCGACGCTGCCGCTCTTTACCATTTTTATGACGTACGGCAACGCACACTCCGCCAGTTCTGAACCGTCCAGGGGCACCAAGACTTTTCGATACATGCGAGCAGACCTCCAAAATATTTAATGGTTCATAACACTGGAAAACAGCGCCGGCATCCGATCCGGATACACTGTCTCCCACCGGGCGGCAGCAAAGGAAGGACACGGCAGAGACTACGGCGCATGCCGGCTGCACCGGGTGAACTGCAGCCGGCAAAATGGGGTAAAGAATGCTACTTGGCATTAGTGGTTTTGGCTGCCTTCTCCTCTTTGGCAAATTTCATAAAGTAGTCGGCGACTTTCTGATAATTTTCATCATACGAACTTTTAAAGTTCTCACGCGCTTTTTTGTAGGTGTCCATCCAGTCGTTGACGGCTTTTCTCCCTTCTTCCGGAAACCATGTCGCTTTGTCCAGGTAACCGAAAACCATCTTTTCGGCCTGATCCTGCAAGGCAATCATTGCATTGAAACTACTGTCAAAGGTGGATTTGTTGAAATTGATCATCTGGGTGACAATTTGTTTCTGATCCATGATAAAACCTCCTTATAGGTAATTACACTGCCTGTTGAATTTTTTTTCACATATGGTGAATATTTACCCAAATTATAATATTTTTGTTATTTTACATCTGTTATTGCAAAAACAACATATACCTTTAAGTTTATTTATCTATTTCATTGGATATATTACTTCCGGGGTATTTGGGAACGAGGCTTAAACTCTCTTAGCTGCCGGCGCAGAATATTGTTTTCAGACCGGTGGATTTTTTACACATCCGCCGACAGCAGGTTTGTGCTCAATTGCTGAATCAGTGCATTATCCGGCAGGTCAAAGTAGATGCCGTTTTCCCTGCCGGCTTCGGCGTTCAGACCGCGCAAAAAGATATAAAAAACGCCGCCGAAATGTTTTTCGTAATCGAAATTTTTTACTCTCTTTTGCAGATATTTATTGAGGGCGACGGTATAAAGCAGGTACTGCAAAACGTAGGATGATCGGAACATCGCTTTTTTTAATGATTCCGGTGCGTATTGGTCATAGCTTTCTCCCAGGTAATTGGACTTCCAGTCGGCCAGATAAAATTTCCCGCCGTGCTCGAAAACAAGGTCGATAAATCCTTTTAAATAACCGCGGGTCAAAGGAAATTTTATTTTCCTGTAAAGATCGTCCAGCGGCAGACCATTTTTTTTACCAAAGCCGGAGCCTTCCAAAATATCGATTATTTTCCCCGCCGTTATTTCTCCCAGGGGAAAATAAAACTCCACTTCTTTCCGGCAGCTTTTCGCCGGTACCATATCTAAGCTGAATTCTCCACCCGAACCCAACGGCAGGGCGACTAATTCCTTTATCATTTTCTCCACCGCCGGCAGCCATCTCTGATCGAACTCATAATTCAATAATTTTTCCAACAGAATCGCTTTCATGTCCGTCGTCTGGACTTCGGCAAAATTTAAATTCTCCAGTATTGCGTGCAGCATAATTCCGGTCGTTGTTCCCCGCGGAAACGCCAGCATGTTTTCGATATTCTCCACCACGGGTGGAGGCAGGAAAACAGCGTCTCTATCTTCATCTTCCATCTCCCGCAGCGAGTCTTCCTCGTGAGGCTGGAGCATGCTGGTAAAATAGGTAAAACTGGCGATTTTCCAGCTGTAGTCGATGCCACCCTTGAATTCCTGAAATTCTAAATTTTCTGCTTCTTCTTTTTTCGTCCGGGCTTTGACCGGCGGCGCTTCTCCTATTTTTTTCAACTGAATATCGGCGGGCGCCTGATCGACAAGCATGCCAATTTGTTCCAGCATTTCGTCGTTCGGCTCAGAGTCGCCGGTGCCGGCGGGAGACAAAGATTGACGATGAAAGAGATAAGCCACCGCACTGTCGGCACTATTTTTAATCTTTCCCCAGACGAAATAGCAGCGATTCTTCGCCCTGGTGAGGGCTACGTAAAGCAGGCGGCAATTTTCCGCGAGGATTTCCCGGGCATATTGTTCCCTGTTATCAGCGAACTCTTCGGAACCGAGATCCGCCGTGAGTTGCCAGTCATTCTTTTCGTCATGAAAGAAAAGAGGCATGGCGCTGTTATTCTTCTTTCCTGTTTCCCAACCGAAAGGACAAAAGACTACGGGGTACTCCAGGCCTTTGCTCTTGTGGATGGTAACTATCCTGAGACAATTTTTGTCGGTTTCCAGCCGCAATTGTTCTTCATCCGCCGCCATATCAGCGCGGACACGCCTCTCCTCCAGCCAGCGCAGAATCTCCGGAAAATTAAGGTTTTCCTGCTTAGAGGCCAGATGTAACTGCTGGGCCAGATGCAGATAGTTGGTAAGTTTTCTCTCCCCGCCGGGATATTGCATAATGCGTTGCCGGACAGACTCTTTATCCAGAAAAACGTAAAACATCGTCAGAAAGCCGTGCCGGCGCCATAAATCATGATATTGCTGGAATCTCGTCCGCCGGTCCGCCAAACTCGCTTCGTTTTCCAGGCATTCCGCCAGATCCTCGGCGACCAGACCGAAAAATGATGTGGCCAGGGCCGCCAGCATATAACCTTCATTTTCATGGTGCATAACTCCCAGCAAAAAACGTTTCAGTTCTTCCGCCTCTTGCGAAATAAAAACGCTTTCCGCACTGAGCAGCACCGAAGGAATTCCGATCTTCGTCAATTCTTTCTGAAAAGTAATCGCTTCCGCATTTTTCCGCACCAGAACGGCAATGTCATTTTCCTGGAGCGGTCTGTCGCCGATGCGGACTTTCTCTTGCCGGCTCAACTCCAGCAGTCTCGCTATTTCGGCAACGACCGCACGGGTTATAAGGTCGCGGGCATCCGCAACTCCCAGCGGTTTATTGTCGTTCCCCCCCGGCAGAAACCACCATTGCAGGGCGCAATTATTTTCATCTTGAACGTGGAGCTTCTCTACCTGCGCATCTTCGGCCGCTTTTATCCGGCTGTAGGCAATTTCATCGTAGACAAAAGGCCGCGCCGACGCAGTGAACAGAACATTGATGGCGTTGACCAAAGCAGGCTCCGACCGCCAGTTCTCCTGCATGGAATATTTACGATCGACATTTTTTGACGCCCGCAAATAGGCAAAAATATCGGCGCCGCGGAAACTGTATATAGCCTGCTTGGGATCGCCGATATAAAAGACAGCGTTGTCGGATCTCGTTTTCCCGGGCAAAAAGATGGACTGTAATATGGCATACTGCAGGGGATCGGTGTCCTGAAATTCGTCAACCAGAACCGCGTGGTACTTGTCACGCAGAATCCCTGCCAGCTTTTCTCCTCCACCCGACAGCAATGCATTTTGCGCCTGTACCAGCAGATCATCAAAATAAAGCACATTCTTTTTCTGCTTCATTTCCGGAAAGTCGTGCAAAAGCTCTTCCAGAAACCGCTTTTTCAATTGAGCAAGTTCATTATCCAGCGCCTCTTGCAGCCGGACGACCAGCGAATATAAATCATCGCACAGCGCAAAGGCTGGATGCCGGGGTGTTATCGCACCTTTTTTCGTTTTGGCGCCAAGAGCCTGAGCGCCAAGTTTGATCAGCGCCGGGGGGAAAGGCAGCAAAGCGTTATCGCCCATGACAATTTTGTCTATTTCCCCGGCAATCCTATCCACTTTTTTGCCGTATGTTCCGGCATGGAGAGCACTGCTTTGCAAAAGTGCTGTTATTTCGCTTCGCTGATTCCGCCACAGTTGCCGAAAGCTTCCAAACTTGTCATTCATCTCGTACGCCAGGCCATCCAAATCCACTACCGCTGCGTTTCGATAATCGGGAATCACCTGCAAAGCCGGTGCGATCATAGCCGTCTTCAGCAGCTGCAGGAAATAGCCCTTATTGACGCCGCTGGAAAGCGCATGGCGGATAATCAGCGGATCATTTTGATAAAAATTCCGGCGCCAGAAATCTTCAACGAACTCCCGCTCCAGGCTCTGCTGATTTTCGATCAGTTCGGCATCAAACATGGTTGCGCTTTCGAAGGCGTTATCCAGCAAAATACGTTGACAGAACCCGTGGATTGTGTGTATCGCCGCTTCGTCAAAATTTGTCAGCGCCTGCGCCAGTCGACGGGTAATTTTCTTTCTTTGCTCTGCTGCGGGATACTGTGCCAGAAGAGCCTGCAAAAAAGAATTTGCGGCGGTCCCCTCGGCAAAGGCTGCCTGCGCCTCCTGCAGCATTTTCCGGATTCGCTTTTTTAATTCCGCCGTTGCCGCTTTGGTATAAGTGATGACTAAAATCCGCTGCGGCGCCAATTCTTTCTCGAAAATGAACCGCAGATAGAGGGAAGCCAGCGCATGGGTTTTGCCAGTGCCTGCACTGGCCTCGATCAGATTTACGCCGTCGAGCGAACACTTTAGCGCGTCAAAATTAATACTCACCTACGACTCCAATTTTTTCCATTGTAAGAAAAGAGGCCCCAGTACTTCCAGGGCGATCTTTTCAAATTCATCATCCAGAGGCTGATAATTTGCAAAACAGATTTTATGGGCGATTTCGCCGGACTCTCCTTCCTCCCAGCCGTTGCCGTCGCCGCGCCAGATTTTGTCTGCCGCCCGCAGTGCTTCCTGTCTGTCTTTTTGTTTCTGCAGGAAAGTTTTTACATATTCCAAAGAAGTGCGTGGAAATAATTTCAACGGTTTTTTCTGCCCCTGACGGTAATATTCGATCAGCCTTTCCAATATTTTTTGCGCTTCGTCCGTCCTTTCCAGCAGCAATTGTCCATCCTCTCCCAAAAGAATGCTGGAGAAAGACGATGCGCAAGCCGGATGAATACTGATCAGTAAATGATTGATCCACGCTTGCAGAAAGTCAGAGGCCTTTAATTTGGCCGGACGGTAATGAAGGAGAGTATTTTCATAAATGTTGCCAATGACTCCGGTAATCCGCACATCGCCGAGGTTAAAGTCAATCGTTAACTTTTGCGCTTTCCTGTCTGCCACAAAGGAGCGAACGACAGCGGCAAAATCCTGCACCCCGCTTTTCAGCGATGCAAAATAGTAATCGCCGGCCGCACCGACAGGCAGCGCGCCGGCGGCTTTTCTGATTTCGTAAATTTTAGCGGCATCAAGATTTTGAACTTCCGTTTCGAGCAGATCCTGCTTGATTGAATAAGCGGAAAGATTGTCGATGGTAAACGGCTCGCTGTCGTCCGCTTCCTCCGCATCGCGCGAAATCTGCAGGCGGAGCCTTTTTTCCAGAAAGTACTGTACCGGATGGCGGTAAAAAGCAATTAAATCACCGACGGTTATTGCTTTTCCCGGCAGCGGCGCTTCCTTTAGATCGGAGACAATAAACGGCTGCACTTCTTTCTGCTCACCGGCCAGCACCTGCGCCGCCCGATAATTATCCTGCGAATAGCTGTAGAGCTGTTTTTGCCCCCCGAAATAATCGGGATGAAATTCATGCAAATGATGCTGTCTTGTTATCCGGGCGGAGGCGCTTTTGCCGTCGTCACTGATAAATCCCCCGTCCATGTAATCCAGAAGATCGCTCACGAGTGGAGAAGGAAGAAGAGCGCTGTTGTCCTGCATATTCTGCCCGACATAACTGATGATCAGGTTTTTTCTCGCCGACAGAATCGCTTCGAGAAATAAATACTGATCCTCACCGCGCAGCGATCGATCTCCCGAAAGTTTTCTGGCCTCCATCAAATCAAAACCGGGTTTATTGTCCCGGCGCGGGTAGGCTTCATTATCCATGCCGAGCAGACAGATCACGTCGAAAGGGATGCTGCGCATCGGCAGCATCGCACAAAACGTCACGCCGCCGGATAAATAACGGGAGCTCAAAACTCTGGCGGAGGAGGAAGTTGCCAAATAACTTTTGATTACTTTCAAATCAACGGCTGTTTCCATTTTCGCCACTTGCCCTTCACGGGTAATACGGTTGAATATTTCATTCAGCTTATACAATTGATCTGCGTAATTCCCCGTATCCGGAAAAAAATCGGCCAGTACTTTTTTCAATATTGCAGACCATGCCTCCAGGGTTTTACGACCGGCGAGAAGATCTTTCGCGCTGAGCAGCGCCGACCAGAAATTCAGAAAATTGCCGAGGATTTCTGTTTTATCCCCCTCTATTTCTCCGTAGGGAAGGATGTCGTCAAACAGTTCCCTTCTGCGTCCGTCGAGCGCCAGACCGGCCAGCATGGAATTAATGCCGCTCAGCCAGGTGTTTTGAGAAAACTGCGGCAGGCCGAATTCCTCCCGGTGTTTTTCATTTATTCCCCATTTTATATTTGCGCCCGCTACCCAGCGCCTGATCAGTTCGGCGGCGGAAGCTGTTATATCAAACTTTTGCGCTATGGCCTCGTTTTCCAAAAGAGACAACACCTCGCCGGCGGTGAAACGCCCCATTATTAAATCCAGCAGGGCAAAAAAGCCGCCGGCCACGGCATTGCCGGCAAAACTGCGCCGGTCGGCGATGCTGTATGGTATTTTCGGCAGCCGCGATTCGAAGACAGCTTCAATGCAGGACGCGTAGGCCTCTATATCGGGGGTCATCACCAGCACGTTGCGGCTCTGCAAGGCGCCGTCTTTTGCGATGAGCCTCAGCAAAATATTGTGGAGGTTCTCCACTTCCCGCAGCGGAGAGTGGCAGGAATGAATCTGGATTGATTCATCATCGACCGCAATTTCCGTACGCTTTTTTTCTTCCCGGCCTCTGTCGGCAAGCTGATAAATATCCGCCTGTATCATGGTAAGCAGACTTGTCGGCTCCGGTTCGTCAAATAGTTCTTCATATTCGGTGGATAGTGCGCAAACCTGCCGGAAGAAATCACGGCCGACGGAACCCAGCGACGCCAAAAGACGATTGCCGCTTTCCAAGTGCAGCAAATCTTCATCAACCTCATCAGCGCCGCCCGGATATTTTTGCAGGGTCAGATTAATCTCCCGCCCGGATTTAATGTCCGCCCAGAATTCCCCCGAGGGATTCAAATAGTAAATGCTGACCGGAATGTGTTTCGACAGCCGGTGAAATATATCCAGATGATACGGCGGCAGATAGGAAATGCCGAAGATTGCTATTCTTTCCGGCAACGCGTCCCGGTTCGGCGGTCTGTCTTCGGCCATGCGGGAAAATAACCGGCGAAGTCTGGCCTTGTGCATCGCACCCTGATCCTGGGAAATTTTTCGCCAGAGGAGCGCCTGCCACCTTTCCAGGGGAGAACCAATTATCCCCTCCTCCCACGACAGAATCATCTCGGGCCGGAAAATCAAATACTGGTCAAAGACAGCGGCGATCTGACGGGCGAGCCCGAACAGTTTCAATTGATCATAATTCTTCCCCAGGTAGTTGCCGACGGGCTGAAAATCATCTTCCCGGAGCAGACTAGGGATAACTTCCATGATTTTCCAGGCTAATACATCCACATTATAGGACAGATCAGGTTGATAGCCGGCTATAAATGCTTTAAATACGTCGTCGATAAAAGCGTTGGGAAACGGAAAATCATAATTGCTGCAGATCCCGTGATGTCGGGCCAGTTCCAGGGAAAGCCATTTCTGCATCCCCGTGCTTTGGATTACGATGGTTTCGCCCGCAAACGGGGAAGAAAGCGGCTCATCCAATGCAGCGGCAAGACTCCGGGCTAAAATTTCCAACTTATTGCTGACGATTATCCTCATGCGGGAGCTTTCTATTTACCTGAAATTTGAGATTGAAATATCATAATTTTCTCTTTATGGTAACAAACAAAATAAAGATGGAAACGATCAATGATCAAAGGTTCAGATTCACTGCAGGAGTTAATACGGAAAGCTTTTGAGCTCGGAGTCAGCGACGCCGGGGTAATATCAGCTCGATCAATCGTGGTGGAAGACCGTTTTACCGAAATGTGCGCCAAACCTCAATGTCCGGGTTACGGCCAGTCCCCAAACTGCCCGCCTCACGCCATGAAGCCCGGCAAGTTCAGAAATCTTCTGATTCAGTACGAATATGTTTTGGCCTTCAAAATTGACACCCCCACCGAGGTGCTCCTTGACGACAGACGATTTGATGTAGCAAAACGCATTCACGAGATATCCGCCGACATTGAACGTCTGGCCGGGGGAAAAGGGTTTGTCCATTCCCGGGGGTTTGCCGCTGGCTCCTGCAAAATGATTTTCTGCAAAGATGAGGCAAAATGCATTGTTCTGGAAAAGAATGAGAACTGCCGCTTTCCCGACAGCGCCAGAATATCGCTGTCCGGCCTGGGGGTCAATTTCCTGGAATTAAGCAGAACGATCGGCTGGCAATTTAATAAAATTACCAAAGACACCAAGCCCGACGACGTTTCCATGGGGATGATGGCGGGAATGGTTTTGATAGGATAAAAAGAGGATTTTCGAGACTACGCCCGTATTGATCCAAACTGGTCGCTTATCCGACCGAGGTTTATTGTTTATACAAAAGAATTTCAGCCATGACCATTTTTATCGCATATACGTTTATCTTGTTTTTCTCAAATTCATTTATTTTCAGGAGGCTGGTACAAGATTTGCTAAGTGTATTAATCATCGCTTTCCTGTGATAATGTCATTCTTTCAGAAAAGCTGTTCTTGGGGTGCAAGGAATTTTGTGGATAAGTTTATTTAATATCAAGAAAGGATTTCAAAAATGTGTAAGCACTTTTCAACAAGTATTATTCTAAATCTACTAATTTTGTGTTTTGCAGTTTACCCGGTTTTTGCAGGAGGCAGCAACGGTAAGAGAGGATGCGATGCAATCTCCCCGACCGTAATCACGGATATGCTGAAAAAGATAAACGCCGATAGTGCAAAAATATTATATGTAAAAAAATCTCCAGTCGCCGGGATATGCGAAGTGGCGCTAGAGCGCGGGGCACAACCGGCCATTTTCTATTTTGATATTGCCAGGACTCATCTGTTTTTCGGCAATCTGGTGGAAATGAAAACGATGACCAATCTCACGGCAAAATCGGCCGCGGAAATCCAGGATAAAAAGCGGATTGACACTTCTAAAATCCCTTTAACTTCCTCACTTGTTTTGGGCGATTTAAAAGCAGAAAAGAAAGTTATTGTTTTCACCGATCCAGACTGTGCATACTGCGCCCACCTGCACAAGGTAATAAAACAAATCAGCGATAAGAGAAAAGATATAAACTTTTATATTAAGATGTATCCTTTGGAATTCCACAAAGATGCGTATTGGAAATCCAAGAGTATTGTCTGCAGCAATTCCCTGCAGTTGCTCCAGGATTGCTTTGATAAAAAGGAAATTGCCAGGACGGACTGCAAAACAGAAGAACTTGACAACACTTTAAAACTGGCCAAAGCATTAGGCATAAATGGAACACCCGCGATCATTTTACCGGATGGCAGACTGCGTATAGGCACCATGCCGGAGGAGGAATTGACAAAATTAATCGATGGAAAGAAATGAAAATTAATCGCCGTCATTAACAGCGGCGCGGATGTTAACAACATTATAATGAATTGAATCAAAGAGAAAAAGGCAATGAAAAAAATCATCTTTCCCGCTGCGGCTTTTATTGCCGTCATAATTACCGGATGTGCGACGACAAACGGCGTCAAATCGCACTGTCAGGCAGAGACCGCAAGATTCTTAAGCAAAAATATTGATCCCGATACAATAAAAATTGAAGATGCGAGCATTGAAAATTATTCGGGCAACACTTCCTGGTATTTCTGGACAGCCGTTACACCGAACGGCTCCAGATATAAATGTCAGGCGTTTTCCGGTGACAATACCCGATACTGTCGAGAACTGAAAATTAACAAATTCAAAAAAGTAAAAAGTTCCGGGAAGTAATACAGAAAAAACCAGGGAAAATACTTTAGACTAATCCATGAGCTACACTTTAAACACAACCAATAGCTACCACATCAATGAACTGGACTCACTGGGCTGGGAGATGACCGTCTGCAACGCCCTTTATCCCGAAGACAGCCCCTGCCGCCGGGCTTTGATAGCCAACAACTCCTTCGGGGTTTTGCTTTATCATTATCTGGAATCATTATTTCCACTAAACAATATCCGCAATGTTTTAGAGATCGGCGGCGGTCTGGGGAATCTGATGCATGATTTTCTGGGGCTTAATCCGCAGTTGAAAGCCACGATGATCGATATTTCCCCTCATCTTTTAGCAAAGCAAAAAGAACTTCTGCAGGGATTTGCGGTCGCTTTTCGGGAAATGGACATTTTAAGGATTACTTTGAACGAACTTTCCCCCTTTGATCTGGTTATCATGAATGAAAACCTGGGAGACCTGCCGACTTTAGTGGCTGCCGACGCTCATACATCACCCGCCAAAGACAAATCTTCCTTCCTGCGGGCAGGCTATTTTATCGACAAATATCAATTGCCGGTGGCGCAAAATGAGAACATCAACATCGGCGCCTGGGAAATTCTGGAGAAACTTTGCCTCGCCGGGATTAAATGTATTTATCTGAGTGAACACAGTTGTGAAGCCGTTGTGCCTGATCATTTAAAATCGTATCTTCGTTTTTCGCCCACGGGAAATCCGGAGAAAATTGCCCTGAGGGGACACGATGAATATACGATAAAATTTTCCTGTCTTCAGAAAATCGCCCAGAAATTCGATTATAATGTTGTTCGCGGTTCTTTTGCAGATTTTTTAAAGCCGGATTTCAACAATCGAGTCCGCACCGCCTTGCGTCTGCAGACGCCTCATACCGACGAGCAGGAAATATTGCAGCACTTTCTTTACGATCTTTATAAGTATGAATACCTGGTACTGATAAAAGGAGACTAATGAATACCTTGTATTAACAAAGGGAGACAAATTATGAAAAAGAACAATATAATTGCCATATTAGCAGCATTGATATTCCTTTTGCTTTTGCCGTTAAGCAGTTGGGCGTTTCGCTGCGGTTCGGGTCTGGTATCGGAAGGCGACAGCAAAACCAAAGTCCAGGTTACCTGTGGAAAACCGACATCAAAAGAAACTGCCTGTGAGAACGCGCACGAATACACAACAACCAGTAAATCCGGCAAAACCAGGAATGTCAAAAAGTGCGGCAAGAAATTGGAAGTATGGTATTACAACTGCGGTGACAATGACTTCATCTATAAACTTACCTTCGAAAACGGCATACTGAAAGACGAAGATACGGAAGGACGGGGAAGAGGAAAATCCGATTGTCTGGGCAGGTAATACCTGTACAATGTCATTTCAAAGTCCTTCGGTTTCGCTCAGGATAAACTCCACGAGAAATCCATGCCCTGAGTGTATATAAGGAGTCTTAAAGATCCCTCATATACACTCGGAGTGACAATTACTCCAATCATGACACAGCTTCCTGTGGGGGGGGGTGATTGCCGCTGCGGCATCATCTCTGAACGGGAAATGGAATTACAACGAACTCATGGCAATGAGGTCCCGGGCATCGATATGCTTAGATTCGTCGATCGACAAACCTTCCCGGATCAGTTCCAGAACCAGCGGTTTTTCCTCCGGGAATTTATAGCCCTCATGGTCCTGGCGGAAGAGCATCCCGCCCTGCCTGTTCACCCACGAATTCATCCGGTGATCAAAACACACCTTGGAAGTAACATTCAAATTCTCAATCATCAACTGCAGTTCTTCCAGACGCTCGTGCGGCGAAGAAATATGCAGGCGCCCTTTTTCATAATCCTCAAACAGCGGAGTTCCATAGCGGGGAACCAAAGGCCGGGAGCGGATGTAATGCGGATTAATCGCCGTAAGAACACGAGCGGTATTTTCCGCATGCTGCCGCCAGCGTTCTCTCCCGCCCAGGTCGGTCATCCAGTATTCTGAAAGCTGAAATCCGGCGGCCAAAGCTTTTTTACCGCCTTCAATATGCTGGGCGCTGGTCACGCCCTTATGTATAATCACCAGCAACTCGTCGTCACCGGTTTCCAGACCGACATGGAGACGATCAAGCCCGGCCTCTCTGATGGCCAGCAGGTCCTCGGGTTTTCTCTGCGCCAGCGTTTTTGACCGGGCATATGATGTCACCCGGATAAGAGTATTCAGTGTTTTGCGCAAATACTTCAAAACATCAATGTATTCCTGGGGCCGCATGATCATGCTGTCGGCGTCCTGGAGAAAAGCCGTCTTACCACCCGAATAGAGCCAGTTGAATACCGTAATGAAGCACTGATTATCGTTTAAAAAAGGATCAGCCCGGAGAAGCGCCATCGCCGTATCCAGAGTGATCCTGCCGCCCTGACCCATTTTTTCAGAGACAGCCTTAATTTCATCACTGATTTTCTTGACCGTGTCGATATCCTTTTTAATATCTTCCGGACGGCGATAAACAAATTCATGACCTTTGTACAACTCACAAAAGGCGCATTTGTTCCAGGGACAATTCTCCGTAATCCTCAATAGCAGTGAAAAACTCGCACCTTCGCTGGGCGGACGGTAAACTCCGATGGCGAAAGACGATTCTGCAATTTTTTTTGCGCTCTCTTTGTATGTGTCATTGTCTTTTGTAAGAACCATAAAGACTCCTTGTGAAAACTTTTCAAAATAGTATATATATCAATTGTTCGATTGACAATAAGATAAGCGATGATTTTAAAGTCAATTGACAAAAATACCGCAGCGGTTTAAATTTTAACTAAAATTAAGCATTACCATCTTTACCTTTACAGTTGACAAGTTTTATTCAACTTTTAATAGAAAGGAGAGTTAAAATGGCCACGGACTGGAAAGAAAAGATCATGTGTGCGCTGGAATGTCAGAGATGCCGTAAGGCATTGAAAGCAGAAGATGAAAGAATTTTATCCTGTTATGACCATGAAGCCATCTGCATGGAATGCAAAAAAGAAGAAGAGAAGCGGCCGGATTATGAGAAAGTTTCACAAAAGATGATTGAGCAATGTTCGATAGACCTGGAAATGAAACAAAGCGACCCCGGTGCGTATTGCTATTGTCACTTTTATCCTTATAAATGCTGATGGAGATTTTGATTTTTATAGGTAATTAAAACTTCGTCAAGGTTAATCTCCCGGTTTGTACCGGTTTGCGGGGCGTATGAATAATACGCCCCTGTCTTTTCCTTTCCGGGAACGAAAAGACTTGACAGAAAGTTGCTTAAATAAGATATGATGCTCTAATTAATTACTAAAGGAGGCTTACCATGCCGATGGATATGGAAATTTGGGGAAATGCTATGCTGCCGGTAACATGTCCCCATTGTGGTCATATTAATCATGAACTCATTTCCAAAATGAAGGAAACAGAAATTTGTGTCTGTTCTGGATGCGGGAAAAATATTACGATTTGTGAAATGGAGCTGGAAACTCTGGCCTCCATGCAGCAATGCGTTTGCGGAGCAATAGAGGAGTAGGCCGGCATTATAAGATGATGAAGTGCTTCAGGGTTGCTTGAAAGGCGGCTAGGTTAATCTTTTCACCTTTGTACTCCCTCGCGCTTCAGCCATTCCGCGTAGCTCACCATTGCAGCCAGGGTATTGCAGGCACGTTCGGGAGTAGGCAAAGAGACCCCCTTGAATTCGCATCCTTCAAGATCTGTTACCACCTGCTTGCCTTGGGCATCCAGTAATGTAACGCCGATGATCGGTTTGCGGTATTTCTCCATCATCCTGATAATACGTTCGATATATTTTTTTTCTTTCTTTTCCATATCTTCAATTCTTTCAGCAAACATTTGCCGCAAATCGGGTTCCAACTTGACGCAGATCCGGGCAATGGCTTCAGTTAAGGAATGCAGGCCGATCATTCCCAAGGGAATGACTGCGTCACAGCCGTCCCATTCGGTCAGCATTTCAACCACCTCGGTCGCTATGTCAAAATTAAGTTCGGCGACCAGATCAACCGGGTTTCCTTTATTCCAGAAAGGAGGCAAAATCTTATCAATGCGGTGAATAATGTCGTTGGACAGCGGTGGAATTGTCAGCCCGAATTCGGAACACTGATCCGCTGCTACGACGCCCCACCCGCCTCCGAGCGTCACAAAGGCAACGCGATTTCCGCGGGGAAGAGGCAGGGATGAAAAAGCCGCGGAAAAATCCAGCAAATCTATCGGCTGCTTCGCGAGAATAATGCCCGCCTGGCGGCACACAGCATCAAACACCCGGATATTGGAAGCCATAGCTCCCGTGTGGCTGGCTGCGGCGGTATTTCCGGCTTCCGTGCGGCCTCCTTTGAGCAAAACAACCGGTTTTTTTCGGGATACTCGTTGTGCCTGCTGTAAAAAACGTCTCCCGTCTTTGACGCCTTCAACGTAAAGTATAACGGTGTTCGTCTTCTCATCCGTCTCAAAAGCGCCTATGTAATCTTCAATGGTGATCATGGCCCCATTGCCGGAACCGCAGAAGACTCTTAAGCCGATATTCTCTTTTTCCGCAAAAGTGGTCAGCTGTGTTCCCAGGTTGCCCGACTGAGTAATCAGTCCGACGGAACCGGGTTCTGTCCAGCCGATCGATCCCATGCAAGACAACTTCTCGTGGGGGTTGATAAATCCCATGGTGTTGGGCCCGACAATGAGAATGCCCGCATCTTCCGCAGCGGTAACCAGCTCTCTTTCCAGCCGGACGCCCTCCTCGCCCGCCTCCGAAAAGCCCGAACTGATGATGAGCATATATTTAACTCCCTTTTCTTTTACAGCCGGCATCATGGCCATTATCTGAGAGGCCGGAATCGTGACGGCAACGAGATCTACCGGACCGGGAATATCCGACAAAGATTGATAAACTTTTCTGCCGGCAATTTCTTTATTATTGGAATTGATCAGATAAATCTCGCCTGCGTACCCGTTGGCGACGGTATTGGCCAGAAGCCTGTATCCCCACTTCGAAACATTGCCTGACGCACCGACGAAGGCGATGGACTTCGGCGCGAAAATTTTAAAAATTTCCCGCGGATCCACCGGAGGGCGAGCCGATTTTTTTTCACTTCTCTTACCGAGAATAATCAGAGCATCGACTGCCGTAATCCCACCCGCCGCATCAGCCACCAGCGGGTTAATATCAACTTCAACAATATCGGGATACTCCATTGCCAATCGCGACAGCCCCAGGATCACGTCAATGATCTTTTTTTGACCAACCTCCCTTTCTCCCCGGAAGGGCCCCAGAAGCTTTTTCGAACGCAGCTCTTCGAGCATTGTCTGAGCCTGTACCTCACTTACCGGGGCGACGCGGAAAACGACGTCGTCCAACGCTTCGGTAAATATTCCGCCCAAGCCGAACATCACAACAGGCCCGAATTGTGCGTCGCAAAAGATACCGGCGACAAATTCCCGTCTTCCGCGGACCATCGGCTGGACAAGATAACCTTCCAGATCATCTCCGGCCGAAGTGCTTATTTTGTTTGCCGCCGCCAGCACCTCTTCCCTGCCCGTTATATTAAGCAAGACTAAACCCCGCTCCGTTTTGTGCGTCAGTTTTGCCCCTAATCCTTTCAGAACAACAGGATAGCCAAATTTATCGGCGGCTTTCACGGCATCATGCGGCGTTGAAGCAACAGCTTCTTCAACTACGGGAATCCCGTAGACAGACAAAATCTGTTTTGCCTCCGCTTCCGTCAGCGCGTTTCGGTTCCCGTTTTTTGCCGCGAGTATTAATTTTTCCGTAATTTGACCTTCCCCCATTATTCCCACTCCAAGCATTTAATATATTTAACAATTCAAATCATTAGTGCTGTTCATAAAAATAAAACGGCTAATCTTTCAAATGTAAGCACCGTTTTTATTTTTCAACATCTTCAACTTCGTCTATATATTTTTTGTCCCGACGGTAAGCTAAAAAGCTGTGCAAAAACCAGCCAATGAGAAAACCAAGAATCAGAATAAAAAAGATCAACAGCGCAAGGGACAAAGAAAATTCCCAGAAGAAAATACTTACCGTAACGGCGGTCACATTTTGGATGGTAAAAATAAGGGCCAAACAGGAAACAATGACTATCAGAATAATCTTTAAATGCATCTCTTAACTTTTCTCCTGCTACATCGACTTATTGCTGACACTTCCTTTTGTCCATTGAAGCCATTTTTACATCAGCCGTAAATAAAACGCAATATTTATCAGCCATTTCCCAAAGCACCCCCCCATATTTTTTCCATACTTATTTCAGCGGCACTTACGGTCTTAGCAGGGTCTGACTTATTTTGTTTTGATTTGGGAATTTAATAAAAGTTAAATATAGTAGGCAAAACATGCAACTCATGCAGCGACTCCAGGATTTCCATTATACCAAGCAACCAGATAAACCAGAGGGCGTCAAACATGTGTTTTCTAAAGATGACCGGTTTTACAACGTATTCTTCGGGCTCCCTGAAATTTGATAATTTCGGAATAAATTGCGGCGTATTCTGAAAATATTTTTGAAATTTATCATCATGAATTTTACTCAGTTCCGCTTCCTCGCTTTTTATAACATACGGATAATACATCGTGAATATCAGAAAAAGAACAACCGGCAATGTAATGGTTTCTGAAGCAAAGCCGACTCCGACAGCTCCGATAAGGCTGAAAAAATAAAGAGGATTTCTGCACAGGGAATATGGTCCTTCCGTAACCAGAGAATCCGTTTTGTATCCGGCAATATAAAGCGAACACCATAAGCGCCCCAGAGATGCAATGCCCACCAGTACACAGCCGATCATAAACAAAACTGCGCTGACAAAAGGAGCTCGAGTTTCCCATGCGCTGTTGGAAAGAGCTATTATAATGATTAAAGCAGCGACAAATATCCGACTGATTTCGATTCTAAATTTTTCAATCATAAATAATCCTTTTCTTTTACGGGACATAAAGCTCAATCAAAATTATTTTTGACGACCTCGTAAAAAGGCCGGATGCTGCGTTGCGCTTCATCATTCGTCACTGCGGCGTACGCTGAGTACGCCTCTTTCCTCATGATTCGCACGCCTTGCCTGCGGTCTTTTTACGAGGTCGTCTGAAAATTGTTAGTTTTGTGACTTTTTACGAGTCCATCATTTTTGATCGGCGTAATATTTATATTATACATGGGTATGATGCAATTTCTTGTTTCTATTAAGAAGGTCTTCTTTAATAATATCATTTCCCTTTTTCATGTATTGATTGAATTC
>Ga0302250_1000704_pt1 | contig 29669 bp, 21 predicted proteins | sample AAG_RA_Asp_MG_FD_193536 | JGI IMG/M metagenome (GOLD analysis project Ga0302250, IMG submission 193536) | Enriched activated sludge microbial communities from anaerobic digester in WTTP, New Holstein, Wisconsin, United States - AAG_RA_Asp | ecosystem: Engineered > Bioreactor > Anaerobic >... | reverse complement strand
TTCATCCGCTTTCAGGAATACTTCCTGTAATGATTGATCCTTGGTTCGTGACATCTTTCCTCCAGCATAATGTTTCTAGAGACAAGATAATCAATATATGTGATTTGTCAATATGGAATTTATATAAGAAGGCAAAAAGAACTCCAATTCGCTCACCGAAGTCCATTTTTCCTGAAGATTATGTAACACTTGATTGTTCACGAAAGCAAAAAGGACTCCGAGTTCGCTCACTGGAGGCAAAAAGAAATCCGAAACCATTATAATGGTAGAGCAGATTTGCAGACCTGCTAAATAAACTATGGCGTAGCTTGGGAAAGCTATGCTATAGTTTCCAAATAAATTGCTCTCTGCAAACTTTGCCCTACAAATGATTAGTCTAATCTTACCTATATAGTTGTGGTGGAGTTGGAGGGAGCCTCCGCCTTAAAATCCCGGAGAGACCGCGGCATCACTACCGTAACTATTAAAGGAAGAAAAGTGATTTAGACCAGGCTTTTTTGGTAGATGCGGTATTTTTTATAGATGCGTCCTCCGACGCGTTCCATTTCAGCACGCATACGGACATTGCTTTCCAATTCGTGGTGGCTGTCTATATATTCAATTCCGGCATTTTTTGCTTCTTCCAACATCCGCCAACCCATCAACACATCAACACCTTTGCTGCGATATTCTTCTTTGACCGCACCCATATAGACATCAAGTTTTTTGGAATGTTTGCGTGCTCTCAACATATGGATAAAGCCGAAAGGATAGTAGCGTCCACGTGCTTTGATAATGCCTTCTGACATATTGGGAATGCCGACAATGAAGCCTATTACCTGATTTGCGCTATTGATGACGCATTTTACGAAGCGCGGATCCACTCCGAACATATAGCGTTTGACAAAGTCTTTGATTTCTTCATCGGTAAAAGGAGAATAGCCGTAAAGGACCATAAAACTTTCATTCATCAAATTGAAGATGGGGATAATCCAGTTCCAGAGTTCCTTTTTGGAGGTAAATTCCTTCAGTTGGAATTCCTTATTGCGTTTCGCCCATCTGTATAATTTATAGTAATCTTCGGACATCGCTTCCTTTACATTAACCAGATAGACGAAATAATCCACTTCTTTGCCGTAACCGAGTTGTTCCATGAAGCCTGGGATTTCGGGAAAATTTTGATTGGTAGCAAGGTTCGTAACTTCGTCAAAACCCTCAATGATAAAGGCTTCCGGATCCTCTTCCGTAAAACCCATCGGACCCACCAATTTCTCCATTCCTTTGTCTTTTGCCCATTTTTCTACAAATTCTAACAGCGCTTTTGTCACGTCCAACCTGGGCAGCATATCAATATATCCGAAACGGGCATGTTTCACTCCCGCATGGTCATTATAACGATGATTGATAATACCGGCAACTCTTCCTACCGGTTTCCCGTCTTCGTAAGCCAAGGCATAAACGGTGTCGCAATAACGGTGCGAAAGATTTCGTTTGGGATCGAAAGAGCGTGCGTCATCAGAAAAAAACGGAGGAACCCATCCTTTATGATTGGCGTGAATCTTTTCCGGCAAATAAACGAATTGCTTCATTTCCTTTTTGGAAGTTACTTCCTTGACTGAGATTGACATTCTTGCCTCTTACTAAAATCAATATTTCAAGTAATAGTAATTTTGAACTGCTGTTGATTTATGTCAATTGATATTTTTCAAGACTGCGGCAATATCCTCTGCCGTAACGGAAACGGGATTGTTTGCCATATTACGACTGGAAAGGATTTCCGGAGTTTTGGCGGCAATAAATTCAGGCGTAATCTTGATGCCGGAAGAAAGTTCAAGACTGTCCAGCCAGTTAAAGAACGCTGTCTTATCCGTGTGAAGATACGCAAATAGGGCATCCAATTCATTTTTGACCGCGGGATAATACAGTTCCATAATTGGTTTGAGGACCAGTCCGTTGGTCAATCCGTGCGCAAGACCAAATTCAGCCGTCAGAGGATAGCCGATGGAATGCTGAAAAGTGGTGCTGGTATGAGCAATTGTCATTCCACCGTAGAGGCTTGCCAGCAAAAGGTTTTCTCTTTTTTGCAGGTTGTTCGGATTCTCCAAAACGGTTTTCAGGTTCTCCAAAATGAGTTTTACGCCTTGAAAAATAAGCGGATAAATCATGGGGAGACGCTGATTGGAATATAGACCTTCCAGTAAATGACTTAAGGCATCAATGGCAGTATAGAGAGTAGTTTTGGGCGATAAGGAAAGAGTGTATTTGGCATCATCCAAAGCCAAAACGGGAAAAGCGCATTCGTGTCCGAAACCTGCCTTAATTTTCGTTTCCGCATTAGTTAAAACAGAATATTGAGTAACTTCCGAACCGGTTCCAGCAGTGGTTGGAATTGCTACCACGGGAAAGGATTTCTTTATTTTCGCCAGATCATAAAGCGTTGATTGCTCAAGCTGATTAGCCGCTGCCAGCGAAATTGCTTTTGCGGCATCCAGAGGACTGCCTCCACCGATGCCAATTACAAAATCGCAATTCTGTTCACCAAAAACTGCCGCTCCCGCCGTAATCGTTTCCAGAACGGGATTTTCTTCCACTTGAGCATAGACAGCATAATCAATATTTAAATCAGCCAATAGTTTCTGTACATCATCCAAAGCACCGCTTGTCTTTGCCGCATGTTTGCTTGTGACCAAAAGGGCACGCTTGCCTAAACGATTGATGAACACGAAACTTTTGCGCACTGCATTAGCGCCGAAAATAATGCGTGTGGGTAGATAAAACATAGTCAGACTTTCCTCTTTATCAAAGTTTGGTAACCATCCAAAGGCTTAAAACCTTCACTGCAATATAAATGCAAAGCCGGATAATTATCGGAGTGGACTTCCAGTTTTGCCTGCAATTTCATTTCAGAGGCTATTTTTAGAGCTTCTTTCAACAGCATTCTGCCCCAACCCTGATTTTGAAAAGAAGGATGGACAGCCATGTGATGAATGTATAATCTTCTGAAATCATGCGTCAGCCAAACAGTGCCGATCGGCTGATTTTCCTTATACAGCAGCAAAATTTTGGCACCGTGTTCCAAAGTCTTTTTGACTGCTTCCAAACTGTCTCCTCTGGCGGAATTTGCCACTCCCGTAATTTCCCATAGTGAGGAAATTTCTTTATATTGCTCATCGGTCAGAGTTGAAAGAATCAGCAGGTCATTCATATTCGGTTTTGAAGTGGGCAGCATCCCGCGTAAAACGATTAAGAAAATCTGCGGTCATTTGATAAAGCGGCGCTGATTGATCATTCAGTTTAAGCAAAATGAGCGGCTGTTCGGGAAAGGAATTTTTATCGGCAGTCTGTTTTGCGGCTTGTTTGTGTTCCGCCAAAGTAAGGGTCACTGTTTGGCCATTATTTAGATTGACGCGAATTGTGCAAGCCGGATGCTTAAAATCATTAGCGTATTTTTCCGTTCCGGTGTCAATAAACTGCCAAGTCATCAAGTTTTCCAAAGCGTTGATAATTTTGTATTGAGCGCGATTGGAAGCAGGAATAATAAAACTTTCCCGCGCATCGGAATATTTTGTGCTGTCGGCACTAAAAGTGAGCGTATAAGTATTTTGAGGATAGCGGACTTCAATGCTTTTGATTTGGGACTGTTTCAGGTTGATAATATTGGGGGAACGCCATTGCATCACATCGGGCGTTACCAAATTGATAATATCTTCCTTGAATTGGTAAATCTGATTTTCGCCTTGTCTGCGTCCGTAAATAAAGGCAGTATTTGTTCCATTGCCGATGTAGACATGATCAAGGATTTTTCCGTTTTTATCAAGAAAACTGACTTGATTGGAGGAAAGAGAATCCACTTTATACATACTTTGCAGCTTCGGGTCTTCGGACATCGGTGTGGCTGAAGTCTTTGCCGGCAATACTTTTTGAAAGAACGAAGTCAACTGCTGCTGATTTACATCCCAAGTCAAGGGATAAGTCATTTTCCAAGCGTTGCCGATTTTTTTCACAACCAGTGTATCATCCTGCGTGAACAATTTAATTTCAGCGACAGATGCCGAATCTGCTCTGAAAAAACGAATCTCTTTTTCAATCGGTTGACGGGACCGCGCCAGAAAATAAATTCCGATTAACACGACTACTACCGCTAGAATCCACCATTGGCTTTTTTTCATTCTTCTTTGTCCTCATCGGAAGGTTCTTCCTGATCCTTCCCTTCTGCTTCTTCTTCATCGGCAGATGGTTCCGGCGATGGTATTACAGGTTGAAACCGTGCCTGAATTAATCTGCGTTCTTTCTTCAAAAGATACATTCTGTGCAAACCGTAAAGGATTAACAGCAACGAAGGCAAAAGGATGTTCAAAATTTTAACGATTTGCCTCAGGTTGGGCTCTGTTTGAGCAATTTTATCGGGCGGAACATTGTGTTTATAGAGGAAAGCGCCCAAATCAAGAGGGCTGTTCGGAATGGTTCTGGAGCGGATTTCGCACAATGATAAATCTTTCAGCAAGAAATCTGCAGCATTGAGAATAAACATTATATTTGCGTCGGAAGCGCTTGCAATGTAGTCTCTGATCATGTCTGAATCCGTAACAACGATAATTTCACCGTTATTAACTTTGCCGGAAAAGCCTTTGGTTTTTGCATAGGAAGGGTTATTCGCATAAAAACTGGTAAAAGTTCCCGTGAACAGAGCGCCTACGGTAACAGGAGGTAAAGTTAAAGTAGACATCAGTTTCTGGTCTATTACTTCATTGGGGTCAACCTGAAAATCGGGACCGTTCATAATTCCGGAAGCGGAAGAAGTTTTGAGAAGCGGAGTGACAGTTATATTTTTAGTGCCGGTATTGGTATTCAGTTCCGAACAGTAATACAAAAAAATATCGCTAAAGCCTTTGCTGATAACGGAATTTTTGGAGCCTTGGACCATAGGAATGAAAGGATAGGGAACGGGCACATCAATCATAAAAATGCCCGAACGCTGGCTTATCTTAATGGGCGCACAGTTTTGATCCATTACCAGATTGGGCTTGATCTCAATTCCGTAATGCTTCAGCAAACGGAAAATATTGGAATTGATTTCATACGCTTGACCGTATTGCAAGTCACCGGCTACCCGTTCCTGCAGAAAAATAACTTTCCCTCCGTGCATGATATACTGGTCTAAGTTGTATAATTGCAAAGGAGAAAGCGAATCCGCAACTCCGGTAAAAATCATAACATCAGATGCTTTCACAGGCGCGTTAAGATTGGTGGGAAGGACAGCATAGTTTTGGTTCAGATAATGCTCAAAGTATTGGTAATAATTGGAATTATAGAGGGAATCCTGAAAGACTGTCACTTTCGTGAGTTTGGCATTGGTCAGTCTGCGCAGTAAAGTAGTGATTTCATATTCCAGCCGACCTTCGATATCTTTACTAAGGTTCAGGCTTTCCCTGTTGCCTTTGTATTCGAAAGCCATTCCCATATAAATGTCCCGCACGGTTTGCTGGTCGTTTTCCAGAATTACCGTGCGCTGAGCAAAAATGTTATCTCTGGCTGCTTGCGAACGAAAGGCGTCTTCATTTGTGCGGCTGACAAATTCATAGCGGACATGCTTTCCGCCCGCTTGTTTGTATTCAGCCAAAAGGTCTTTTGCATAACGCGCCAAGGCATTATATTCAGGCGGCAAATTATCGGATAAATATACTTTGATGACCAGATTATCCTTTAGGTTATGCACCAAATTACAGCTGGCTTTGCTCAAAGTATGGATTTTGCCTTTAGAGAGATCAATCCGATAATAAAAAAAGGATGAAACAAGATTGAGCAACAGAAGCAGTACCAGAGCCAGAATTAAGCCTGTGACGAAAGAACGGGTTTTGCCGGAAGAAGGTAAATTTTCCTGTTTCATTTATCTCTCCTGCAGACGATTATTCATTCGCAGACTAAATTCTGCCAGCAACATAAAACCTATTACCAAGGAACCCATATAGATGATGTCACGCGTGTCTATTATGCCTTTGAGGAAATTCTCCAGATGATAATCCATGCTCAAATACTGAAAAACATTGGCTAAAGCGTTCGGGAAAAGCGGCATCAGAAATTGAATGGCATAGAAAAACAGACAAATGACAAATCCGATGATGAACGCCAGAATTTGATTGCTCTGCAAAGCGGAAGCAAAAATGCCGATTGCGCAATAAACGGCACCCACAAAAATCAGTCCCAAATAGCCGCAAAGGATTGAACCATAATCAAGATTTTCACCGATAATCATTATTGTCAACAGATGGACTAAGGTGAACATCAGAATTATTACCAGCAACTCCAATGCCGCTAACCATTTTCCCCAAACTATGGATTTTAGTTTGATGGGCATAGTGGCAAGCAGTTCAAAAGTTTGGTCGGCTTTTTCTTTTGCAATCATTCCCATCGTGAGCGCGGGAATAAAGAAAATATAGACCAGATGCAGGACATCAAACAGTTGCCGTAATTCCGCTTTACCGCTCTTGAACATTAAATTGGAAAAGAACCACCCGCTGAGCATGAGGAAAAGGACGAAAACTATGTAAGTGGAAACGGAATTTAAATATGATTTCAGTTCCTTGCGCGCTATGATAAAAGCATTATGCATTATCGTCTTCCTCCTTCTCATTAGCTTCCTCAATTTGTAGGGCAGTCGGAGAATTGTCCGCCTCTTTAGTTTCGCTTTTATCAAGTTCGTTCATGTCACTTTCCGTCGTCAGTAGATGGAAAATTTCCTCCAAACTGTGCTGCTGCTTATACATACTTAAAATCAGCCACTTTTGGGAAGCGATAAATTGGGCTAAATCCCTCTGCAAATCAAGTTCCGCAGGATAGGAAAACTCCCTTTTCCAATGTCCTTCGTTTGGGACGCACTCTTTTAATTTAACTTCCGGATGCAGTTCAAGCCATTCCGAAAAATCGGGATTTTCCGCCTCCAATTCAATGGTCAGACTGACTGAACCGGACAGGTTTTTGCCCAATTCCTCTTTCGCTTCGTCGGCAATGATCTTACCTTTATTGATAATGATGATGCGGTCGCAGACTGCTTGAACTTCCTGCATGATGTGACTGGAGAGAATGACTGTTTTGGCTTTTCCCAATTCTTTAATCAATTCCCTAATTTCCAAAATCTGGTTAGGGTCAAGTCCGGAAGTGGGTTCGTCCAAAATCAGAACTTGCGGATCGTGCAAAATTGCCTGAGCCAATCCCGTTCTTTGTTTATAGCCTTTGGAGAGAGTTTGGATGGGCTGTCCGATAACATCACGCAACCCGCATTTGTCCAACACGAATTCCAATCTTTCCCTAAAAGTCTGCTCATCCATATGCCTAAGTGCTGCAATGAATTGCAGATAATCGTAGACTGTCAGGTCAGCATAGAGCGGATTTTGTTCAGGCAGGTATCCGATTTGACGAGCCAAACCGATGGGGTCGGTATTGATATCCTGTTCGGAAATTCTGATAGTGCCAAAACTGGGTTGCAAATAACCTACGAGCATGCGTAAAGTTGTAGTTTTTCCCGCTCCGTTCGGACCCAAAAAACCTACAATCTCTCCCGCGGGAATGTAAAAACTTATATCGTCCACGGCTGTTATAACGCCAAATTTCTTGGTCAGATGATTTACTTCAATCATTCATACTTCCTTATTACCCTCTGATTATTTATAAGAATAAAGAAAAGCCAATCTGGATGTTATTTTCCCCTTTGCCGTCATTCTGCTTTTTCGGAAGAGTTAGAACCCTCCGAATTGCATCATCGAATTTTGACTTTTAGCCGGTTCAGTTAAGGAGATTATATCGCCTTCCTTCAAACCTTCCACCACTTCCACATACTGCAAATCATTGCTGCCCAATTTTACTGGAGTAGCGATAGTTTGGACGGCGGGAACAGTTGAACCCGCAGTTTTTTGTGTGTTTGCCGAGGCAGCGACAGCCGCAGATTTGCAAAGATAAACTATATCCTGATTCTTGTCATCGGTAAAGACGGCACGGATAGGTATGAGTAAAACATTTTTTCTGGTATCACCCAAGATGGAAACATTTCCCGTCATTCCGGGTTTTAATTTTGAGCCCGGATTATCCAATCTGATTTCCACGGGAAAAACTATCGCATTATTCACCGTTGTTGCCATTGCCGCTATTTTGGTAATGCGTCCGGAAAATTCATCATAAGGCAAAGCGTCAACTTTGATTGTGGCAGCCTGACCTGTTTTGAATTTGGCAATGTCCACTTCATTGATATTGGCGGCAACAATCATTTTTGTCAAATCCGCAACTTTAAGAATTACACTGCCTTCGCTGAACGATGAATTGGAAGAGATAATCATTTCGCCTTCTTGAACGGGACGTTGTATTACCGTTCCGGAAGCGGTTGCATACACATGCGTAACTTTGCTCTCAGTATCCAATTCCTTCACCAAATCATATTGTTGCTGAGCCTGTTTATATTCCAGCTGAGCAGCAGTGAGTTCATCCTCCGCTTTCGTCACTTCGTCTGCGGAAATGTAATTGCGGCTTGCCATTTCCTGTTTATCATGCAGATCTTTTTGTGCGTTTTTCAAACGGATTTCGGCAGCAGTTAAACGAGCTCTGATAGAAGCGATCGTGCTGGCTTGATTGTAATCCGGTTCAACATCTGCTATGATTTGCCCTGTTTTTACATAATCATTTTCATCCGCATAAAACTTGAGAATTTTGCCGGAAACTTTGCTCTTGATCTGAACCGTAACTTGCGGCTGGATTTCACCCGTAATTTCCAATGAGGAAATAATGTCGCCGCGTTTTACCGTATAAGTTTCTTCCTGCGTGGAAGTTTTTGTCTTTGCTTGTTTGGCTTTACTGCAAGAGCGAAAAGTCAAAACTGCTATTACCGCGACTATGAAGATAACGATAATCAGCCAAAGGCGTCTCTTTTTTGCTTTCATCCCTTCCCTAAACCTCAATTAACGGATTAATATTTTTCCAAAAGCGGCAATGAATTAAGCAAGTTCCACTCCTGAATCTTTTTCAGTAGCTGATAAGTGATTTTGTTGACGGCAAGTTCCGCATCCAAAGCATCAACTCTTGCCTGCTCCAATTCGATTAAACTTAAAGTGCCCAGATTGTATTTTTCCTGCGCAATGCGCAAATTGTCTTTCGCTTGATTGGATTTTTTGGCATTCAGCGTCAAGGTGGCGGTTAAGTAGTCCCAATCTCTCTGTAGAGTTTGACGGTCAAGTTTCAAGGTTGCCAATTCTTCTTCCTGCTGCCATTGCTTCAAAGTTAAAGTATTGGCAAGTTGAGAATAAGTCCCGACTTTGGTCCAAGGTGTCCAAAGTGACCAGCTTAAACCGGTGGAAAGAGTGTAGCTGCCATCATAATTGTCAAAGTCAAACAAATCATTCGTGAGAGAACTTTGCCTGTAACTTCCGGAAAGATATAGAGACGGAAGCAATCCCAGTTTGGCTTGAAGTTTATCCAATTTGGATTGTTTGAGTTCGGTTTGCAGTTGTTGCAAGGGAATTGTATTCTCACTGTAAAAAGAGAAATCAATCTCCAAAGCGGCAGAGTCAGGTTCGGGAAAAATCAGTTCCGCTCCGTTATCGGGAAGTTTGACCAGATTGAATAATATCGCTCTCTGATTAGCCAATTGATTATTCAGGTTAGCGATAGTTAATTGAGCGTTGATGACATTAATTTCCGCCTGGCTGACATCAAAACTTGTGCGTCGTCCCAATTGGTATTGCAAATCAGCTTGTTCCTTAATGTTTTGCAGAACTGCTAAATTTTCATTCTGGATGACAATCTCTTTTTGCGTTTGGTCCATATCCAGCCAAGCAGAATAAATGTCATATACCAATTGCTTTTGAGCTTGTTTTCTGTCCAGAGCGGCATTTTCTTTATCCCATCCTGCGGAAATGTAATTGAAAATAGGAGGATCGGTTAAAGTAAGTGTGCGGTCAAAGGAAAGTGAAGCTTGGGAAGAATATACATCGTCAATATTGCTTCTTCCCGCTGCAAGATCGGCGGAAGGGAGAAGATTAAAAGCGGCGGATGTCGCATTCAACTTGGAATTTTTCAGCATTATTTCCTTTTGCCGCAAACTGTATGAATTATTCAATCCGGCTTTGATCAGGTCGTCCAATGTGTAAGTTTCCGCCATCAGTAGACCTGTTATCACCAAACATAAGAGCACCAAATATTTTTTCATTTCTTTCCTCATCGTCAGGATAATCGTTTTGCCCCGTTTAAACAATCTCCGCTAACAAATCTGCAGCCCTGTTTGTGTCAATAAAATTCCTGTTTGACGCTATGCGTCCGATTTAGCCGAAATTTGTTTCTCAGTGAAAATGATTTCCCTTTTTTGTTTTTCTTGCCGCAAACCTCAGGAGCGTTGCAAGATATTCTTTTTATATTACACATTTTTAATTTGTTCACTGCATTTATTTTCCTCATCAGGATAGCTTTTGATTTTGTTTTCCCTTTTTTTCAATTGACATCTTTAGTTCTGACGATAAAAGGGAAAAAATGATTTTTACGATAAGAAAGGAGGCAAAGTGTCCTCAATAAAATTTTTCTTAATTGCCATAATGATGCTGGCTGCAATAACAGGACAATTGGCTGCTGCAGATGTTCCCGCCAATCCTGATTCCACCCATGCGCTGGGTTTTCATTTCGGCCTTGTTTCAGGTTACGGTCTTTCTTACAGGCATTTCTGCCATGAAGGCAAATTTCAAAATTTCGGTTTCCAAGGCGTTGTAGGCGGTTACAGCAGCGGGAAAAACGAAGCATCCTTAAAGGTGCAAGACGCTGAACGTGAAGGCGACTATTTAATTGATACGGATGCCGGGCGAAAGTATTACATTAATATCGGGTTAAATGGTATTTACGAGCTAAAAAGAACTTCCGTCTTCAATTTTTATCTTCTTGGCGGTATGGATTGGTCATACGAAACGAAAAAACTTTACCATCAAAAATATGACCCTGCTGACAGTTCCGCTTACGGCAATATCTATACCGACCATAAAATTAAATCTTTATTGAGTATGGGGCTCGGTCCCGGAGTAGAAATCAACTTGGGAAGATATTTCAAACTTGCCGTGGAACTGCCCATTACCTACACGGGTGAACACAATTTGGTGATGTATATCCCTCAAGCCGGAATTTACTACTACTTTAGGTAGATAAACAGCCTCTTCCCAAATCTTTCAGAATGTTACGATAGCGATTGCGGTGCAATTTCTATTTATTATATAGCCAGGCTTCAGCTTTGGTCATAGCTTCACTTGCTGAAGTGGCTTTGCCTACATGAGTCCAACCTGCACAATTTACATAAACATCTTTTGAACTTTGATCCCACTTTACCTCATATTCGCGATGACTTCCTGACTTAACTTTACCGATTATGACGGCTGCCATATTTTCCTCCTTTTTAAGTAAGAAGATTTAAAAATAATCATTACCTTAATTAAGGTTACAAATACTCTTTATAGCTATTCTATTTTACAGTCAAGTTTTTTCCAAAATTTCATTTATCTTTTAAAGTAGCGTATGATTAATTGTTTATTTTTAAGTAAGATGTCAATAAGGTCGGATCCTAAACCTTGATCCAAAGATCCAGAGCTGAAGAACTTTGCTTTACTAAAATTGATAAAAGATAATAGATAGAGCAAGAAATTTATTATGCGGTTTTTTGCTTTTGTATTGACACAAACTGCGGGTGGAGAAAAATAAAACTAAAGTGCTTGCCATATAGACATTTTGGAGAAAAAGGATAAAGATTAGTAATGAAAAAAGCGATGCTGCTCATCCTGATGTGCTTGCCGATGATCTTGGCGGCGGAGATGTCTCTCAAAGTTACGGTGCCCGACCTGGTTATAAGTAGAGGTTTGGCTGAAGCAAAAGTCCCGTTGCTTATGCGTTCAGGCAATCCTGCCCTACCGTTTTGGCCCGTGAAAATTTTGCTGCCGATGGGTGAAAAGGTTGCCAATGTTCAAGTGACCTGCTCTCAACCAAAAACTTTCAGCCAAAATATCGCTTTGGATTATGTGCGTTCTCCTCAGCCGACAAATCAGTCTTTAGCGGATAAGACAATAAAAAATCCCGAAGTATGGAATGCGGACGCTTTTTATCCTTCTTCCGATTTTAACTTTTTAGGCGAGCAGCAATGGTGCGGCTACAGATTGGCAGTCATAAATTTATACCCTTGGCAGTATAATCCCGTCAGAAAGGAATTGGCTTTTGCTTCGGAATTCCAGCTCTGGATTGAAACTGTGCAGGATGCAGATTTGGCAGGAGAGCAGGAGGCGATGCTGAGAAGCGATAGTGAAATGCTTTCCCTGATAAATCAAAGCGTAATAAATCCCGACCTGCAATTCACCTATCACAATCCCGGAATGCACACTCCTCATACCCGTTATATTGATCCTACCCAACCGAAAAGCATGCTCATCATCACTTCTCAAAATCGTCTGAATTGGTTCTCCGCTTATGCTACCTGGAAAAATTCCGCCAACATTCCGACCGGTATCGTAGCAATTGAATCCATCCTAACTGATTATGCGGGCATTGACAATGCGGCAAAACTGCGCGCCTTTATAACTGATGCGTATCAGACTTGGGTTTCGACAAACGTTCCTTTACAGTATATCATTTTGGCAGGTGACGATGAAATTATTCCCGTGCGCGGATTATCCGGACAGGTTGGCGATACCGTAGACAATTTTATGCCAAGCGATTTGTATTTCGGTTGTTTAGACGGCAATTGGAATGCAGACCAAGATAATCTTTGGGGTGAATATCCTTCTGATAGTCCGGATTTGTTACCGGAAGTGATGGTCGGTCGTTTTCCTGCCGAAACTCAAACCGAATTTCAGCACATCATGGATAAAACCATCCATTATGTGAATAATGACACTTTCAGCAACAACATAGCACTTTTTTTCGGGGAGAATTTGAATTGGGATCCCGTAACTTGGGGCGGTGATTATAAAGATGCAGTAGCGGTATATTTACCTGCGGGTTATCATTTGGAAACGCATTACCAAAGGGATGGAACCTATTCTGCACCCGTCGTGATTGACGCTATTAACAACGGAGGCGCAATTATGAATCACATGGGTCATTCCAATCAATCTTTCCTGATGGGTCAATCCAACGGCAATGTAGAAGCTTTAACCAATACGGAATACGGTTTTCTATATACGCAAGGGTGTTATCCCGCAGCATTTGATCAGCGCACCAGCGGAGATGGAGAAGCCATTGGAGAACATTTTGTTACTGCCTCAGGCGGGCTTTTTGCCTTCATTGGCAACACGCGTTACGGATGGTATATGCCAGGAAGCATAAACGGTCCGAGCGAATATTTTGACCGTGAATTTTTTAACGGTATGTTTCAGCATAACCAGCTCCGTTTCGGTCAAGCGATGGAATATTCGCTTATGGAAAATCTGAATTATGCCCTGCAAGATGAAGTAATGCTGTGGTGCTATTACGAAACAATTTTATTCGGAGACCCTACCACCGCTGTCAAACTGCCAAATCCGAACTTACCTTGTTTGGCTCTTGAAGGCTACAAATACGATGACAGCGAAGGTGACGGAGACGGAAATCTGAATCCCGGCGAAATTATCAGGCTTTATCCCAAAGTTCGTAATTTGGCAGGATGGAGCACTGCTCACAATGTTACGCTAACAGCGGAAAATCTGCCTTCCAGTATAACTTTATTGAACGGCAGCGTAAATATTCCTTCTTTGGCGGCAGGAGTTTTATCTGACACTACTTTATACCTGCGTTTTCAGTTGCCGGAGGAAATGCCTTACGGAAATTACACTTTCTATCTCAGGGTTACGGCGTCCGAGCAAACTTCCGGAGCCGTAGTTTGTAACCGTCGATATAATGCAGACATGGAAATTACTTTACTGGACAGCCATTTTCCTTGGGAGTGTTATAAGTCCGGAAAATCCGCTCCCGTGGTTGGTGATCTCCAATTCAACAATCAGCATCAAATTTTGTTCGCGGACGTATCAGGAAACGGTCATTTCATCAATGAAGCAGGTCAGGAAGTGGGCAGCTTTGATTTTCCCACGGAAGAGAATCTTAACCGCAGCTGTGCCGCAGGCCCTTATGAAGTAATCAACACCCCCATGTATAGTTACGCATTTGCCAGCAGGACGGGACACATCTATGCCGTGGCGCATAAAGATACGGTAAATTTCTTTTACCTGAATTACGATACGGGAAGCACTTGTCTCTTCACTCCAATTTTAGCGGACATTAACGGCGACGGTTTAAACGAAATTATAGCCTCTGCCTACAATAACAAAATTTACGCTCTAAACTATGAAAATCAATTACTTGCCGGCTTCCCGATAGAATTGACTGCACCTGCAACTTGTGAATTGGCTGCCGCAGACATTGACAATGACGGAAGTGCGGAAATTATAGCGGGCACGGTAGACGGCAAACTTTGGGCAATTGAAGGTGAAGGAACCATCAAAACCGGCTTCCCCGTCCAACTTTCGGGAGGCGTTAACGGCTCTCCCGTCGTTTTAAATAATAATACCATAGCTCTCGGAACTCGCAATCATCTTTATTTAATTGCACCGGACGGTTCCGTTATCATGAGCAGACAAATTAACGGTGATATAGCAGGAGGAGCCATTCCTCTGGATCTTGACCGCAACGGTGAATTAGATATTGTCTTTATTACCTCAAACGGAACTTTATATGCCTGCAGACAAGACGGAAGTGACTTCAATAATTTTCCCGTGCAGACAGGATGTTTTTTCAGTTGTCCCCCTTTGGCTGCTGACATTAACGGCGATGCACAATACGAAATCATTCTGCAAGACCACTTGAACAGCATTTTGATTTACGACAGACACGGCAGTATGTTGAGTGGATTTCCTTTTTACCAAAATTTCAACGGTGCCACCCCCGCAACTTTAGCCGATTTTGACGGAGACGGAAATTACGAATTAATTGCAGGATATTCCAACGGTGTAATTGTCATCAAACTTCGTCGCCCGGTCGGAACCCTGGACGCTTGGGTAACTTACAGGGGAAGTTTAAGCCGGCAGGGAAGTTTTGCCGCAACGGGATTTACCGCCAACGAAAATGAGACAAGCATTCCCCAAACGGACTTCATTTCCGCCTACCCCAATCCTTTCCGCAACACTACAACTTTCAACCTCAATTTTGCCAAACCGGAACAACGGGTGAGTTTAATTGTCTATAACCCGAAAGGTCAAAAAATCAGGACTTTGCATTACGGCAATTTGGGCAAAGGAAATCATAAATTCCAATGGAACGGTCGTGACGACCAAGGCAAATCAGTCGGCACCGGCATCTATTTTTGCCGTTTGCAGGCAGGAGAAAAAAGCCGCACCCTGAAACTTCTTTTAATAAAATAAAATTATCGGGAACAAGGAACAATAGATGGATTTAAAGAAATTTAACTATTTGTATTTCAAAGTCAGAGATGCCGCAAAAGAGACTATTCTGAAAGAAGCAGAGCTGACTGAAGCCGAATTTGCGGCTTTTGAAACTGAATTAGCCGATGAAGTGCAAAAGATAAAAACCGAAAGGGATAAAAATCAGGAAATCGGAGCGGAGTTTATCAGGCTGACGCGTTACTTATATGATCCCGAACCGCCTTCGGCAAAAGGAGTGCCGTGCCCGAAAGCGGTCAATCCGAGGCAGGGGAAAATTATACCTCTCCCTTCCGCAACAGCAATTCAACTACCGGAACTTCCGCTTTGGAAAGCAATTGAACAGCGCCACAGTTTGCGTAAATATGCAGATGAAAAATTAAGCCGGCAAGAGCTTTCTTTTTTACTTTGGGCCACGCAATGGGTGAAAGAATTTCGCTCCAATGAACGAAGGGAAGTGACTTTTCGGAATGTGCCTTCAGCAGGCGCGCGACATCCTTTGGAAACATATTTATTGCTAAATCGCGTAGAAGGCTTGCCTTGTGGTCTTTATTATTATCATCCGGTCAAGCACGGTCTGGTCCTTTTGGAAGAAGGCGAAAGGATTGCGGAAGCAGTTTTTTACGGCAGTCTGGACCAAGAAATGGTGTTAAAATCTGCAGTTACTTTTATTTGGGTAGCCATTCCCTTACGCACCACTTGGCGTTACAGTCAACGCGGCTATCGTTATTTATATTTGGATGCCGGACACACGGGTCAAAATTTGCATTTAGCCGCTGAAGCAATAGGATGCGGTGCTTGTATGATCGGCGCTTTTTACGATGAAGGAATGAACGAAATCCTCAATCTGGACGGGAAGAACGCCTTTGTCATTTATATGGCGAGCTTGGGAAAGAAACCTGTTTCCTCATAACATCGAATAACTTATCCTTAGAAATATATTCCGCAGTGATACAGTGATGATATAACTGAATAGATTTCTGTCTGATAGCCGCCATTATTGTTCCACCTCTTAACTATTTTCCTTTCATTTTTCTACATAGCAAAATCAACTTTTTCACCGATTTCATAACTGCTTTATTTCTTATATGATGCGGGGGGTTAACGGAGGCTTACCCTCCGTTAACCCCCCGTTAACCCTCCGCTAATCAAGAGGAAGAAAATAAGAAACTACAGATTTTACTCCAATTTTGAAAAAGAAACAAGCAAAAATGGGTTTGGAGAGAAAATTGCTTTATAATATAATCAGGAGAATAATCAAATTTGATAAAAGGTGAAGGAGAGCGCTATGCCAAAGGAATTAAAATTTTTCTTAATGGCGTTATTACTGTGTGCAACAGTTATTTTGCCGGCTCAAATTACGAATAAATATACTTTTGTTCCCTGCAGCACGGTTTGGGAAATTGTCGGGGGAAATTATGTTACTGAAGCGCAAACTGATGAGGGTATTTCCGCACTTTTGCCCATCGGTTTCACTTTTCCTTATTGCGGCACCAATTATACCCAAGTAAAACTTTCTTCGAACGGCTGGGTGAATTTGGGTGGAAATCTCACTACTCCCTATTATGGCAATGATTTGGCAACTTTGAATATCAGGCCTCTTATTACCGCATTATGGGATGATCTGGACCCAACCTACGGAGCCGTTATGTATAACACTTTGGGGAACGCTCCGCACAGGATTTTTGTCGCTTCTTGGCTGGCGGTTAAATGGAACTATAACGGCACTAATGAATTTAATTTTGCTGTGCGTTTGCATGAAACGGGACAGGTTGATTTGATTTACGGTCCGCATACCGGAACTCCTTATAACCCTTCCGCTTCCATAGGAATGAATATGGTTCCCGGCGGTCCTACTTATTATTACAGTATTTTACCCGGCGACCCTCCTATGGCTTTTTCTTCAAATCAGTATCAAAATATCGGAACCGTTATCCCTGCGGGAACCTTGTATCTGTTTATGCCGAAAACTATTTTCAGCGCTGATTTGGCAGCTTTGAATGTCACGGGAAGCAAAACTCCCATGCAGTCTGTGAATAGTGATTATCTTGTTACAGTCGGGAATGCGGGAACGACCAATGTTCCTCCTTTGCGGGCAACTGTTTATTTGCTGGCGAATGAAGAAATTGCAGATTCCGTTTTGGTTCCGCAACTCGGACCGAGCAGTTATGTTTCCGTGACTTTGCACTGGACACCTCAAACCGTAGGCTTAAAAGAATTGAAAGCAAAAGTCCAATATTTCGCTGATACGGACAGTTTGAACGATGTCAGTTATCCTTTTACGGTTGAGGTTCAACCCTATGTGGGCAACGAAGATGAGACAGCTTCAGCCCCGGAAGCGCATCTTTCCGTAAGTCCAAACCCCTTCAGCTCTTCCGTCACTTTTAACTGCACCCTAAAAAAACCCGATCCAGTCAAACTGGAAATCTATAACCTTTTGGGACAAAAAGTGACTGTTTTGACGAAAGAAGCTAAATCTTCAGGCGTTCAGAGCCTGACCTGGAACGGGAAAGACGCAAAAGGAAAAGATGTTCCTAACGGAATTTATTTTTGTCGCCTGCAAAATGACGGACACAGCATAACCAAGCGTGTGGTCAGATTGAAATAGGCTTCAGGCATTCCTCCGAATTATTTTCAGTGCTGCTGACCATTTTGTTCACGGGATAAGTGTCAATCCAGTCCGTAGGACACGGTTTCAGCAAAGCCCGCAAACCTTCGGGATCTTTATAATCTTCCCGCAGCCAGCTTTCCGTCAATTCCTTAGTTAATATTACAGGCATCCTATCGTGCAAAGGCAGCATTGTCGCATTGGCGTCTGTGGTAATAATGGCGCAACTTTGAATGTAGCTTCCGTCCGCACCGTTCCAGTATTCGGTAATTCCAGCAAAAAAGAGCAGTTCATCAAAAACGGAAGCGTTTTCCGGCGTTTTTTCGCTCCTTTTTCTGTAAATGAAGAAGGGTTGTTTATCACTTTTTCGCCATTCGTAGAAGCCTGTGGCAGGAATGAGACAGCGCCTTCTCAAGAGCGCATTTTTGAAGGTAGGCTTCTCTAAAATTGTTTCGGAGCGGACATTGATCAGGCTAAACTTGCTTGAAGGCTCTTTACTCCAAGACGGAATCAGCCCCCAACGAAAGAATGTCAAAAAGCGGTCTTGACCTTTATAGATAACAGCTCCCACCGGTTGTGATGGGGCAACATTGTAATTAATTTCCAGTTGCTCGTCTTTATTCCTGATGTCCAATTCGTCCATCAGTTTCTTCAACTGATTGTGTTTAATTACTTGAGCGAAGCGTCCGCACATAACTCACCTGCCTTATTGTTCTTAAAGCATGATAAATACCGGGCAGGTTCTTTGTCAAGTTAAGCAGCAAGCAATTAATTGGCCTGATAGACCTTTCATAGTAAAAAGGATTAGGAAAAGCTGTATCCGGCATAGATACTTCTGGTAATGAAACAGGGTCAATAGGGCTTGGTGAGCAGAAAATAAATCCTTGACTAATACTTTGCATTCATTTTCTTTTCTTTTAGTGAATATTCATTGTAATATTCAATCCTCACTAAAAGAAAACCGGCTAAAGAAAATATATGCATAATATAGTAGAGGAAAGGGAAATATTTATGCTTAGCCTTAATAACAAATGATAGATCATAAGCAATACCGTGGGGCGAGATATCTTTACTTTTATCAATATATATATTATAAAAAGGGCAGATTATGAATAACTTCATCACCAACAGCACAGAAAAGACTCTAAAGAGCAGAATTTCCGATTTAATAAAGGAAAGCTCCGAATTGAAATTTTTAGTCGGCTTCTTTTATTTTTCCGGTTTGCAGGAATTGATCGATAGCCTACAACAAAATGATGAATTTAGTTTAAAGATTTTAGTGGGGTTGAATGTAGACTATCAGTCTTACGGTTTAGTGGAATATTGTGATGCAACCGAAAAAACAAGAGTAGAACGCATTGAAGCTTATCATAATTCCGTTTTGACTGCCCTTAATAATGACGATTTTGATAATGAAACCTTCTACTCTCAAGCTCAATATGTTATTGACATGATAGAACAGAAGAGAATTATTATTCGCAAGACTTCCCGCCCCAATCATGCCAAACTTTATCTGTTTAAATTTAAACCCACTCAATTCATAAAAACCGATCTCTTAATCACCGGCAGCAGCAATTTAACTAAGGCTGGTTTGGTAGATAGACAGGAATTTAATGTAGAAATTTCCGATTATGGATTTTCTGAAGCTGAACAATACTTTGATGAGCTGTGGAACAGTGCAATTCCTATCACTGATGATAAAGATGGTAAAGAGCGAAAACGATTATTGGATAATTTGACCCAAAAGACTTTACTTGCGCAAATACATCCTTTTGACGCTTATATGTTTGTGGTCAAAACTTGGTTAGATGCTTTTTACAAGCAGGAGTCCAGTAATTATATCAGGTTTCTGTTGGAAAAGAAACATTATAAGCCCTATAAATATCAAATTGATGCTGTTACTCAAGCTCTTTCCATCATAGAAGAAAATAACGGTGTCATCTTAGCTGATGTGGTCGGATTGGGAAAATCGGTAATCGCTTCTTTGATTGCCAGAAAATTGGATAAAAGAGGCATCATAATTTGTCCTCCGGGATTGATAGGTGACAATACAGCTTCCTCAGGATGGAAAAAATATAAAGAAGACTTTGAATTATACAATTGGGAAGTCCGTTCTGCTGGTAATTTGGATGACATTATCCAATTTATCAACAATACCGATAATATTGAAGTGGTAATTATTGATGAAGCTCATCGTTACCGAAACAGCTCTACCGAAACTTACGAAAAAATCAAAACCATCTGTCGCGGCAGGACTGTTATCCTTTTGACCGCCACTCCTTTTAACAACACTCCCGCAGATATGTTGGCACTCCTTAGCTTATTTATCGTCCCCAAACAATCCAATATTACCCTAAACAGTAATTTGGTAGATCTCTTCCGCTTCTATAATAACCTGTTCAAAGATTTAGCGTTTATCCGGAAAAACTGGAAAACAGGCGACACCGCTAACAAGAGTGATGCCCGAAAGAAATATAAAGCTCTTTTTGGAGATGATAATATTGACCCTAACAAAATTGATCAGCGTGCAAAATTTCTCTCTAAGCAAATCAGAGATGTAATTGAGCCCGTCACCATCAGAAGAAACAGACTGGATTTAATCAACGATCCGGATTACAAGGAAGAAGTCAAAAACCTCTCTCAAGTTGCCGATCCTCAAGATTGGTATTATGAATTGAGTGATAAACAATCTAAATTTTACGATAATGTCATAGAAAAGTATTTTACCAATGATCCGAATATTAAAGACCGCTTCAAAGGACCCGTCTACAAACCCTATAAATACGAAAGCGAACTTGCCGATGAAACCAAGCTTACCAAGCAGGAACAGATAGACCGCTTAAGTCAGGATAACTTGTATGACATTCTGAGAAGACAAATGGTTAAACGCTTTGAAAGCTCCTTTGGCGCTTTTAAACAATCCGTTAATAACATTCTCAATAATTATGAAAACATTAAACAATTCATCATTAATTCCAACGGAAAATACATACTAAACAGGCCTTTAATCAAGAGCGCAGATGCCGATGATCCCAATTCCATAAATGACATTTTGGCTAAATTTACGGAAAAAAATGCCGATCAAACAGGCAATAAAAACAAAATTTACGATGTGAACAAATTTGTTTTCAAAGATGAATTTTTTGCCGATATCGATTCCGACATCAAATTATTTAACCGAATGCTGAAGGAAATAGACGAACTGAAACTGACTGAACATGACCCCAAAAAACAAGCGCTGCTAAAGAAGCTTGACGAAGTGCTGAAAACTCCTCCTCTCAAAGATGAGCCTTCACCCAAAGCAGTCATCTTTTCCGAATATGCCGATACGGTTAGATACCTTGAACCTGATATTACCTCCTATTTCCACAATCGGGTTCTGGTAATTACGGGCAATATATCCCCCCAAAATCTAAAAAATATCAATACTAATTTTGATGCCTCTTTCCCAAACAATAAACAGAAAAACGATTATGACATTTTGTTGTCTACCGATAAACTTTCTGAAGGTTTTAACCTCAATCGCGCTTCTTTAGTTGTAAATTATGACATTCCTTGGAATCCGGTGCGGGTTATCCAAAGAGTGGGTCGTATTAACCGTATCAGTAAAAAAGTATTTAAAACTCTTTATATTGCCAATTTCTTTCCCACAGAACGAGGTGCAGATATTATCAAAAGTAAAGAAATCGCTTCCAATAAGATGTTTATGATTCATCAAACTTTAGGTGAAGATGCCCGCATCTTTGAAGTGGACGAAGAACCTTCTCCCGCCAAACTCTTTACTAAAATCCAAACCAATCCTTACGAACTGGAACAGGAAAGCTTATACACCAAAATGAAAAAGCAGATGCGTCAATGGGAAGAACTATATCCGGATAGAGTTAAAGCTTTGGCTGAATTACCCATCAGAATTAAAACCGCAAAGCCTTATTTTCAAGATTCTTTAGTAATGTTTATCCGTAAGGGAAAACTCTTTGCCGTTTCTCCGGATCTTAAAGACGAAAATAATCAACTGCTGCCCTTGCCGATGGAAGATGCTTTTGCCAGGATTGAATGCACTCCTGAGACAGAGAAATTAGCGTTGAGCAATACTTTCTGGCAGACTTACCAGATGCTGAAGGAAGAAGCGGAGAAATTCAGTTACAAGCAGTCCCAACAGAGTAATTCCACGAAAGCTTACAATTTCATTTCCTATCTGCTGGAGAATGACATCCCTGAATTGCTCAACTGGCGTTCTTTCCTAATTATGCTCAGGGAGGATATCGATAAATACGGCACCCTTCCGGAGAATACGCTTAGGACCATTGCCGATTGGGATAATAATGGCAAGCCTAACTATGCCGAGATCGCAAAAAATCTGGAAAGCTTAAGTAAAACCCTGGGCAAACACTATCTGGATAAGGTCAAGCAAGAGCTTAAAGCCTATCAGCAGCAAGTAATCGTGGCAATAGAGAATCGGATTTATGGTAATTAATAAGACAATCGTTTTACCGAAAAACTTTACCCAACAGAACTGGATTAACTACTTTGACTCTAATTCTTCAGTTTATGTAGAGGCAAGCAGGAAAGCAGAAAAATTCGATAATACTGATTTTTCCCAGGTTACCAGCATCGGTTACTTGGAGTTTAATGATGGCGGTAGATGCAATATCTACCTGCTTAAATCTGCCCGGTCATTAACCGAACGCATCGGCAGGAAAAAGCAGTTTGATAAAGCCATCGATATCATCAAAAAAGAGCATCTGCATTCCGGTCTCTTTATCTTTTACGATACGGACAACTCATTCCGCTTCAGTTTAATCTATCCTATTTACAAGGGAACTAAACGAGCTTTCAGTAATTACCGTAGGCATTCCTTTTATGTATCTGCCAGTTTGTCCAATAAGACATATTTGTTACAGTTAAGCAAATACAGCCTCAATAGCCTGAATGAAGTTAAGGAAGCGTTCTCAGTAGATAAGGTTTCCGCCCTATTCTATGATGAATTTGAGCAAGAATACGAAAAGCTGAAAGCAGGGATTAAACAAGAATACAACCAACCTGTCACTGATGAGGTAAGAGGCAATTTTGCCCTGCTTTTTGTCATCCGCATTATCTTCCTAGGCTTTGTCCAGAAGAAAGGCTGGCTGGATAACAATCCCAATTTTATCCGTGATTTTATCAACTCGTATACAGAATCGAAACAGACCCGAGGAATTTATCAGGATTTACTATCCCCCCTGTTCTTTAATGCGTTGAATTCATCTCCCCTGAACAAACATAAATCCGCCTTTTCTACCATACCGGAGCCGTTTAAAGCAGCTTTGGCAAGTGCTCCTTATCTGAATGGTGGTCTTTTCCGTAAGCATGACGACTTTGACTTGTATGCGCTGTACATCACTGACGATGCCATCAAAAGCTTTGTAAGTTTCCTGTTCAGCTACAATTTCACTCTTGAGGAAAACACCCTTTACGATGAGGAACTGGAGCTAAATCCCGAGTTCCTGGGCATTATCTTTGAAAAGCTGATCAACAAACAGCATGGCGCTATCTATACTCCCCGTTTGGAAGTGGACTTTATGTGCCGGCTTTCGCTGGTTAAGTATCTGCAGCAGAATTGCCCTGCATCCATTACTTTGGAAAACCTCTATAAACTCTTTTTCCCGGAATACAGCAATGAAAACGAACAGACTATCGGTGACTTTTCCCCTGAAGAAGCACAATCTATCATTAATTTATTAGAGCATGTGACGGTTTGTGACCCTGCCATCGGTTCTGGTGCCTTTGCCGTTGGTATGCTCAATGTCATTGATGAAATCGAGTGCACTCTTTACCGTTACTGTTTAAATAAAGAAATTCCCTCTGCTTATGAGCGTAAAAAGCGCATTATCTTTCAGTCTCTGTATGGAGTGGAAATCAAACAATGGGCGGTTTGGATAACCCAACTAAGGTTGTGGATTACCCTGTTGATTGAAGCTGACGATAATTATAAATCAAGTAATGAACCCCTCCTGCCCTCCTTTGACTTTAAAATCCGGCAGGGCGATTCACTTATCCAGATGCTGGGCTCCAGCTTGTTTCCTGTTTCCGGGAAAGGCATCCTGAAAGATGCCTACCGTCGCAAGATAAATGAACTAATGAAGCTAAAAACTGATTACTATTACAACAAATGCCCTCATAAATTACAAGACATCGAAGTCAAGCAGAGCAATCTCTATATCGAGATTCTGCGCGACCAGCAGAAAGACCTGAAGCTTAAATTGGACCGCATTCGTAATGAAGGCAAAAAAGAAGTACAGACTTCATTTTTAGATACAGACACTCAGGGTGAAATTGACTTTGCGGATAAAAAACAATTGAGAGAAATCCGAGATCTGCAAGATGAAATAACCGAGCTTGATGAGGAAATCAGCAGTATGCATGGTGAACTTCCTTTCTTCTGGAGAATTGACTTTCCAGAGGTTATTATTGAAAAGAGCGGTTTTGATATTGTTATTGGCAATCCGCCTTATGTGGCTCAGGAAGAAATTGAAGACCCGCTGGACAGAATCAAGCCTGCCAAGGTCTATAAAGACCTGCTTAAGCAAATGGTTATCCAAGACTTTGGTAAAGACATTCCTCTGCAGACCATCAATGGAAAAAGCGATTTATATGCCTTTTTCTATATAAGAGGCATACGGCTTCTCAATGATAAAGGTGTGCTTACTCTCATCTCCTCCAATTCCTGGCTGGATGTTGAATTTGGCGCATGGATGCAGAAATTCCTGCTGGAACACTGCCAGGTCTACTTCATTATAGACAATCTGGCTAACAGGGTATTTAAATCTGCCGATATCAATACTATCATCTCAGTAATCGGTGCTCGTAAAACTAATGTGAAAGGCAACGATATGATTCGTTTTGCCGCCTTTAAACTGCCCTTTGAAAACTCTCTCTATACCGAAAACCTGCTTATGATTGAAGAAGCGCAAAAACGCATAGATATTGATGATATCAGGATTAATCCTGTTACCAGAACTCAACTGACTCTGGAAGGCTGGGAAAACAGCAGCGAGAATAAATACTCCGGCTCCAAATGGGGCAGTATTTATATCAAAGCCCCCGATATCTATTTTAAGATACTTGAAAAGGCTGGAAATAAACTTGTTAAGTTAAAAGATATTGCAGATGTTAAATTCGGTGTAAAAACCGGAGCAGATGAATTCTTTTATATTCCCAAAAGCAATCCCAATAAAATAGAAAAAGAGTTTCTCAAGCCTGTAATTAAAAGCCCAAGAGAATGTAAGTCCATCCTTATAAATCCTGATGAGCTTAATTTCTGGTTATTTATGTGCCCTTATGAAAAAAATGAGATTAAGGGAACCAATGCACTTAAATACATAGAATGGGCTGAAACTGCACCAAAGTATATTAAGCAAGGCAAAGATAAAGGCACAAGCAAAATCGGTTTTCAAAATATCTCATCTGTACAAGGTAGAAAAAACTGGTATGATTTGGGTGAAAGAGTAATGCCAGAGCTAATTACACCTTCAAGTTTTAGCGATACCTTTAAAGTGTTTATAAATAATGGAGTTTATGCTAATAAAAGGCTTTATGAGATACATTGTACTAACAATGTAGAGGTTTTAGCATTGCTCCTTAATACAACCTTATTTTCCTTTTTTCTAGAGATTAATGCAAGTGCAAGTTTGGGCGAAGGCTTATTAGATAAGACTGTTAATGAAGTTGAAACTACTTATGTTCTAAATCCAGATTTGGTCAATTTGAGTTCCAACTCATTATCTATGTTCAACAGTATGACTCAAAGAGAAATATATAGCATATTCAAAGAACTTCAGATTGACCCTGATAAAGACTCGTTTAATAATGCCAATCCATTATCCGACCGCAAGGCTATAGACGATATCGTATTTCAGATATTAGGTCTTACTAAACCAGAAATCAAAACCTTCTATGCCAGTATGCTGGAATTAACTGCCAATAGATTGCGAAAGGCTAGAACATTTACGAGTTAGGAGGTGTAACAAGAACTATGGCTACTCATAACGTTATCACATATCCTGGAAAGCCGTATTTTGCATTTAAATATGAAGAACAGACAATGGTTAAGCATGAGGTCTTTAAGTCGTACTTCGATAAGTGGGTCAAAATTGTGGGGCATAAACACCGCCTGAACTTTATTGATTGTTTCGGTGGATGTGGTATATATGATTATAATGGTGAGTTAGAGCCTGGTAGCCCTATAATTGCTTCGCAGATTATAGAAAATAATGCCAACTCACTTAACAGAAATTGTTGTGTGACAATACTTGATATTGATAAGAATTGCACGGATAACATTCCTCTCGCTTTCAAGCTTTTTAATTGCAATTACCATTATAAGTTAATCAACGATGATTTCGAATTATATATCAATAACAAGCTAGACGCATTAGAGTCTAAAGGAAAAACACTTTGTCCAACATTCTTTTTGATAGATCCATATGGATATAAAATCAGACTTGAAACAATAAAACGCCTTATGGCTGTTAAAAACAGCGAAATATATTTCAATTTTATGTTCAATGCCGTTAACAGAGGCATTAGTTCTGGGAAAGTTGACAACACAATGGATGAGCTTTTTGGCTGCACAGAATGGAGGGATTGCCAGCAATTTCATGGTATTGAACGAGAAGCGTGCATAATAGACTTGTTAAGGAACCAGTTCAAGCTGTTCTCTAGATACGTTCTCCCATACAGAATATGTTTTCCGAAGGTAGATCGGACCTATTTTTACATGATTCATTTAACTAATTATGTAAGAGGATGTGAGATAATGAAGGCTTGTTTTGCCGAGTTGAATCATGGTAAGATTGAATATCTGGGGAAGAAACAAAATCAGATGCATATTTTTGATCTGATTGAAGACCCTGTACAAGAGATCGAATCATATATTTGCACTAACTTCAAGAATTCAGGACTGTCGTTCGATGAATTGCTTGATAAAATGATAGATACAACACCATATCTTGGCAAAGACATCTCCTCTGCAGTGTTAAATCTATACAATAGAAAGTTAGCGAATATTCGTCGTGTTTCATCAAAGAAGCAAAGCAGTAAACCGACCAAAAAAGACTTTATTGAGATTTCTTAAACATGATAAGAAAAACCTTGCTTTACAAAACCGGTGTTGAATACGGTGACTACACCATAAATCATGTGTTGGGTTGTTCTCATGGTTGCACTTATCCCTGTTACGCATTTATGATGGCTCGCAGATTTGGCAGAGTAAAGGACTATCATGATTGGCTGGAACCCAGGCTCGTTGAAAACTCTATTGATCTGTTAAAGAAAGAGATCCCAAAGAAGCAGAAAAGCATTAAATCAGTGCATCTTTGCTTCACCACCGACCCATTCATGTACGGATATCCTGAAGTTACAGAAATGAGCCTTGAGATCATCAGATTGCTGGATCATTATGGCATAAAATGCACTGCGCTTACTAAAGGAGTTCTCCCTCCAGAGCTTGCTAAGTTTGAAAACAAGCATGAGTGGGGCATTTCTTTGGTTTCTTTTGATGAAGGCTTTAGAAGGCAATATGAGCCATTTTCTGCAGATTATCCCACGCGATTGGCAAGTATGAAGAACTTGCATGACATGGGATGTAAAACATGGGTGAGTATAGAGCCCTATCCTACACCCAATATTGTTGAGCAAGACCTTAAGCCACTCCTGAGCAAGATTTCATTTACGAATAAGATTATCTTTGGGAGATTGCATTACAACAAGTTAGTTTCAGCCTTTCCTGGTTATCAGAGCTTCTATAATGTCGCAGTTAAGACAGTTATTGATTTTTGCAATGAATTCGATATTGCCTTCCACATCAAAGCAAGAACATTGATAGATAATGATTAACGTTGACGATGTGATTGAACAGATCAGAATTGGTCAAGTTATTTCGCACAATGGTGCGGGAGAAATGCATCAGAATATTCCCTGATGAAAAGAGTTGCTTGCGCTTGTTTGGTGCAACCCTGCAAGGCTATCCAGAAGATTGGATATGTGGGAAATTGTATTTTCGGAACCAATGGACAGAATTAGCGAAAACCTGAAAAAAACTATACCATTAGGCGTATCGCAACAAGGTAGCATTTGATGAAAAAGAACTTGACATGGATTAACAAAATGAAAATAATGCGATTGGTCGCTTGGACATACATAGATAGTGAGTAAAGAGGGATTTCAGATGCTCTCAAAGAACCTTAGAAACAACGAGTTGGAATGGACACCAACATTTGGGACTTAACACTATGTTTGATAAATAACACAGACCATTACCTGATGTATCCAAACTGTTTATGATTAGACTTTCCATAATTGAAGATCCGGCAGACATTAGAAACCGGTTAACTGCCTGCAAGCTTGGGCTATAAAACCTCTGATTTTGTTTATAATATGGCGCAGGAAATATCTGACTTTCCTGCGAAAAATTTAATCCAAAAACGGTTAACCTATAGCAGGACCTGACAAACTGTTTAAGAATTTAGTCCATCATCATGACCTTTTTCACAATAGACTTACTTCCTGTGTCCAATTTGATTAAATAAACTCCCGGGCCTACCCTTTGATTATTGAAGTCTTTGCCGTCCCATATCAGTAGGTGAGTTCCCTTGTTGACGTAGTCTGAATAGACTCTCTTGATTAATTGCCCTTTGATGTTATATGCACTCAAATTCAACAGACCTTTAACAGGAATGTCCATCCTGATGGCAAGATCGGCTTTAAAGGGATTGGGATAGCAGTTCATTACTAAGGTAGCTGAAGTTGGAGTAGTATTATTTCCATTACCTGTATATCCGGGTGATTCAAAACAACCAATATCTATGTTGTTTCCATGTATTCTGTTAAATCCAAATGCATCATAACTCGGAATTAGATAACCATCAGGTAATATAGATGGATCAGTCGTTCCGGCATCAATTGCAGGGGAATACCCATGTTCATCATCTGCAAACAGATAATAATATGAGGGTAGAGTTGGGTCAGTTCCAGAAAACAAGGGATCTGTTCCAGTTAGGTTATTCTGACCCCAAATCAGAGGTTCGCCATTATATGTTCTCCAAATGTTGTTACTTCTGCTGAACAAACTGTTTTCTACAAGAGTATTGTTGTTGGATCGAATCTCGTAATACGAATTGTTGTTGGAGAACAGACAATTAACAATACTGGTCGACTCCGAAGAAATATATAGATAATCAGTATAATTATTTATGTTGTTTGCAAATGTACAATTGATAAGATTCAGAACATCTATATTTACAAAACGGATATCCCTTACACCTCCATATGCGAAGTTTGATGCAAACAAGCAATTGTCAAATGTGACGACCGAATTCCACAAATCCGAAAGAGTGTTTACTCTGAAATTTGAATATCCATCTTCTGAATAATGCGTGTTATTGATGAACTTGCTGTTTTTAATAGTCAGTAAATCTTTAACGTAGATATCGAATCCTCCGCATCCTCTCTGGTACCAATAGGATGGTAAACTAGGTACTTGATTATTACGCATGAGAATATTGTCTATCGTGATAACAGAACCTTCTAATCGAAGTCCATAATCGTGAAAATATGCTATATTATTCTGCATCGTAATGTTACTAAGGGTGAATGTACTCGTGATATACCCTGTAACAAATAAGAATCTGCCTACA
>Ga0302250_1000703_pt1 | contig 29671 bp, 24 predicted proteins | sample AAG_RA_Asp_MG_FD_193536 | JGI IMG/M metagenome (GOLD analysis project Ga0302250, IMG submission 193536) | Enriched activated sludge microbial communities from anaerobic digester in WTTP, New Holstein, Wisconsin, United States - AAG_RA_Asp | ecosystem: Engineered > Bioreactor > Anaerobic >... | reverse complement strand
CGTTCAGTAGCTTTCCTATTCATCAACCAGGTTATGACTACATAGTATTGGAGATCAGCAGTTTCCAGCTCGACCTAATCACGAGTTTTAAACCGGATGTGGCGGTTCTGCTGAATATCACGCCTGATCACATGAATCGCTATGCCTCATTCGAACATTACGCCCAGAGCAAGGCAAACATCTTTAAATATCAGGATGAAAACGACTGCGCAATCCTGTTCTTGGATTCGCAGGAAATCATCCGTCATACTTTGAACATCAAGGCACATAAGTTTTTCTTTTCCTTGCAGGAGTGTCAGCCCAAAGCTTATGCCTGCTTGGAAAACAAGTTCATCCGATTTGGGCTGTCGACATCTGTATCGATTTACGATTTGGGGATCAAGGGTCCGAATAATTATGCCAATGCGATGGCAGCGATGCTGGCCGTTCATGCCCTAATTCCCGATGCAGCCAGAATCGCCGAAGCGGTTAAAGGTTTCCGCTCTTTGCCACATCGCCTGGAATATGTGGGAACCGCCAGAGGCGTATCCTTTTACAATGATTCCAAAGCAACCAATACCGATTCGGTTCGCAGTGCCCTCCTTAGCTTTGAGCGTCCCATCCGCATAATTCTGGGTGGAAGCGATAAGGGAGAGGACTTCAGTGTGCTAACCGAAGATTTGAAAAAGCATGCGGCAAAGCTATACCTCACTGGCGACACTCAGGATCAAATGCGCCAAGCTTGGCTGGGGAAGATTCCCCTTGATTGTATCGACGATTTTGAGCAGTGTGTACGTACTGCATTTGAGGAATCACTGGTTGGAGATATCGTGGTTCTTTCTCCGGCTTGTGCGAGTTTCGACCGTTTTCAGAATTTCGAGCATCGCGGTGAAGTTTTCAAACAGATCATTCGATCAATAATCAAAGAAAATGAAAAGAAATAAAACTCAGCGCTACATCGTAAGCTTCGACAAAGGCATTTTGCTGGCCTATGGTCTGCTGTGCCTGGTGGGGCTTATTGTAATGCTGGATATTTCTTCGGTACAGAGCTCCATGGTCTATTTTTATCGACAGTTGCTGTTTCTGATTGTCTCGGCGATTGGAGCCCTGGTAATCCTGTACTCGTTCAATCTTGAGAAGCTGAGGGGCTTGGCACCATATCTGGTTTATATAACCATTGTTCTGCTGGTGATCGTGCTGATAAAGGGGAATACCGTAAAAGGGGCTACTCGACAGCTCAGCCTTGGCTTTATCAATTTTCAGCCCAGCTTTCTGGCCAGAGTGGTTTTGGTGTTTTACTTCGCCCATGTTCTGGACCGTAAACACGAAGAATTATTGCAAACCACACCGGTAAACTTCTTTGCGAATTTTCCGGCTCTGGTTGTCTTGACGGGCACAGTTTTTCTGCTCATCATTCTGGAACGGCACCTCAGTACCCTGATTATCGGGGGGATGACTCTCTATGGAATGCTGACCTATGCTGGGGCCAAAAAGCGGCTTCTGTTGCTAATCGCTCTTATCGGCTTGATAGGTGGGATTCTGGTGCTTACGCATGGTGCGGATTACCGGAAATCACGAATTACTACCTACAAAAAATACAGCTTGTTCCTGAAACCCAAAGGCGAGATAAAGGCAGATGCAAGCGATTATCAGGTTAAAGAGAGTCTTACCGCTCTTACCAGTGGTGGTCTTTTTGGAACGGGAATGTCCCGGGGGCGCGCCAAGCATTATTACCTGCCTGAAGCCAGAACGGATTACATCTTCACAATCATTGGAGAGGAATGGGGCTTCCTGGGCGCAATAGTGGTTTTTGGCTTGCACTGCTACCTCTTTTTCCGAGCCTTGCGCATGGCCAATTCCCGCGAGAACAGGTATCTGCGTTTTTTGGGTGTGGGCTTGGCGCTGAACATCTTTTGCAACGTATTGGTAAACACCGGCGTGGCGATGTCAATTCTACCGCCTACGGGAAACACCCTGCCTTTCATCAGTTATGGCGGATCTGCCTTGCTGATCGATTCGGCTTCTTTGGGAGCCATTCTGAATATCTCGGCAGAACGGAGGGTAGTATGAAGTTCGTCTTTGGCGCGGGAGGAACAGGAGGCCACGTGATGCCTGCTCTGGCTTTGGCTGATGTTCTAAGGCAGCAGGGCCATGAATGCCTGTTTGTTGGCAATAAGAATAGCATTGAGGAGCAACTCTGCCGCGAAAACTCATATCGCTTCGAAAGCATAAAAGTTCAAAAACTATATCGCAGTATTAAGCCGGCAAATCTCCTTTTTCCCTATTATCTGGGGCACAGCATCTGGAATGCCTCAAAACTGGTGCAAAGAGAAAATCCGGATGCAGTGATTTGTACTGGGGGCTTTGTTTCCGGCCCTGTAGCTTTGGCTGCCAGGTGGCAGCGGATACCGCTGTTCTTTCATGAAAGCAATAGCTATCCAGGTTTGGTCACCCGCGTTTTACAGCGCAGTATCATGCGAATCTACATCTCATTTGACAGCAGCCGGGAATATCTGGCCAAGGCAGAGCTAAAAAAGCTCGGGATTCCCCTAAAAAAACGCCAGCTTCAGGAATTGAACCTTGAAAAGCTGAATCTACTAAATGATAAATTCACTATTCTGGTTAGTGGGGGAAGCCAGGGATCGCTAGCCATAAATCGTGCCGTGGAAAAGATTTTGCCCTATCTAGCGGAAAAAAACTGGCAGCTTCTGTGGCAAACCGGAAGAAGCACCTTCGCTCAGTTTGCCGAACATCAGAATAAACCAGGGATTCATCTCTTTGCTTTCTCGCCAGAATTACCGGCGATGCTGGCCAAAGCCGACCTGGCCATTACCCGGGCCGGGGCTATGACTATCGCCGAACTGGAAGAAACCGGAACTCCCGCAATCTTGATTCCTTTGCCAACTGCCGCAGAGAATCATCAATATCATAATGCCCTGGAACAGCATCGCAAAGGTTATGCCTTGCTTTTACAGCAAAGCGAGCTTAGTCCCGGCAGCCTGCAGAAAGCCATAGATACCATCGTCACAAGCCTTGGTGATTTTCAATCCAGGCTGCGGAATATTCCAAAGAACAATGCCTCAGAAGCGATCGTGAATGATCTGCTGGACTGTTTGAAACTCGGGAAGAACCAAATTGTGCAAAAATAGCGTCATTACTGGAGATAGATATGCTTGGTAGAACAAAAAAAATACACTTCATTGGAATCGGTGGAATCGGCATGAGCGGTATTGCCGAATTTCTTTACAATCAAGGACTGGAAATCACGGGCTCAGACATGAAGAAAACCGAGCTGACAGCCCATTTGGAAAGCCTGGGGATCAAAATTGACGAAGGCCATAATCCCGCCTTCATCGGCGAGGCCGACGTGGTGGTAAAATCCAGTGCCGTGAAGGACGACAATCCAGAGATCGTGGCCGCCAAAGCACTCAAGATTCCAGTGATTCGCCGCGCTGAAATGCTGGCCGAAATCACCAGGATGAGCTTCTCAATCGGCATCTCTGGAACTCATGGCAAAACCACCACCACCTCCATGGCCGGTCTGGTTTTGGAAGCTGCCGGCCTTGACCCTACGATTATCGTGGGTGGCAAGGTGAAAAATTTTGGCAGCAACAATGTGATGGGCAGCGGAAAATACATCGTGGTGGAAGCCGATGAATATGATCACTCCTTCCTTAGCTTAACTCCATGCATAGCAGGCATTACGAATGTGGACGAAGATCACCTTGATTGCTATCGCAACCTTGATGACATAAAAAGCTCCTTCATCGAATATGCAAACAAAGTGCCTTTCTTTGGAAGCGTGATTGCCTGTCTGGACGATCCAGGCGTTCAGGCCATTCTGCCATACATTCACAAAAAGCTGGTCAGTTATGGATTCTCGCGTCAGGCAGATGTACAGGCCAGGGAAATCAAGATGAAAGATTTCACTTCCAGCTACGACCTCAGCTACAAGGATTACAAGCTGGGCCGCATAAGCATGCAGGTAACTGGGAAACATAATATTCAGAATTCCCTTTTAGCCGCTACGATAGGCTTGGAACTGGATATCCCTTTCAAAGCCATACAGGAAGGCCTGGCAAAATACTGCGGTGTTTATCGCCGTTTCGAACTGAAAGGGGAAGCTGCGGGGATTACTGTTTACGATGACTATGCTCACCATCCCACGGAGATAAAAGCGACTTTAGAAGGATTCAAGGACAGCGCCAAACGTCGGATTGTCACCCTGTTCCAGCCACATCTCTATTCCCGGACCAGAGATTTTTTCACGCAGTTTGGTAAAGCGTTCTTCTCCTGTGACTGCCTTATCCTGGCTCCTATTTACCCCGCCAGGGAACTGCCAATTCCGGGAGTTAGCTCACAAATGATTGCGGATTCTGCCATTCAATCCGGCCATCACCAAGTTCATTTGATTTCCGAGAATAGCCAAATAGTAGCGCAAACCATTGCCTTACTTAAAGAAAACGACATCTTGATCACCATGGGTGCCGGAAACATCTGGCAGTATGGTGAAGAAATCTTAAGAGAGTTGAAGAAAAGTGTTGACAAGAAGCGTAAGCCATAAAATGTTAGTAACTTGTAGCTTTGGAAGCCGTTTTTCAGATTTACGCAATAATGAGCTAACTACAAACTGTATATAGGATTATGGAAACTAATAAGAGAACTCGTAAGCGCAGAGGGAATAGCAGATATTATCTGTTCTTTTTTGTATCTCTAATGGTAATTGCGATTACCGGCCTGGGTATCTGGTTCGCGCTGACGAACGTTAAGTTTCTGAATCTGCAAAAGATAGAGATTGTTGGGAATAAGGCCATACCGGACAGCCTGATCCAGCAGATTGCCAGGCCCTATTTGGGGGCTAATCTTATCGCTCTTTCTGGTAAAGAGCTTCAGCACAAGCTTCATAAACTTTCCCGGATCAAGGATACCAAGCTGCGCAAGAAGCTTTTGCACACCCTGGAGATACAGATCACCGAGCGCAGTGGATTTATATATTTGAAAACTCTGGAAGGTGATCTTTTCCCCATAGATTCAGATGGGGTAGTGCTGGCCAGATATTCCCAGATTTATTTGGAGGATTTACCCATTTACAGCAGTTATCTATCCACGGGTCAGCTAAAGGCGGGACGCAGAATTCTGAATCCCAGCCTGAACCGGGTCTTGAATCTGCAGAAGCGAATCCAGAAAGAAGCGCCGGATTTTCTACCTTATGTCTCAGAATACTATTTGATCGACAACACCATAAATATTATCGACGCCAGACATGGCACACGCCTGATCCCCTCTGCGGAAGACCTTTCCGCTCAGCTTTCCCGCTACCAGTTTGTGCAGGAAAACGGCAATATAAACAAACACAGCGTAGTAGACCTACGCTTCAAAAACCAAGTGGTGGTAAAGGCAGGAAACAAATTATGAGAAGTGCTATCATAACTGCATTGGATATTGGTTCTTCCTATGTTCGAAGCATCATCGCAAAAGACCTGGGTTCGGGCAGACTGGAGATTTTGGGCATCGGGGAATGCGAATCGGAGGGAATCGAACGCGGAATCGTTAAAGACATTCAGGCTCTCTCTGCAAGAGTGGCAAAAGCTTTGGCCGAGGCGGAGAATTCTGCCAAAACCCCTGCGCAAAACATTCATTGCAACATCACCGGCGAGCATATTCGCACCTATGTGGGCGACGGACGGATATCCATTCCCACCGAAACGCCGCATGAGCCGGGAGAGATCACCCTGGAGCATGTAGAACAGGTGATTAACGATGCCAAGAACAGCGTAAAAATTCAGAAAGGTTTCGAGCGGTTCCGGATCCTGCATGGCCTGCCACACAACTTTGTAATCGACAATCAAAACGACATACACAATCCTGTGAATATGAATGGCTTTCATCTGATTGCCAAGGTGTATGCAATTCTTTCAGAGCTCACTCCTCTGCGAAACCTTAGCAAATGCATAGAACTGGCCGGCTACGACATAGACCCTGAGAATTTTGTGCTGAATCACATCGCGGTCTCAGAAGCAGTGCTCAGTGAAGACGAAAAACGTTTGGGTGCCCTGGTTCTAGACATTGGAGGGGGAACCTGCGACCTATCCATCTATAGCCGCAGTTCTCTGGAGAAAGTCATCGTGGTACCCATGGCCGGTAAAAACATCACGGAAGACCTTGCCATCGGCCTCAAGACAACGCTGAGCAACGCAGAATACATCAAAGTGGAGTATGGAAACGCTTTGGCAAGCAGCGTCGATCAAAGCGTGGAGATAGACGTGGAAGGCATCAGTGGCCGTGCTCCCAGCCGCAGAACCCAATATCTGGTAAGCCACGTCATCCAGCATCGCGTGGAAGAGATGCTGGCCCTTTGCTACGACAAGGCCAAGGATTTTTATACTCCAGAGCTGGTGACTGCCGGGATCGTGCTTTGCGGAGGAACAGCCAATCTGGTGAATGTAGACCGGGTGCTTTCCGAGGCTTTCAATCTGCACGTAAAAGTGGCTACTCCAGATCTTTCCCGGCTGAATGGTATGATCAGCCGTCTGGAAGACCCAGCTTATGCCACAGTGATCGGCTTGCTCTATCTGGCTTCTGGCAAAGAGCTGGAATCCGGCTCCAAAGGCTTTAGCCTGAACACTCTAAAAAGCAATAAAATAGTGGATAAATTCAAGAAAATATTAAAGGACTTTACCTAAGGGGGAATAATGATCGAATTTGACGAAAAACCTGGCATGATAGGAACCAACATCAAGATCATCGGAGTTGGCGGTGGCGGTGGAAACGCCATCAATACAATGATTCAGAACAATCTGTTTGGGGTGGAATTCATAGCCATGAATACCGACGGCAGCGACCTTACCAAAAGCAAGGCCAATATGAAGCTGCAGCTTGGAAAAAAGCTAACCCGGGGCTTGGGAACCGGCGCAAACCCGGAAATCGGGGCGCGCAGCGCAGAGGAATCCAAGGATGATATCAAGAGCCATCTGGATGGGGCAGACATGGTCTTTATCGCTGCCGGCATGGGTGGTGGAACGGGTACTGGCGCAGCTCCTGTGATAGCCAAAATAGCCCGTGAAATGGGTATCCTAACCCTGGGCATCGTTACTTCGCCTTTCCCTTTTGAAGGAAAAAAACGCGCCGAGAATGCCGAACATGGAATTAAAAACCTGCGTGAATTCGTTGATACTCTTATTGTAATCCCTAATGCCAAGCTCTGCGAGATATACTCCGGGCTTACGCTGATGGAGGCTTTTCATAAAGCCGATAACGTGCTTTTTGAAGCGGCCAAGGCAGTTAGCGATATCATAAACGTAACCGGCCTCATCAATGTGGATTTCGCCGATGTGAAAACCATTATGCAGAACATGGGATATGCTCTGATGGGAAGCGGTACGGCAGACGGGGAAAACCGAGCCATCAATGCCGCCAGAGCCGCAATCGACAATCCGCTGCTGAGCCACATAAATCTGCAGGGCTGCCAATCCCTGCTGCTGAATATTACTGCGGGTTATGATATCCTGATGAGCGAATTTGACGAAGTATCAAATGTGATCGTAAACGAAACCGGCAAAGCTGCCAACATCATCATGGGAATAATCCTGGATGAAAGCATGACCGGAAAAATCAGGGTAACTCTGATCGCCACAGGACTGGACAAAGAGGAAAAAGAAAAACTGATAGATTTTCCCACTTTTGCAGTTCATACGCCTCAGCCCCAGGCTATGACTCCGGCAAATCCCAAACCCGAGAAAACCCCTGATGCAGAAATTGAAGATATCTTCGCTACTTTGGGACTGAATCAGATGACTTCCAAAGAAGATAAAAAACCAGCAGCCAGCGAGCCAACCAGAATCCAAACCCTGCGTACCGACGTTCCGTCGTTCCTGAAGGCACTGGACTAAGCAAGACTCCCCTTCCTAACATAAAAGGTTTTCACCATAAACTCCTCCTTGTTTATGTGAAAGTCCAAAGCAACAAACCGCCGGCTACCCCCCAGCCGGCGGTTTTTATATGGAGCGAGCCAGCAAAGCGGATTATTTGCCAATCAGGCCAGTAATCAAGAGAATGGGAATATTCATGCAGGTTTATCCCAGATAATGCAGTAGAATTCCAGCGCACGGAATTCCGGTGTCTCACCAGAAGATCTGCCAGCCCCTCGCTGGCATAATAACCAGCCAGAGGCTGGTAAAACCTTGCCAGCGAGACGCTGGCATTCCAGGGACAGGGAACTGCATTACGGCATTGTTTGGGTTTATGAATATAGAAGTCTTAAGTCCGGGGCTTCGGCTGAACGATTGAAAGTTCTCCTCATCCTTGCTGGCTTCCCGAATGTCTCGCCTGATCCTGGCGAATTCCTCCCCAACCGCATTCGGGTGGGAATCGGGTGGGTTTCGGGTGGCACTCCGGGGGCGAGCATGCAGGGAGGGTCAAATCGTAGCCCGAGAATTTTGCTGGCTACCTGATCACGATCTTGGCCAGTTTTACTTCCAGATCGGCGTTTTTAAGGCTTTTTTTCCAGTGAGCCCTCAGTCGCAGTTCGGGTACTAGTTTATCTGATCCGCATAGGATGTAGGCCTCGCTTTGGGGGCATTTCCGTTTTAAAAAGTCGCCCAAATCCTGGTAAAGCTTTTGGGTTTCCAGTTGGGAGCCCAGACGCACACCGTAGGGAGGATTGGTGATGATGGTGTAGCCGCTGTGTTCTTCCAGGCTTTGAAAGCTGGCTCGCTTCAGGCTGATCAGGTTTCCGAAAGGCAGATTGTTCAAGCTTTCTGCCGCCGTTCTCAGGTTAATCTCATTGAGGTCGGAGCCGCTTATCAAGCCCTCCGGCAACGCCTTGATTTTTGAGTTTTCTTCTGTTTTGATATGTTCCCAGAGGCTGGAAGAAAAATCCGGTAAGTGACGGATGGCTGTATCTTGACGTAAATACGCTGCAGGAACCTTACAATAGCTCATCAACGCTTCGGCCAGGAGGGTGCCTGAACCGCACATCGGGTCTAAAAGCGGTTTATCTCCCCGCCAGCCAGACAGCCTGATTATCGCGGCTGCCAGGGTTTCCTGCAAGGGTGCAGCAATGCTGGCCATTCGGTAGCCCCGTCTGTGCATACTGCCACTGATATCGAGCGATATCACTGCATGGTTTTCACGGATATGGAGATTGAAATTGATGTCAGCTCCACTGCTCTGGAAATCCGGCCGGCTGCCCTGCTGATTCCGAAACTGGTCGCAGATGGCGTCCTTCAAGCGCTGGCCGGCATAGAGCGAATGATTTATCTTGCTGGCGCTTACGTTGCTATCGATGCCGAAGCTTTGATCAAGGGAAAACAGGCTGGTCCAGTCGATCAGTTTGCTGGCCATCGCATAGAGATATTTCTCGCTGTGGCAGCTAAAACTGGCCAGAGGCGCCAAAACCCTTTGAGCCAGCCGCGATGTATATACTACCCGGTACAAACACTGAGGTGAACAGGTAATGTACAACCCGCGGGGTACCTCTTTCAGTACTGTGGCTCCGAGCTCACTCAGCTCTTCCCGGGCGTGTTTTTCCAGGCTGCCGGCCACTTGCACAAAGTATCTGTTTGATTTCTGATATTCCATTTCATCTCCTTTTTCTTCAGTGTCCGCTGTGAAGATTCTGTCAACAGAAAGATAACAGGGATGCTTCCAAGATTTGAAGCGGCTTGCCTAAACAACTACATCTTTCCGGGTTTGCAGCTTTGGCTGGCAGCTTTATCTTATCTGGTAAAGGAGATTAATCATAATGAAACTGCAATACCTTGGCCACTCAGCTTTTCGGATCGTTTCGGAAAAAGGAATAAGCATTGTTATCGATCCCTTTTTGGATAGAAACCCATTGGCTACTCTGAAATCAGACCAGTTGAGCGCTGAATATATCGTGCTTACTCATGCGCATGGCGATCATGTGGGCGATACACTTTCCCTAGCTAAAAAGGGGAATACGACCATTATCGGAGTAGGAGAGCTGATGAGCATGTTTGCCGAAAAGGGCTACAAGACGCATTCATTGCAAATAGGAGGAGCTTTTCGATTTGATTTTGGCAGGTTGAAGCTGGTGCCAGCCTTGCACGGCAGCCTTACTCACGATGGCCGCTATGCGGGATTGGCCGCGGGGGTTGTGCTTAGCATTGACGGGAAAAACATCTATCATTGCGGTGATACTGGCATATTTGGAGATATGAAACTGATCGGAGAAATGCAACCGATAGACCTGCTGCTCATCCCGATTGGAGGGAACTATACCATGGATGCCGATGATGCGCTGTGGGCCGTGAAACTTGTCCAGCCAAAGTTGGCCATCCCTATGCATTACAATACATTTCCGCTGATCAAAGCAGATCCGCATGAATTTGTGGGCCGATTGTCCAAACAGGGCTTCAACGGGAAAGTGATGGAGATCGGTGAGGAATTAAGCTTTTGAAACACTGCTTATTAGCAAGATTTCAGATTTCCCTTGCCAGAATAAGCACCTTGAAATTAAAGGGATAAAACTAATGGGGAGATTAAGATGAGCGATAAAGAAAAACAAAACTGCAACTGCGGCGAACACCACGATCATGATTGTGGCGACGATTGCGACTGCGAAAGCAATACCATCACCCTGGAAATGGAAGATGGCAGCACCAAGGATTTTACTATCCTGAACATTCTGGAACACGAAGGCCAGCAATATGTGGCTCTGGCAGAAGAAGGAAGCGTGGAATACGATATCCTGCGCTTCGTGGAAGTAGAAGATAATCTTGAGCTTAGCATCATCGAAGACGACAATGAATACAACACCGTTGCCGATAAATTTGACGAACTCTTTAATAGCGAGCTCGAAGACCTGGAACTGCTGGATAAGTAAGCTAAAGCCGGTTTTGCCTTTACTATGACCCCGCCTTGCTGCGGGGTTTTCTTTCATTACAAACCAAACCCGATGTAAACCATTGAATTTGCTTGACGAATTTCTTTGGAAGCGGGAACCTGCCGCATAACCTGATTGAGGAGTAAGAATTTACCATGCATGCAGATACATTGATTACCAATATCGGACAGCTACATACCCTGATAAGCCAGAATGGCCCTAAGACCGGCCAAGCCATGGAAGAAACTGGCCTTCTGGAAGACGCCGCCATTGCCATTTGCGATGGCATGATCAAGGCAGTAGGGAAAAGCTCTGAACTTGAAGCTGCTTATACGTGGGACGAATGCATTGATGCAAAGGGCAAGCTGGCTTTGCCGGGTTTCGTGGATTGCCATACCCATCCGGTGTTTGTGCATACTCGGGAAAATGAATTTGCCATGCGTCTTGCTGGTAAGAGCTATGTAGAAATCGCCCAGGCTGGAGGTGGCATCAGAAGTACTATCACCACGACTCGCCATGCCTCTGAAGACCAGCTCTTTGAGCTCGCCAGCCGCCGCATCCATAGGATGATTGCGCTGGGAACCACTACTATTGAAGCAAAAAGCGGTTATGGCCTCGATACGAAAAGTGAATTGAAACAATTAAGAGTGATAAAGCGCTTGAATGAAGAACTGCCCATAGACATAGTTCCGACCTTCATGGGAGCGCATGAATTCCCCACAGAATACAAAAACAATCATGCCGCTTATCTCGAGATTTTGTGTAAAGAGATGATCCCCGCCGTAGCCGAACAGGGCATCGCGGAATTTTGCGATATCTTCACCGAAGCGCATGTTTATAGCCTGGACGAAACCCGCAAGGTGCTTGGTTGCGCCAAAGAGCATGGCCTGAAGCTGAAAATGCATGCCGATGAGATTGAGCCAATGGGCGGCGCTGAACTGGCAGCAGAACTGGGCTGTATATCTGCAGATCATCTGGGAAAAACGGGAACCAAAGGTATTATCGCTTTGCATGCGGCAGGAGTGATTCCAGTTCTGCTCCCGGCCACTCTGTTTTCCCTTCGCAGTAAAAGCTATGCCGATGCGCAGCAGATGCAGGAAAAAGGATTGCCAATCGCAATTGCCACAGATTACAATCCTGGCAGTTGCAACTGCGATTCCCTGCCTTTCACGATCACGCTGGCCTGTTTGCAAATGGGTTTGAGCCCGGCCGCAGGATTGAACGCCGCCACCCTGAACGCAGCTTATGCCATAGATAGAGGTGCCAGGATAGGTTCGCTCGAACCCGGCAAACAAGCCGATATTACCCTTTGGGATATTCCTGGCATAGATTTCATACCATATCATTTTGGTTCATCACATCTGTGTCGCGTTATCAAACAAGGCAAGACGGTCTTTTCAGCCTGACAGTATGGAAGATACTTCTCTTACTAGCTACAATGTAATCCGCTCCATCAGCAGATCACGCCGCTTCTGCCTGTATCAGGCCAGCAGCATTGTTGGCGCAAATGAGGTCTTTATTAAAACCCCCGACCCGATGCGCCTGAAAGACAGTGAATTGGCTCAGCAGCTCCTGAAAGAAGCTCAAACCCACATCCAGCTTTCACATCCAGGGATCCGGGCTGGGTTTGAGGCCAGAGAAGATAATGGAGTGCCGTTTTTTATTGGGGAATACATCGACGGAGTGCCACTTGCCGCCTATTTGATTTCGGAAGACACTAGCCAGAATCCCCAGCAAAATCTGTTCTGGCTGTCTGAACTGCTGGAAGCCATATCCTATGCTCATTCCCAGGGCTTCGTACATCTGAATCTCAATCCGTACAACATCATCGTGGAGCGTAGCGGAAAACTGCGGATCATCGGATTCGGCAAAGCAAAAAACACTTGGAGGACGGCTGAAGAAAGCTTTGGCACCTACCATCCCCTGCTGTATGTGCCTGCTGAGCTTTTTCAAGCCGGGGTTGCCCTGCCGGCTTCCGACCTGTACTCCTGGGCTGCGCTAGCATATCAGCTATTCTGTGGGGTATTGCCCTGGAGAATCGATCAACAGCTAACTTTTGAGCAACAAAAACAGCAAGCCCTCTGCAGGGCAGTCATCATGCCTGAAGTGCTGAAAAAAGAGATGCCGGATTGGCTCTTTGCCCTGCTTTTGCAATGCCTGAAACTGGATCCGCATCAGCGCTTCAGTTCTGCAGCAGAACTTTTGGAACTTCTGAACAACCAAGGCAAAGAAAGTTTGATTCTGGAGCCCGAACCAGAGCCAGAGCCCGAACCAGAACCAGAACCAGAACTCGAACCAGAACCAGAACCAGAACCAGAACCCGAACCAGAACCAGAGCCAGAGCCAGAAACTATGATTCCTGCTCCTAAGGACGAGGAAATCCCTATAAAGAAAGAGCTTATCGAGCCGGTTGATCAGAATATCGAAGACCTTGAAGTCAGTTTACTCAGCTTGCTAGACGATGATATATCCATCCCCTTTGAAGTTGCCACGCCGAGTCAACCGGATTACTTATTTATCGAAGAAGATTTGTCCGAACCTGTCAAACCCATTGTCACTCCCACTCCCCGCACTCCCGACCTCTCGACCCCTCGACCCCAAGACCCCTCGACCTCTCGACCCCAAGACCTTTCGTATCCAGAAACAGCAGGCCTCAAGCATACCTTTCGTATCTTGTTATGGGCTTCCGCTTTGGTAGTGGTTTTTGCCCTGGTGAAGTATTTGGCCTTTAGTCCCCGTCCCAAGCTGAATAAAGCTGAGGACAGCCTGGAAGTCCTTTTGCCGGAAGCTGTGCCTGGAGAAGAAAACGCGCCTCTTGAGATGGTTAAAGTGAAGGGAGATACCCTGGTGATGGGTGATATTGGGCCTTTTGCGGATGACGACGAATTTCCCCTGATCACGTTGCCGGTGCCCAGCTTCTGGATTTCGAAAACGGAAATCACCCAGCAACAATGGCTGATGGTGTTTCCCGCAAATCCGGCTGTAAACAAGGATTTACAACGTCCGATCGAAAACATCAGCTTTTATGAAGTGATAGAGTATTGCAATGCAAAGAGTTTGAAGGATGGTTATACCCCCTGTTATGACTATCTGGATACAGAAGTAATTTGTAATTTTGATGCTGATGGATACCGTCTGCCCACTGAGGCTGAATGGGAACTAGCCGCAAAAGCTGGGAAACGGCGGGACTTCTATACTTATAGCGGGTCTGAACAAGCGGATGAAATCGGTTGGTACAATGGCAATAGCGACGCCCAAAGCCATCCGGTGAGGCAGAAGAAACCCAATCAGCTTGGCATTTTTGACCTCAGCGGCAATCTCTATGAATGGGTTTGGAACTGGTATGCTCCATATAGCTATAGAATTGTCGACCAGTTCAAAGGCCCAGCCGAAGGTACCGATAAGGTGATTCGGGGCGGCTCCTGGTATCATCCTGAATCAGAGATGAGGGTTAGCAACCGCAGTTTTGCCAAACCCTTCCAAAAAAGCGCTTATCTGGGCTTCAGAGTTGTGCGGAGTAGCTCGACCGAGTAGAAGAGCCTCCTGTCACTTCAAATAGAAGATGGGTTTTGTCGATATCCTTTATAGGTTCATAGGATAGGAATCATCACAACATGCGTGATCCTGAATTGCCGTCCCCGGACTCTGTAGCTAAATGGACATCTGATCAGAAAACCGTTAAAACCCGGGGAACCCGCGAAAATCCGAGCTCCTATTTGCTCAGTATTCTGTGTCCTCATTATTAACCCTTTCCTGCAGCAGTCTCAGGATAGGGCCGAAGCGGATAATGTTTTTTTTGGCCTGTTTCAGGCTTTCCCTTGCTCCAGCCAGATCACCTCTATGTAATTGGAGGCGGATCAGTTCTTCGTAGATAGTACTGAGATACGGATTCAAGTTCTGAGCGCGGCGCAGCAGATCCATTGCTTTGTCGGGCAATCCGATTTTGGCTGCGGAATTGGCGTAGTAGATCAGGTTTTCGGGGCTGTTGATGGCTCCCAGCACTTCATACTCTGCGAAGCAGTGATAGGCTTTCAGCCAGATGCCACGTTTGGAATTAACCAGAGCCGAAAGCAGCATCAATTGTCGATGTTTGCCAAATCTGGCTTCAGCAGTGCGGATCACCTCGTTGGCCGTTTCATAGTTTTGGATGCGGATATACTGCTCGATCAGCAGGAAATAGATGAAGGGGTTGTCGTCCATCACCTTCAGAATCTGCTGGATAGTTTCTATGCTTTCTTTGTATGAGCCGTTGAAGGCGTGGCAAAGGGCTTTATTATATAGAACTTCAGGTGTGGGGTCGCTGATCCGGTTAAAGTAGCTGATCGCAATCCGGTATTCGTACATCGAGAAATAGCAGGTGCCAATCAGAAAATGAAGCTGGGGGCTATCCGGGCGTAAAGCACTGGCTTTTTGATAATAGCTGAGGGCTTTTTCAAAAAACTGCTTTTCCATGTAGATATCTCCCAGATTCATAATGATCCGAAGGTTATCCGGATATTGGTCATTAGCTTGTTCCAGCAGATTCACGGCATGCAGCCAATTGCTTTTCAACAGAGCATTTGCCCTCATAATCAGGTTGCTGATCTCGGTTTGCTTCATTTCTATTTTAGTTCCTTCAATAATTCCTTCACAGCTCGCTCCAACTGGGGATCGCGTTCGGCAATCGTGTCTTCAGGTTGGTTCTCTACTATGATATCAGGTCTGGCGCCGCTGCCTTCCATATTCGCCCCGTCCAGTTTGTACCAGCCGGTTCCTGGCATGCGCATAGACGATCCATCCAGCAGATAATAATGCCAGGTTCCGATCACAGCTCCGCTGGAAGGGGTTCCGACTACCTTGCCCAGCTTTAGTTCCTGATAAATTGTGGGGAATATCTCGCCGTCGGAAAATGAATCTTCGTTTACCAGTACGATAGTTGGCTTATCCCAGGCTCGGCGTGGCTCCAAACGTTGCATCATACTCAGGCCGCGACTGCGGGAATAGGCATAGCGTTTTTTTTGCAGCAGGGAGATGATCTGATCGTGGATATGCCCGCCAGTATTGCCCCGGACATCGATTACCAAGGCTTCCTTGTCAAAATTATCCCGGAATAGCTCGGTGTAAAACTGTGTCCAATCCGCAGCCCCCATCGAGGGAATGTGAATATAGCCCAGTCTTCCCTGAGAAAGATTCTCAACCAGGTTTCTACTGATCTGGGTGTTGTAGGAGTACTTCAGTTCCTGCATCTCAGCCCAGCTAAGACCGTTCAGGGTGGCTACGAAGTTTTCTTCATTCTGGCGGTACTTCAGATTGATTCTTTTGGCTGCTTTCCCAGCCAAGAGGGAATCCAAAGGGGTTTTGGAATTTATGCTCACTCCATCGATGTGGGTGAGGATAGCTCCGTCTTTCATCTTGTAAAATGAGGCCAGGCGGGAACCGGGGTAAACGCGGCTGACTTTGATTCCCTCAGCTAAGGGGCTGGAAAAATCGAATTCGATTCCCAAATAGCATGAAGGCAGGCTGAACTGGTCTTCGTCTCGTCTTGGATAAAAACCAGTATGAGACGCATTCACGTCGCCGATCATTTCCGAGATTATCAGGCCTACCTCATTTATGGAGCGGGCTTTATCCACGTAAGGCCGGTACAGCTCATACAGCTTTTTCCAGTTCTTGCCATGCATATCCGGATCGTAAAAATTATCCCCAAATACTCCCCAGGCTTCTTCAAAAACCCTTCGGTTCAGCAGGTTTGAATCGTACTTGTATTCATAGTCGGCGACGATTTCTTTGCGTGAGGAATTTCCCAAATTGTAGGATTTCAGCTGCCCGCCTACCAGATAGTAAACTGTATCGCCAAGCTTCGACCAGCCTTCTGCGTTTTTTCCGAAATTCACCTCTTCCTTGATGTTTTTTCCAAAGAGGTTGGCTTTCTTGAGGTAGGAGTTATTTTCAGGACTATTGGCGGCCTCGATGAAATAGAAAGTGCTGTCGCTTATCACATCCAGCACGAAGATACTCGCGTCACTTGCATTGATGATGGGGTAAAAGCGTTTCTCGATGCCTTCCCACAGGATTTCCAGCGCTTTTGGCTCTGGTTTTGCAGTTTCGTCTTCAATCACGATGTCCAATACCAGGTTTCCATTTTCGTCCAGTTCCTTATCTGTTTTGCTGCTGTCAGTTTCGGTTTTGGAAGTACTAAGAATCTCCTGCCAGTAATCCTTGTCGAGCTCAAATTCGTCCCTGGGAACCAAATCGAGCCGGTAAATCGAGCTATTGCGGGTAAGCAAGATGGAGCGGTTATCGGGAGTCCAGTAGATTGATCTCCACCATCCGTCATCTGCCAGGATTCTTCGGCTGCTTTGGCTGGTAAAATCATACAGATACAATTCCCGCACATAATTATCATCGCGCAAGGTTCCATATACTGCGTGAGTTCCCTGCTCGTTCACTGCAAAATTCGTATGCACAGCCCAAGCTGTGTCGATGGGACGGATGTTTACCAGCCCTGAATCGGCTATGGCAACTTTGTTATGTCTGAAATAATCGGCATAGAGAAAGCTCCAGCGTCCCTTTTTATCCATGTTCAGGTCTTCGATACTAAGGCTGTCCGCTCCGAACCAATCAACCTTTTTCAGGCTGATTACCGAATCGGCGGTAGCAATAAACAGCTTGTTTTTACCATTGTCCAGTTTACTCATCACCAAACGGCGGTTATCCAAGAACTGCATGCTGTTTATCCCAGAGTGGTCGAAGCTGATCTGCCTAACCTCGCCGCCTTTGCGGGGCATGAAAAAACTGTCGTATTTATGATTGAATCCGATCAGCAATTGATCTGGAGACACTGCGTAGTTGTCAAATTCATTGCGTACTTTGCTGCGCTGAAGAGTGGGTTTCCAGTTGTCTCCAGCCAAGTTTATTTCCAGTTTGCTTATCTTGTCTGCAGCCTTGCTTTCCGGGTCATATCTATACAGACTGTCAAACAGCTCAAATACAATGCGGTCGTTCTTTCTGGCTATGCTTATTTCTCTGGCGCTGAAGGTGGAGAAGCTGCTAAGCTTTTGGGCTTTTTTGAAGTTCAGGTTATGAACTCTGTATAGCTGCAGATTCTCTCCGTCTGAGCCGCAGTAGTAAAGAGCATTGCCATTCTGGGAATAGCGGGGATAAAGCTCCGACAACTCAGTATCAGTAAGCTTTCGGTATTTCCTGGTGGCGATTTCCACTTGCCACAGCTCACCGTTTGCGCTGCCACGATATGCTTCCCTGCGGGAGTAACCACTGTTTTGATACACTATGCTTTTGTTATCGGGCGAGAGGGTGGCGAAGCGGGAAGCTATCTCTGCCAGCAGCAATGGTCGGGTTCCATCTATAGGAACCTTGTAGAATGAGGTTCCCCAGCGATGAGAATATTTGGTACAAAGCAGGTTCTGGGAATCGTTAAACCAATCTGCCAAACCCAGGTTTTCTCTGATTATCACTTTGGCTTCTCCGCCACCGGAAGGCATCAGATAAAGGTAGTTTTGTCCGTCCCGGTTTGAAGAAAAGGCAATATGCCGGCCATCGGGGCTATACTGCGGATTCCATTCCTGGCTGGGAGTTTGAGTGATGCGGCGGGGAATACCCCCGGCAAAGGGAACCAGCCAAAGGTCGTTGTCCCAAACAAAGCAGATTTCATTACCATCAGGAGAAATAGCCGGATCGGAGGCAAAAGGGGCTTCAGCAGATGCCAGAGCGGATTGCAGGCTTATCAGCAGCAGGATAATCAGAATGGGGATGGGTATTTTAGTCATTTTTCTCGATAAACTCCAGGTTTTGTTCAGGTTTTTCCAGATAGTAGCTGTGTTTTAGCACTCTGTAGAGAACGGGGGGGTGCGAATCGCCACTCACTTTGATGCTTTTCTTGTCTTCGCCGGGGCGATGCAGGAATTCATTCAATTGCTCGTCGAGTTCAGTTTCGCACTTTTGGATTTTGAAGTTTAATTCGCTGATCGCCATGGCATTTGTTTCGGGGTCTTCTTTCAGGCGAACCATTTCCCGGGTCATTTGCATCAATAAACTTCGCTGATAGGGCATTATGGCTATCTCAATCTCGGTTTTGTGCTTTTCCAGGCTCCCGGCAGAGGTAATAGAGATTGTGCTGGTGGCTTGGGTAATCCCGCCGGAAATCTGGCTGTTTTGTGGATCGCCGATTATCTCTGCTCCGCAGGCAATATTGCTGTTCCGGATTAGCCCGGAAAAACGCAGAGTTCCCTTGCACAGCACTTTGCTATCGCTGATCCCCTTACAACTGAGGTCGCCCTGAACATGGATTCCATTTGCCTGGCAGCTGACTATCTCGCCTTCCACGCTCAGGTCTTTGCGGCACAACAAACTGCAGGAATGTAAATCGCCTTTTACCAGCAGAGTGCCCTGGCAAACAAGATCTGCATAAGCCAGATTTCCCTCGATAACCGTATCGGCGGAAAGGTGTACAGCTCGGCCGGTGGGAAGGTTATGTGCCTGCATTACCACCAGATCGAGGATGCAAATTCTTCCTTCGGCGTCCAGAAAGGGATATCCGGATTTCTGGGAGCGGTATTCGCGTTCTGACGCTGAATACTGAACGTTTTTGCCGGCCAGGAACATGGCTTTTTCCTGGTCTATATCTCCGGGATCGATCAATTCTCCAAAGATATCATATATGCTGCCGCCCTGTTCGAAAAGATTGTTGCTATATTCGGCTACTACTGCTCCAGCCTGAACGAAGCAAAGAGATTCCAGAGCCTGATAGCTGAGGCCGTTTTCGTCGTCCAACTGCAGATCGGGATTGAACCTGTAGCGCAGGGTGGTGGTAGCTTCGGCTCTGTTGCAGATGGCGATGGGGAAGGGGACGTCGTATTCTTTTTCCAGTGAATGATCCCTTATATAAGACAGGGCTTCGCTGAACCCCGTTTTGATCCCGGCTTCATCCAGCAAGGCCAGGATATCGTGCTCGTCGATCAGCTTGCCGGTTTTTTTTATCGTCAGCCAGGCCGACATTGTTTCCTGGCGCAATTCCAGCACCAGGTTTCCGGCTTTGTTGCTAAGAACCTTATTCATCGATAATTCCCACAAGGTTTATTTGGCGGTTATGAGTGCCTTCCCGGCGGTATGAATGGTAGTTGGTATCCTCGAAAGTGCAGTCTGTAATGTTCTCTATGTTTCTAAAGGTTAGTCCCGCTTTTATCAATTGCTGAAAAATGGTCTTACGGATGTTCACATGTCTGTGAAGAGAGGTATCGGGATTTAGCCCTGCCGATATCAGGCTGGAATTGAAGTCATCATACAGCTCTGCGCTTACTTCGTAGTGGGAGTGGCAGATTCCAGCGCCAATGTAGGCTATGATATCCTTAGGTTGGGAACCATAGTTTTCCACCAAGGCTCTTACACCCTCGCCAGCGATGTTTTTTCGGGTGCCTTCCCTTCCGCTGTGCAGAGCTGCAACAGCCATCTGAACTCTGTCCATCAGGATTATCGGAGTGCAGTCGGCAGTCCTGATTAATAAAAATTGGTTTGGAATGTTGGTGGCCAGTCCATCCACAACGGGAATCTGGGGATGGCTGCCTAATCCTGCTCCATTATCCTCTTCCCGGCAGATATGAACCAAAGCTGAGTGAGTTTGATCAGCGATCACCAGCCTGGATACAGGTATCTTCTTGCCTTCCAGCTCAAAATCGCTTTGCAGGCTCATCAGACTTCGATAGTCCGGCTGCCGTTTTCCCAGATGGAAATAAATGCTCTTCATCCGCCAAATCTCGTTTCCAGGGTTTTTACCCGGTATATGTCGGTATTGTTATTATGCACCAGCATTCGCAGGATCCCCCTGGTAAAACCGGGAATCAAACGCAGACCGTTCAATGACCACAACACAAAGATGATTGCAGTCAACAGCAGAGTCCGGGGTGCTCCTATCTTGCTGGAAAGACTGCCCATCATCAAACTTCCAAAGGGCGCCATGCTATTGAATGACATCGTGTAAAGGCTGATTACCCTGCCCCGCATCTTGTCGTCAACCACGCTCTGGATAAGGGTATTCGTGCTGGCCATGATCTGCATGCCAAAAAATCCCAATACTATCATCAGCGCCATGCTGAGGGCGACAACCCGGGAAAAGGAAAAAACTATCAAAGTACAGGCAAAAGCGATGCTAGAAAATACCAAACGTCTTGGCATGCTTCGGATATGGCTTAGCGACGCCATAATCACCGAACCCGTCAAAGCGCCGATACCCGCTGTGGACATCAGCAAGCCTTGGGTTCCCGAAGTGCCCTTGAGAACATCCTTGGCAAAGATCGGCAGCAAAGTGGTGTAAGACATGGCAAAGATCGTATAGACGGCCAGATTCATGATCAGAAAACGGATGGGTGCCCGGCTCCAAGCGTATTTCAGGCCGTCTCCAACCTTTTTGAGCGTGGATTCGCTATCCGGAATCCGGGGTGGATAGCTGATTCTGATAAAAAACAAAGATATGATCACCGGCAGGTAGGAAATGGCATTTATTGCAAAGCACACCCCTTCGCTGAACAGCATTATCAGCAGTCCGCCCACGGCGGGTCCGACCAGCCTGGCTCCATTGAACATGGCGGAATTGGTGGCAATAGCATTGGGCAACAGACTTCTTTTTTGCACCAGATCGATTACGAAGCTTTGCCGGAAAGGCGCATCCACCGCTTCGATGATCCCTTGCAGCAGTGCCAGGATCAAAAGCGGGAACTGAACTCTAGAATTGATCACTCCGGTCAGCACCAGCAAAGCCAGGACTGAAGTCTGCAAAAAGAATGCGGTTTGCGTAATGATCATCATGTGGTGCCGGTTCCATTTATCAGCCCAGGCACCGGCAAAGGGACTCACGAAAACTGAGGGAATCATCGATAAAAAGCTAACCAATCCCAGCAAAAATGCCGAACCCGTGATTCTGTAAACAAACCAACCCATGGTGGTTCTCTGGATCCAGGTGCCTATCAACGAGACTCCCTGACCCATGAAAAACAACCGGTAATTGCGGATGGTTAGTGATGAATACAGGGTCTTTAGCTTCTTAAACATGGGTCAGTTCCTTTGGCTTCCTTGCTTGCCCCCCGAATGCCACCCGAATGTCACCCGAATGCCACCCGTACGGCTCCCTAACCGGATTCGGGACGATAAGGGGAGGGATAGCCGAGGCATAGGGGAGGGGAGCATGGGTGCAAAAAGGAGGAAATTGCATTACAAAGATTTTACAGGATGAAGCGGGAAAGGTCTTCGCTTTCGATTACAGGTGATAGCCTTTCAGTCACCATTTTTTTGGTGATTTTCACTGTTTTCAGGGTAGTTGAGGGCATCTCGAAAAGATAATCGTCCAAAAGAGTGTTCATAATGGTATGCAGACGCCGGGCTCCGATATCCTCCATCTTCTCATTTGCCAAAGCTGCAAAGCGGGCAATTTCCCGGATTGCTTCCGGGGCAAATTTCAGCTCCACCCTCTCACTGCGGAAGATGGCCTGATACTGCTTGGTAAGGGAGTTTTCGGGTTCTGTGAGGATCCTCTCAAAATCCTCCTGGGTAAGGCTGTTCAATTCCACGCGAATGGGGAAACGCCCCTGCAATTCGGGGATCAAGTCGCTGGGTTTGGCTGTGTGGAAAGCTCCGGCAGCGATAAACAGGATATGGGCAGTATCAACCATTCCATGCTTGGTGGGTACCTTGCTGCCTTCCACAATGGGCAGTAAATCACGCTGAACCCCGCTGCGTGACACATCAATGCCGCCCTGGCGGTCGGTAGTGGCTATTTTATCGATCTCGTCGATAAAGATGATGCCGTTTTCCTCTACGGCTTTACGGGCTGTTTCTGTAAGCTTATCCTTGCTGATCATGCCGTTTATCTCGCTTTCTGTGAAGCGTTTCAGCGCAGCGCTAACCGTAGTTTTAATCTTGCGGCTGCCGCCTTTGCCGGGCAAAATATTCGCCAGCATTTCGCTAAAATCGAAATCCAGCATCTCCAACCCTGGCCCGGGAATGATTTCCAGATTGGCCATTCCTTCCCGCTCCGGGATTATCTCGATTTCCTTGTCGTCCAAAGCTCCGGATAAAAGCTTCTCCAACATTTTCTGCCGGCTGCGTTTGTAGCGTTCGAGTTCGGGGCTGTTTTCTGCAGTGCTCTGTTTTAGCTTGCGGGAACGTGGCAGCAGTATGTCTAAAATCATTCCCTGAGCGGCTTTCTCAGCAGCCGGGCGCACCTCCTGCACCATTTTGTCCCGCACTTGGCTTACAGCGTAATTCATTAGCTCCCGCACCATGGATTCCACGTCGCGACCCACATAGCCCACCTCGGTAAATTTGCTGGCCTCCACTTTGATAAAGGGGGCTTCCGTGAGCCGGGAAATGCGTCTGGCGATCTCGGTTTTGCCGATTCCGGTGGGTCCTATCAGGATAATGTTATTTGGCATAATCTCACCCTGCATTTCCGTGGAAACCTGAAGTCTGCGCCATCTGTTGCGCAGGGCTATGGCAACACAGCGCTTGGCGTCCCTTTGGCCGATGATATATTTATCCAGTTCATCAACAATGCGTTGCGGAGTTAAAGTGACTAATTCTGTCAAGATTGTAGTTCCTCTACTAAATAGTTATTATTAGTGAAAACACAGATTTCGGAAGCAATTCTGATGCTTTCCACGGCAATCTCTTTTGCGCCAAGCCTGGTATTTGCCGCCAGGGCTCTGGCCGCGGAAAGGGCATAGTTTCCCCCGCTGCCAATGGCAATGATGTTGTCGTCCGGTTCCAATACGTCCCCCACTCCGCTGATCAGGAGCACGCCATCCTTATCGCCGGCAATCAGCATGGCTTCCAAACGGCGCAGGTATCTGTCCTGCCGCCAGTCTTTAGCCAGTTCAATCGCGGCTTTGCGCAGGTTGCCTTTGTTGGTTTTCAGCTTTTCTTCGAATTTTTCCAATAGGCTGAAGGCATCGGCTGTAGCGCCGGCAAAACCCACGATCACCTTGCCGTCAAAGATTCTGCGAATTTTTTGGGCTTTGCCCTTCAGAATGCTGTCCCCCAGGGTTACCTGGCCATCCCCGCATAGAGCAGTCTTGCCGTTGCGGTGAATGCCAATTATGGTGGTTCCGTGCATCGTCATCATACTTCCTTGCTGGCGGCTTCGGTTTTTTCGGGTTCTGGAGCCTCGCTGTGCTCGAAACGCAATTCCTGCGCTTTTTTGTATTTGGTGTTCACCAGGTCGATTTCATTTGGCTGGGCGTTTGCTAGAATCAGGGTAAAAATTTCGTCTGTACCCAATGTTTCTTTTTCCTGTAATTCTATGGCCAGGATTTCCATCAGTTTGCTGTGTGAATCCAGGATTTCTCTTGCTTTCAGATGAGCCTCCATGATGGTTTCCCGGATCTCGCGATCTACCATTTGCGAGGTTTCGTCGCTGTAGATGTCCCGCGAGACCAGTTCCTTGCCCAAAAATACCTCTCCCTGTTCCTTGCCGATGGTCATGGGGCCTATTTTCTCGCTCATCCCCCAGGCGCAGACCATTTTTTTGGCTATGTCGGTGCAACGTTCGAGGTCGTTTCCGGCACCTGTGGTGAGTTCGCCGAAAACTATCTCTTCTGCAGCCCGGCCACCCAAGAGGGTTACCAGCATCTGTTTCAGATAGCTGCGGGAATAGCCGGTTTTGTCGCTGATCAGATAGTGAGTGGCACCGCCTGTAAAGCCCCGTGGTATTATCGATACTTTATGAACCGGCTCAGTTTTCTCCTGAAACACAGAGGTCAGTACATGGCCAATTTCGTGATATGCAGTAAGGCGTTTATCTTCTTCCGGAATTACCCGGCTTTTCTTTTCCTTGCCCAGAATAAGCTTGTCCTTGGCTTCTTCAAAATCCTGCATTTCGAGCTGAGATTTGTTTTTGCTGGCTGCTATCAGGGCTGCTTCATTTACCAGATTGGCCAGATCGGCACCACTGAAGCCGGGGGTTCCTCTGGCGATCAGTTCCAACAGCACGTTTTCGGAAAGCGGAACCTTTGCGGCATGCACTTTCAGGATTTCTGTGCGGCCTTTGATATCGGGCAGATCCACTGTTACCTGGCGGTCAAAACGGCCTGGACGCAAGAGAGCCGGATCCAAAATGTCGGGACGGTTGGTGGCAGCGATGATGATCACAGCCTCATTGGGTTCGAATCCATCCATCTCCACCAGAAGCTGGTTCAAGGTTTGCTCACGCTCGTCGTGGCCCCCGCCCAGCCCTGTGCCGCGATGGCGGCCAACGGCGTCTATTTCGTCGATAAAGGTAATGCAGGGGGAATTCTTTTTAGCCTGCTCAAAGAGATCGCGCACTCGGGCAGCACCTACCCCCACGAACATTTCTACGAAGTCCGATCCGCTGATCGAGAAAAAGGGAACTCCCGCCTCGCCGGAAACGGCTTTGGCCAAAAGGGTTTTCCCCGTTCCGGGACGGCCTACCAACAGAACTCCTCTGGGAATCCTGCCGCCTAAACGCTGAAACTTTCCAGGGTCTTTCAAAAACTCCACAATTTCCTGCAGTTCTTCCTTGGCTTCGTCCACTCCGGCCACGTCCTTGAAGGTAATCCCCGACTTACTGGCCTCGTGCAAACGGGCTTTGCTTTTACCAAAGCTGAAGGCCTTGGAATTCTGTGAGTTCATGCCGCGCAGGAAGATAAACCAGAAGAGCACCAATAGCAAAACAGGCATCAAATATGAGATGATCCCTAACCAGCGTGAGGGCCGCGTAGCACTTACTTTGATACCCAGGCTGACCAGGGAATCAACCAGTTGCGGGCTTTCAAACGGCAGAGTGGTGAGGTATTTCTTATTGGCAAGATCGGCATAGAAAAGGTCTTTTTCGGCAAACTGAACCTGAGTAATCTGCTCAGCCCTCACCCTTGCCATGAAGTTGCTGAAGCTCTCTTTGGTGATCTGCTCGTTTGTGCGGTTCAGAGTTTGGTAGATTATGATGGTAATGAGAATCAAAACTATCACCAATGGCCAGGAAATAGGTTGACGGCGTAGTTTCGGTTGATTTGGATCGGGATTGGCCTGATTGGGGTTGTCGCCTTTGTTGTTCATGCGGCGTTTTACCAGGAACATCCGGATCAGGCTGATCACCGAGATCAGAATCAGGGCATAAACGAACCAATTCATGAGCTGGGAAAACTGCTGGAAAGCGGATCCAGCTACCTCAACGGTCTTGTCTTGAATCCCCAGGCTGTCTGCCGCGGTTGCGGATAACAATCCGGCACTCAGCAGAAGTATAATGGACAACAATAGTCTCATTGATAAAGCTCTTCTTTCAGAATCCCAATGTAGGGCAGGTTTCGGTATTTTTCGGCAAAATCCAGGCCATAGCCAACTACGAATTCATTTTTAATGTTAAACCCGACGTAATCGAAGCTAACTTCCAGTTTATGGGCATCAGGCTTGTCCAACAGCACACAGGTTTTCAGCGAAGCCGGTTTGTGTTGCCACAAGTAGTCCTTTATATATTCCAAAGAAAGGCCGGAATCCACGATGTCTTCCACTACGATAACATCTCTGCCGCTGATATCGATATCTATATCCTTGCGGATTTTTACCACGCCGCTGCTGCTGGTTCCCGATCCATAACTGGATATGGCCAGAAAATCCACTTCCACTGGGATTGTAATGCTGCGGATCAAATCGGCCAGAAAGATGAATCCTCCCTTTAGGATACCGATCAGCACAGGCATGGTTCCTTTGTATTCGTTCGAAATCTCCAGCCCTATTTCCCGGATGCGGGTTTGGATCTTATACTCATCAAAGAGCACTGCAGATATATCACAATTCATCTGATTCATAATTTCCTCTTTTCTTTTTGTGAATAGCACGGTTCGGTTTTACATGCAAAGGCTCGGCCACAATATGCAAAAAGCGGCTGCTGCCTTCATCCCTTCTTACGCGGTTGTCGATTCGCAAACCTACTATCCAGAAGATTTTTTCGCCATCGTCCAAAATGGGTATTAAATCCCTTTCGAATTTCGGCACTTTTTCGTCAATGAAAAACTCCTTCAGCTTTTTGAACTGGTTCATTCCAAAGGGGATAAAGCGGTCTCCAGGCTGTCTGAACCTGATCGTGAAAGGAGTGTTTATCTTCTCTGCGTCGATTATTATCTGCAGATGCTGGTTTTCAGGCTCTGGGGGAGCCGGAAGATTGCGCACGTAACGGAAGGTAAAACGGTAATTGCCAAAAACAGCTCTGGCGCGGTCGGTATCTATCTCCATGCTGGTTTCCTGCACTTCAGTTCTGGGTGTTTCACGGCTGAAGCAAAGTTCACCGTAGATTTTATGTACCTTCACACCATGGGGCAAAGATATCACCTTGCTGCCCTGGCTTTGCAGAATCTCGTCAATAGCATTCACATGAGAAGCCATGAAGTCGGTTTCTTTTTGGCTAATTACTCGGAAGGCATGCCGAAAGATGTAATAGCGTTCCACCTGGCTGAGCTTTAGCAGCGGTTCTATCTCCAGGATTTGTCTGGCCGGGCTGCTTTCCAGAGTATGCCTGCGTTGCTGTTGTCTGCTGCGAATGGTCATCAGTTGCTCCACCTGCAGGAATATTTCGGCCAGGGAGCACAGATGGTCATTCAAACTGGGATTGTACTCGCTGCGTAATTTTGGCAGCAGGTCGTTGCGGATTCTATTGCGGGTAAAGCTGTTATCCTGGTTGCTGTTATCAGTTTGCCAACCAATTGTCTTTTGAGACAACAGCTTTTCCAGTTCAGAGCGGGAAAAACCCAAAAGAGGATGGATCACGATGCCAGACTGTGGTTTGATCCCTGCCAATCCGTTGATTCCCGATCCCCGTAAAAGGTTTATCAATACCGTTTCTGCTTGGTCCTCACGGTGATGCGCCAAGGCAATCTTGTCATAATGATAGTTTGCCATAACCTCGTCGAAAACCTTGAAGCGCGCTTTGCGGGCTTGATCTTCCAAGCTGGCCTGATTTCCTATTTTTACCTTACGAACTATCAAAGGCACATTCCAGGCAAGGCAAAGCTTCTTTACCGCGGTTTCGTCGGCGTCGCTTTCTTCAGCCCGCAATTGGTGATTTACATGCACGGCTAATAGCGACAAATCCAGCTTTGGCCTGAGCTGTACAAAAAGATAGAGCAGAGCTGTGGAATCCGCACCACCGGACACGCCTAAAACCAGCTTATCACCTTTGCTGACAAGCTGTTTTTCGTCAAGGTATGCTTCCAGCCTTTTAAGGGCCAAGCCAGTGTCCATGCTATTATACCACCGTTTTCAAACTAAAGAAGCTATCATTTACGTTTGCTGCAGCTTGTCAATAGCAAATTTCATGGACAGATTGTCGCATTTTCCTGCTTGGAGCTTTTATTCCCTAAATGCCTTGAAGGACAGATATCCTGCAGGCCGCACTGATCACAGCGCGGCACAGACTTACAGATATCCTTGCAGTGTACAACAATCTGGGCATGAAAATCATTGTAAAGGGCAGGGTCGCAAGGAAGTTCTGCCATAAACAAGCTCTGCCAGTATTCATATCCACATGGTTCACGCGCAAAGCCCAGACGTTGCATCAGCCGGTTTGTGTAGGCATCGCAAACAAAAACCGGCACATTTCCTGCGTAGAGCAATATGGAATCCACTGTTTCCGGGCCCAGTCCCTTGATACTCAGTAGCTGGGCTCGTAGTTTGGGCAGATTTTGACTGAACAGCCTATGAAAATCAGCTTGATATTGCTCCACGAAGAATGCCGCGAAGTTCTTTAGTTTCCTGGCTTTTTGATTGTAGTACAGGGTTGGTCTGATCAAATGAGCCAGATCGTCAAGGGTAGCCATGTGAATATCTTCCAGGGTATTGATTCCCGCTTGTTTCAGATTGGCCAGAGCTTTTTCCACATTTGTCCAGGCAACGCTCTGGGTTAGGATGGCTCCGATAATGATCTCATCCTGGGTGTCGCCAGGCCACCAGTCTTGTGGCCCGGCGGTTGCCAGGAGTTTGTTGTATAGTTCAATCAAAGATAAGGACATAGAGTGAGTCTTCATCTAAAAAAGCCCGGAACCGCAGGGGCTCCGGGCTTAGGTCTGAAACGGGTTTCAATTTAAAGGTGCTTGTTCAGTTTGTCCATTATCTTGTCTTTCTGCACCAGGCCAATCAACTGCTCGCTAACCTGGCCTTTGTTGAAAATCAACAAGGTGGGTATGGACATAATCGAATATTTACCAGCGATTTCGGGAGATTCGTCGATGTTCACCTTCACGATCTTTGCCCTGCCCTCAACCTCATCGGCCACTTTGTGGATAATGGGATTCAAAGCTTTGCAGGGACCGCACCAAGGAGCCCAGAAATCCACCAAAACCGGAAGTTCGGATTGCAGGACTTCGGCTTCAAAGGAGGCGGTGTTTACTTCGGTGATAGCCATTTTCTTACTCAACGATTGCGAGAATATCGCTTTTGGAGAGGATGAGCAGCTTTTCTCCCTCAAGTTCGATTTCGGTGCCGGCGTATTTGCCGTAAAGAACCTTGTCACCGATTTTTACTATTTTTTGCAGGTCTTCATCGGTTCCTACCGCGATCACTTCCGCCATCTGCGGTTTTTCCTTGGCAGTATCGGGAATGATGATTCCACCTACGGTTTTTTCTTGGGCTGCGGTGTTTAGTTTCACCACCACATGGTCTTCAATGGGTCTTAGTTTCATGGTAACCTCCATAAATTATCTGTTGCGTTCACTTATTTAAGATAAGCGACAAGCGCTTCTTTAGCAAACACAAATTTAGACTGCTAATTTCTGTCAAGGAAAAATGCTGCCAGACTTGCTTAGAGCTGGATATTATACAGATGAACGATATGTGCCTAATTGAATAAAGTAGGCT
>Ga0302250_1000701_pt1 | contig 29756 bp, 25 predicted proteins | sample AAG_RA_Asp_MG_FD_193536 | JGI IMG/M metagenome (GOLD analysis project Ga0302250, IMG submission 193536) | Enriched activated sludge microbial communities from anaerobic digester in WTTP, New Holstein, Wisconsin, United States - AAG_RA_Asp | ecosystem: Engineered > Bioreactor > Anaerobic >... | reverse complement strand
GCCCCGGAGCCTCTCCGCTTCTTACATATGAGAGTATTGCATCGGGTGCATTTTTTTCAAAAATATCTTCTATTTTTTTTGCTACTTTATCGGTTTCTTCCAACCTTGTTCCGAGAGGAAGACTAACGGTCACACGTACATCGCCAGTATCCTCTTCAGGAATAAATTCGTTTCCTATAAATCGAGCAAGAAACAGACTAAATATAAACGCTCCTAAAAAACCGACAAGAACCAGTTTTTTGTGGGACAGGCACCATGCGAGCAATTTGCCGTAAAAATCCTCCCAGGACTTAAACCAATGTTCTGATATGTTATACATTTTATTTAGGACATTTTTATATTTGCTTTTTTGCTGTGACTTAGAAGGAAGGCTTAGCCACTTTGAACAAAGCATTGGAGTAAAGGTCAATGCTGTAAAAAGCGATGCTAAAAGAGTTACTGTTATTATTGTAGCAAGTTCACCAAACATAATACCTACAACACCTGTTATAAATAACATAGGTAAAAACACAACTACTGTTGTCAATGTTGACGCACCAACCGCAAGAGCTATTTCTGAAACTCCAAATATTGCCGCTTCCTGCAATCTCTGTCCTCGTTCAAGGTGCCTGTACGCATTGTCTACTACGACAATTGCATTATCCACAACCATACCGGAAGCTATCGCAAGCGATGATAAACTTATTACGTTGATGGTTTTTCCGCTTAAAAAAAGATAGATAAAAGATATCAAAAGTGAAAAAGGAATAGTAAGAGCTATAATCAAACTGCCTCTTAACTGACGCAAGAAAAACCAGACAACCAAGATAACAAAAATGATAGCAAACCAAACCGAAGATTTAAGAGAATCTAGCGCGCTTATAACATCTTTTGAAGTATCGAAAATAATATGCATTTTTACATCTGATGGCATATTGTTTTCTAATTCATTTAATCTCTTCTTTACTTTTTCTGCCACTTCAACAGTATTGGTTCCTGTTTGCTTTTGAATCATCATCATAAGCGCTGGTTTTCTGTTGAAACGCACTATCATAAGCTGTTCTTTAAAACCATCTTCAACTCGTGCAACATCTTTTAAATAAACAAGCTTTCCGTCACGCTTGTTTAAAATCACAGAATTGATTTCATCGGGCCTTGCAAATTCACCTGGTAGACGCAACAGATAATCCGTAAGTCCTGATTTCACGCTTCCCAAGGGTTGCGTTATGTTTTCTTTAGCAAGAGCGTTTTCTATTTCTAATATTGATATGCCATATCCCTGTAAGCGCTCTCTATCAACCCAAATATTTATTTGACGCTCTAAACCTCCTATTAATTGCACGGTTCCAACTCCCGCAATCTGTCTTAACGGATCTCCAATTTTTTGGTCGACCAAATCATAAAGCTCAGGATATGTTTCTTTCGCTGTAACTCCGATAAAAAGAATCGGGATATTTGCTGTATTAAACTTAAAAATAAAAGGGTTGTCCATTTCATCAGGTATGTCGGGCAGATATCTTTTAGCTAACTCAATGCGATCGCGTATATCGTTTGAAGCTTCATCCAAGTTCGTTCCCCACTGAAATTTAAGTGATATAAGAGACACTCCTTCTATAGAGCGAGATGTAATCTTTTCAATCCCGGGCGTAGTGGCTAATTGATTCTCAAGCGGTTCTGTTACTTTGATTTCAACGTCTTCGGAACTTGCTCCGGGATATGAAGAAATAACCGTTATAATTGGAGGCTCTATCTCAGGCATCATATCTATTCCGAGTTTTGTAAGGCTATAAAGGGCAATAATAAGAATTGCCGAGAAAATCATTAAATTAGTAACCGGTTTTTTTACACCAAATTCTGGTAAATTCATGTTTGTTATTCCTCTATGCTCACTATTGAACCATCGCGCAATCTTTGCTGGCCCATTGTTACTACTAAATCGCCTTCTTTCAAACCTTCAACCACTTCAAAATACGGTCCTTGTTTTATGCCAAGCGTTACTTTTTTTAAAAAAGCTTTGTTACCTTCTAAAGCGTACACATAGGTATCCGGAATCCTGCCAATAATAGACTCTTTTCTAATCACTAACGCATTATTATGTTCTTGAAGAATCAACTTTACCTTGGCAAACATTCCAGATTTTAAACTATGATTTTCATTAACTGCTGTAATTTCTATCGGCGCCGTGCGTGTTGATAAATCCAGCACAGGGCTTATTTTGTTAATTTGCCCCAAAAATTCTTCACCAGGATAGGTATCAACTGAAATTTTCGCATTTTGTCCAAGAATAATTTTTGACAAATATTTCTCGGGTATATCTAAATTTATTTTGACAGTGTCCATATTTACCACAAGAGCTATCGGCGTTTGTGGGGTAACGTTTGTCCCTATATCAACGTATATTCTACCTATGACACCTGAGACAAAACTCTCAACAGGCGCTTTTTCAAACTTAAGGCCTACTTCATCACGGTCTATATATGCGATGACCTCTCCTTTTTTAACAAAAGCACCGTCTTCTTTGATTTTTTCTATTATTTTGCCGCTAACTTTTGGATAAACTATAGCTTCGTCTTGAGCTTTGATATCACCTGAATATTCCAACATTTCACTTAAATTTTGAGCTGTTGTTTTCTCAACTTTAACAGGTATTATTTTATGATTTTTTTCTTTTTTTTCGTCCAAACCACAGCCTGTTAATAAAAATGCCGATAAAATTATAACCCCTATCAATTTGTGTTTTTTTATAAAAATTCTCATAGCTTGTTTCCTCCCATGGCCTTATCAAATTTTGCTTTAGCTATTACATAATCATAAAGTGCTTGCTGTTGATTAAATAGTGACACTTTATATGCAAGGCTTGCATCACTCATATCAAGAGAGCTTGCTATCCCTGATTTATATTTCGCTTCGGTTACAGATAAAGTATCTCTATACAAGTCAACATCCGCCTGTACTGCATTTAATTTTGATATGGCATTTTTAAAATCAAGATATGTGCTTTTTAGATCCAATGCTATATCTTTTATTGTTTTTTCTTTCATTAGTTTTGTTTCTTTCAAATCAATAATAGCCTGCTCAACTTTTGCTTTAGTGATCCAACCGTCAAATATCGGCCATGAAAATGTCACCCCTATAATATTATAATCGTTTGAGTTTTTTGCAGTACCCAATGCCGCATGACTTTTATAATAATAATCCCACGCGGCATATACGACTGGCCTGCCGTCGGCCTTTGCTATCTCAACGGATCTTTTATCAACTTTTTCCTGCATTTCATACTGTTTGATCTCGGGTCTTTTTTCCATCGCTTTTAAAAAAGCCTCTTCATAAGCTATTGTACTAGGCTCATAAACAAGCCGGCCCTCTGCTTTGATTTTTGTCATTTCATCAAGGTATAATAAATTTTTTAAAATTGCTTCACTTGCCTCAACTTGACTTAAAGATTCGATATAAACCTGCTCCACTCTGCTTAAAGACTCATTTATTTTTAAAACATCGGATTCAGAAGCTTCTCCATTTTCAAATTTCATTTTAATAAAATCAAGATGCTCTCTAGTGTTATCTGCTATGCTTTTGTTTAAATCGGCAAAATCGGTTGCCAATAAAAGAGTACAGAACGCACTTTCAATTTCTAATATTGTTTCTAACTTTGTTTTATCTAATATTGCCTTACTAACCTCAAGACTATATTCACTTTGTTTCAGCGTATTAACAGTTTTGCCGCCTTTATATAAATATTGTTTTATAGTTACCTGCGCTCCTCCAGAGCCAAAATCTTTATCATAATATTCGTTTGTATGCGCCCAACTGCCGCTAACATTCAAATTGGGCAAAAACCCACCTTTAGCTTCAACAATCTTATGTTTCGCTTTTTTAATATCTTCTATCCCAAGCAATATTTCGCGGTTATCTCTCAAGCCCATTGCAATAGCATCATCTAACGAAATAGAAATCTCTTCCGCCTTTATTGGATTACTGAAATATAGCATTAATATAAAAATACCTATTATTTTTTTCATTTTTTTAGTTTTTCCACTTCTTCTTGAGTTAAAAAATCCAAAACCTTTGTGATAATTCTAAGATATTCTTCACGATCGTGCTCTGTTAGAGCCACAAATATACTTTTTATAGCTTGCAATCTTTGATTTTTCATTCTTTCGGCCATTTCTTTGCCTTTTAATGTAAGGTTTATTTTAATTATACGCCTATCTTCTGGTTCGTATATTCTTTGGACGTAATTATATTTAACCAATCTATCCACCATGCCTGTCATAGCAGCAGTTGTTACGTCCATAACAACTGCTAAATCTTTCATTTTTGCTTCGCCATGTTTATTTAAAAAATCTAAAATTAGAAATTGAGGTAACGTAATTTTTCCTTTAAACAATTCATTCGATTGATGTCTTGAAATTCCCTTCATAACAACAGGAATAATATCATTCAACCTATCTGCAAAGGCGGAAAGTGATATAGACATATTTAATCTCCTTTATTGTTAATATAGTTAATAATTAACAATATTAGCATATAAACCACGTTTTGTCAAGGGCACATAGGCTAGTTTATAGATTATAGTTGGTATTTACCAGTACTGAGTTAGTTTATGTTCGGAAGATGGAAGTCAGAAGATGAATGACATAAGACAGAAAAACTGAAGATAAGTAGAAAGAACATCGGACTTCCGTATTCTGTCATCTGAGCCAACCAACAGGGACAGTGTTAATCTCTTCTTAATTTTTCAGATGTACCTACTGGGGTGGGATATTTAAAAATTACCATATAGCTTGAAGCAATGAAAGTAATTATGGTAACAAACTGTATTAATTGCGAGGCCCTTATTGTTATATTTCCCAAACTGAATGCCAAAATTGCAATAAGTAAAGAGAATTCGCTTAGCTGTCCCAGGCGCATGCCTGTCTCTTTGGCAAATGAAGGCTGCTCCCCTATTGCGATAAACATTTTTTTAAATAACCAGGGTTTTAAAAAAACAAAAATGGCGGCTAAAAGTAAGGCCTGCGGAAATATTTCTTTCATAACCAATAGATTAATCTTGGCTCCCAGGGTAAAGAAAAATAAAACCAGAAAAAAATCCCGTATAGGCTTAAGGCGTTCGGAAATAAAAAGTGAAATTGGATGCCTTGCTATAGCTACACCTGCAAAAAAAGCGCCAGTTTCATAAAAAAGACCCATGTGATTTGAAACGCTGGCTATACCAAAACACCATGCCAGACCCAGTATAAGCAATGCTTCGTGTAGGTGTTCAACCTTTATCATGACTTTTCTCAAAACAAATGTTTCGAATATAAGCAACAACCCGACAAATATGGCTACCTTTAAAACCAACAATGCGAAACCTAACAAAGCCCCCTGTGGCAAATCCATACATCTTATAAAGGCCAACACCAAAACGGCCAGCAAATCCTCCAGGATTAAAACGCCTATACATACCGCTCCCATTCTCTGCTGATGCAATGTAGTCGTCGGCAGTAATTTAACAGTCAATATAGTACTTGAAAACATAAGCGCCAACCCTATATAGACGGAATCTATTACGTTAAAGTGAAATATATACGAAAATGTAAAGGCTATAAGAAATGAAACGAGACAATTGGTAAACGTTACTACAATTGTTTTGCGAAATAATCTAGCGAGTTTCTGAGGATGCAAGCAGAGTCCTGCTAAAAAAAGAAGAAGCGTTATGCCAACATGAGAAACCATTTCTATAAAATCAGGTCGTTTAATCCAACCCATTACTGAGGGCCCGATAAAAATTCCGCAGGCAATATAAGCAATAATAATAGGCTGTTTTAAAATTACGGCAAGAAATGATAGCACAGCCGCGCCAACAAGAATTATACTCAGATCAAAAAGAAATCTTTCCATATGATTTTTGGAATTTATTGTAGCAAGAAATACGGTTTGTGTATAATGTATTTCTTCAATAACCAAACATTACAGATAGATATAATCTCCCTCGTAATACAGGGAGAGAAAAAGAAGCATATAATCTCTAAGATGCCTTGTTATCAGAAAATTATTTTTTATATGTTCCCTACCATTTTCGCCTAATTTACGCGCATATGACGGGCTGTTTAAAAGCTGTTTGATTGCGAAAGCGGCTCCTTGTACTGAATGACATAATAAGCCCGAATATTTGTGATTTATTTGAAGTGGTATCCCTCCTACATTGGAAGCCACAACCGGTTTTGCTTTCCAGAGCGCCTCGGCAACAGTAAGACCAAAACCCTCGCGAAGAGATTTTTGAACAATAACAGTAGATGCCCGCTGTAATGCGTTAATTACTATATCATCCTGTGGCAAAAGCAATATATGTATATCTTTGTCGTCTTTTGCTTTGTTTTGTACCTCAGATAAAACCTGTGCGCCTTCGGGATCGTCCGTAGCGCCTCCGCCTGCCAAAATAAGCTGACAGTTGATATATTTTTTGACCTGTTTATATGCCTCAATAACTCCCAAAGGGTCTTTTAACCGGTCAAACCGGGAAATTTGTGTAACAATAGGTTTATTTCTGGTAATACCGTATTTTTCAAGCACGCCATCTATTATTTCCTTTGGCAAATCTTTATTTTTGTCACTTAGAGGATCTATGGACGGGGCTATTAAAAATTGTTTTATCGGTAATTTTCTTGAAAAAGCCGGCGCGGAAAATACAGCGGAATTATATTTAGAAACAAAATCCGTAATAAAATTCCAAACTTGCTGGTTTGGGTTTGACACATCTATATGACAACGCCACAGCCACTTGTTGGAAGATTTTTTTTGAACAAGAGCCACAGGTTGCGGATCGTGCACAAAAACAATATCGCTGTCTGTATTCATTTCCTCTACGTTTTTCTGGCTTGTTTCAAGAAAAACTTCAAAATCGCGTTCTGCTATATCCTCACGTTTTCCATGCAAGGCATTATGAAATTTTTTTGTTATTTCAAAAAATTGCTCTCCCCCTTTTATAACATCCCATCTTGTCTCTACGCTAAGTTCTTTTAGAAGAGGCACCATGCGGTTTAGAATCTCGGCAACCCCGCCTCCAACAGCGGTAGAGTTGATATGCTGGATTGTTTTTCCTTTGAGTCTATCCGCTATAAGATGCAGGTCATCTATTATAGATTTCCCAACTATCGGAATATATTCATCAAGTTTTACCATTTTAAAGATTAATCCTCTTGTTAACTGTCTCTATTATTGTTTCCCTTAAATCTTCTAGTGTTCGAGTGTATGGATCCAATGACGCTATTTGATCGCCAAGCGCTTTATCTCCTAAAGATGTTTCTAGCCAGAATGAAAAGTCGTTTGTTTGCTTTCCCAACCTCAGGCGCGCCTCAAAAATATGGAAATATATAGAATCTATAGTAATTTTTTTTAGCGCCTCCGAAAACTCTGCTAAATTGTGTACTTCGTATGCCGTCGGAATAATAAAGCTTATAGTTTTCATAAAATGGAATTCTTCGCCTTCTTTGGCAAATCTCATATAGCTTATTTTGTTTGCGGCAAGATAGTTTTCGATGATTTCCGCTATCTTGCTACGTAAGGCGCTGATTTCAGAAAATTGCATAATATCTATGCTGGCCAATTGTTCGCCTAAATCGGCTTCGCCGAGTATCTCGGTAATCCAATAGGCAAAATCATTAGGCGGTTCCGGGGAAATATACTGATGCTGCTGTAAAAATTTATGGGTATGATGATAAATACAAGCGTCTGGCACCTGTTTAATAATCTCTAATAGCTGCGATAAAGTTGCGGCTTTAAGGCCTGTCATCTCTGAAAGATGAAGCCGCGTATAAAATCTGAATGGTTCCTTCGCTTGTATTAGTTCAATCATTATCGTCCGTGCTCTGTTCTAAGCTCTGACATTTGCTTTAAAATACATGCAACATCTTTGGTATCTTTCAGGTAATAGTTTGCGCTGGTTTTTCTGGACTTACCCACAAAAATTGTTATCCCTTTATTTTTGAAAACCCTGAATGCATCTTCGTCAGTTGTATCATCGCCCATATAAACCGGTAAAGCATCTACGGTTGAAATGTTAAATCTCCATCTTAAAAAAAGCCAAAGCGCCGCTTTTCCCTTATTCCATTTAACCGCCGGCCTTATTTCAAACACCTTCTTTCCGGATGTAACTTTTATCAGACCTGCTATTTCATAGGCGCGCGTTACATTGTGCACTATCTTTTTCAACGCAGGTTCAAATTTTCTATCTATCAAACGATAATGAACACTTAGCGATAATTTTTTATACTCGGCAAACGAACCCTTGATAACCGAAAGATTTAATTTTAAATCATCCTTCACGTGCTGCAAGACCCGGATGGTCCTTAAAGAAACTGGGTTTTTGAATTTTATCCCAGGTCCTTTCATTTCCAACCCATGGTTGCCAACATAAACAATGCCTGGTATGCCTATAACCCTTTTAATATTTAAAAGCTCCCTACCGCTTACTATCGCCAACTTAAATTTTGGATTCTTTGAAATTTTTTCTAAATTCCCTTTGACCGCTTGCGGCAGAACCGCTTTCTCTGGTATCTTGGCAATCGGGCTTAAGGTTCCATCGTAGTCAAGAAATAAAAACACGATTTTCCTTAAGAACATTTTTTTAAGCCTTGGCCATTCTTTCAAAAGATATTTCATTTTTCTAAGGCTTTTTCTTGGCTATAGTTTATAGCACGTATAGGATACGGTATGATTATACCTTCTCTTTTATAACGCTCGTGAAGTTTTTTGACAAATTCGTGTTTTATCAAATATTGGTCTACAAATTCTTTGGCCCTTAAAATTACCGTAAAGTTTATGCTAAAATCATCGAATGTATGATAGCGGATAAAAGGATCAAACCCGGGTACACCCCCGGTAACTTTATTCATAATCTCTTTTGCAACTTCACATGTAATTTTTTCGACCTTGGTCAAATCACTGTCATAATGAACGCCTATATCTATTAAAACGGCCAGTTCTTTATCGGGCAGATAATAGTTAGTAACTATAGTTTTGATCAATTTTTCATTCGGTATAAGAACAACATTGTTTGGAAGCATCCTTATCTTGGTACTACGCAATGTAATATCTGTCACATGGCCCTCTTGACCGCTTTCTAATTTTACATAGTCGCCGATTTTTATCTGTTTTGATATTATTATATAGAAACCGGCAAAAATATTTGACAGCGTATCCTGTAGAGCTAAAGCAATTGCCAAACCACCGACACCAAGTGTTGCCAAAATTGGCGTTATCGAGATACCTAGTGTATTAAAAATAATTAGAATACCTAGCCCAAATATAATTATACGGCTTATATTCTGTGTAAGCCCAGTGACCGGAACTGCAGCTTCTATCTTAGCAGAATAGGAATGTATTATTTTTGAAATAATGTTCGCAGCAACAAATGTAACAGAAAAAATACCTGTTATTAAAATAAACTTCTTGATTATATAAAGCATATTATAAGATAAGGAAAGAAAATGTACCGCTACATATACTCCTAAGATTGAAGACCAAAATAAAAGCGGTGAACTTATATATTCTATAAGAATATCATCAACTTTATTTACGGTCCTTTCTGCCCATTGGGAAATTCGGGAAAGGATGATTTTTCTCAAAATGCAACCTGATATGAAAATCAACAAGAAAACAACTAAAGATAAAACAGGTGCGGGCAATCTGTCCAACAATTCAATGATAACTTGAACCATACATTCTCCTTGTATATTTAGCTTTTCTTCATAGCCGTTAATTCATTTATAATGCTGCCTGCCCAGCGAAAAACATTGTTTTCTGCAACAATTTTACGCATCTTTTCCATACGTTTCATTTTTTCTTCTTCGGACATCTCGATCGCTGTTTTTATTGCCTCCGCAAATTCTTCCATAGAGTAAGGATTAATTCGTACAGCATCAGTCAATTCGCGCGACGCGCCTGTAAATTGGCTCAATATTAAAACTCCTTTGTTATCTTTTTTTGCTGTAATATACTCCTTGGATACTAAATTCATCCCGTCATGCAAAGAGCTAACAATACAAAAATCAGCAAGTTTATAAAATGGTTCTATTTCATCTGAAGAAAAATGCCTTTTTAAATGAACTATTGGTTTCCAGTCTCCATCCAGATGTTTCCAATTTTTTTTCTCAACCAATTCATCGATTTCGGCCATCAAATCATGATACCTTTTTATATGGACGCGACTTGGTGCGGCAAGCTGCAAAAAAACAAACTTTTTTTTGTACTGAGGGTATTTTTCTAAAAATCTGTCTATCCCCAAAACCCTTTCGACTATGCCTTTGGTATAGTCTATTCTATCTACACTAACTCCCACTATTTTATTTTCCAAATCAAATTCCCGTTGGATTTTGCTTATCTTCTTAGCAATGTCTTCTGCCCTAACATCAGTATTTATATAATCACTTACACTTATAGGAAATGGTTTAACAAAAGTTTCTTTGCCGGAATACACAACGCTGAATTTCTCGGCATCTACTCTTGATTCCAGTAGTCTGTTAGCAGTATCAAGAAAATTATTGCAATGATTTTGGATATGAAAACCTAACAAATCACAACCAAGCATTCCTTCAAGAATTTCTTTTTGATAGGGACAAATGGAAAATGCTTCCGGGTTGGGCCAGGGTATATGCCAAAAAAGGGCGACTGTTGCATCGGGACGTTTTTCCTTAATCATCTTACCAAGAAGCGTAAAATGGTAGTCTTGAATAAATATAAAAGGTGGTTTGGAGGGTAGCTCTTCCAAAATGTTATCAGCAAATTTTTGATTTACTTTTTTATAAAATTCCCAGTCGGATCCTCGAAAAACAGGACGGGTATGCGTATTGTGGCATAAAGGCCATAGCCCCTCGTTCGAAAAACCGTAATAATAACCATCTTCTTCTTCTTTATCCAGCCAAATCCTTTTTAAGATATATCTATTATCTTCAGGCGGAACCCCGAGTTTATTTTTCGAATTAACAAATTTCCTATCTGCGTTACCTGCACCATGAGCAAGCCATGTTCCACCACAAGCACATAACACTGGGTGCAACGCTGTAACTACACCACTTGCCGGCCTAATACATTTGGAATCTCCTGTAATTTCATCTATTACATGCATAAAAGGTTCGCGGTTAGAAACCACGAATAAAGCATTATCTCCTAATTTTGCGTGAACAAGACTTCTTAATCTTGTCTCTGTCCAAATCTCATCTTGTTTTAAATATGAAATGGCCTCATCTGAAATAGTTCTGCGCGCTACCCGTAAACTTAAAGCCACCTGTTCAACTTCTCTTGCAAGCTTGCCCAACACTCCTTTCTCTTTTATGGAATGCATGCTATCAGTTTCACCTTTTTGAAAACTGTGAAACCATTCTGTAAGATGTTGAAGAGGAGCTGCAAAAATTTTATTGTGTAAAAAAAACGAAGCAATAAAAATTAACACGACCAATAAAACTAGCGTAATATTAACGCCTTTCCAAATTTCCGTTAATCTCGCAAAAACATACGAAGTATCTTGAATGATTTCAACCAAACCAATAACATTACCTTCTTCATCCAGTATGGGCAGGACATAACTATAAACTGTCATTTCTTTAAATTTTTCTACTTCACCAATGGATTGTTTTTTTTCTAATGCATTTTTTATATTAAACCTGCTCATATTTTTCAACTCGGAAAATCTTTTCGTGACTACTACAAGTTTGCCACTCTCGTCATATATAGCGCAGCCTTGAAGCCTTTCCCTAGTTTCAAATTTTTCAACAAGATAATTTGCGTTCCTTATATCCTTTGCTAAAAGTACCTGTTTTACGGAAAGCTCCATGCTTTCTGCAATTTGTTTCGCCTTGCGTTTCATATCATCAATAAGTTTTTCTTCTAAAAAACTTACCTGCAATAAACCAAAAATTGTAAAAACAATGGAAACTATAATTAAAATAGGTAAGACAAATAAAAATACTCTTCTCATCACATCGCCTTTATTTTGTTTTTAAGCCAATCAACTCGCGTCTTTTTATCATTAAAAAACCGTGGCATTTTTCTTAACTTGTCCGTTACCCAAACTCTTGTCGGTTTGGAATAAATTCTAAGTTTATAACAAATTTTTCAGTTTTTATACTACCATACGTGATAAAAAAATGGCCGCCGTCTGTTTTTTACCAACAGATGGCGGCCCGACCATCAAAAGTCCTTCGGAAAAAAATTCTCCGAACCCTTTTAGCCAAAATAGAATAAATTACTTTATGTTTTTATTATAACCTTTTCCTTTGAAAATTACAACTTGTTTCTGAAATACTATACCGATATATAAACCGAGAAAAAGAAATTCTTTTTTATTAAGCCTATATAGCTCCCTGATCTAACATGGCATCGGCTACTTTTACAAAACCGGCTATGTTTGCACCCATAACATAGTTTCCTTTACAGCCATATTTTGCAGCAGCATCAAGACATTGTTTATGAATAGCAACCATTATACCTTTTAGTTTCTTATCAACCTCTTCTCTTGTCCACGCCAAACGTTGAGAATTTTGGCTCATTTCAAGACCTGAAGTAGCAACCCCTCCGGCATTGGCTGCTTTAGCAGGCCCATAAAGAATTTTTTTACTGAGATACTGGCTAATTGCTTCCGGCGTTGAAGGCATGTTGGCACCTTCACTTATAACGTAGCAGCCATTATCCAATAAAGTTTTTGCATCTTTACCGTTAATTTCGTTCTGCGTAGCACTCGGAAATGCACAATCGCATTTAATACTCCATGGGTTTTGTCCTTTTAGGTATTTGCAGCCAAATTTGTCTGCATATTCCTTGATACGGCCTCTTTTGACATTTTTTAGATGTTTGACAAATTCGAGTTTCTCGGCGTCTATGCCGTCCTTGTCGTATATTGTCCCATCGGAATCAGATAGTGTTACAACCTTGCCGCCTAAATGGTTTACTTTTTCTACTGTATATTGCGCAACATTTCCAGAACCAGAAACTAGAACAACTTTATCTTTTAAGCTGTCATTTTTTGTCTTTAACATTTCTTCTGCAAAATAAGTCGCACCATAACCAGTAGCTTCCGGACGAACCAGCGAACCTCCCCAATTTAATCCTTTTCCTGTCAATACTCCTGTAAACTCGTTTCGTAGGCGTTTATATTGTCCGAACAGAAACCCAATTTCCCGACCGCCTACACCGATATCGCCAGCGGGAACGTCAGTATCTGGTCCGATATGGCGTGCAAGCTCTGTCATAAAAGACTGGCAAAAACGCATAATTTCATTATTAGATTTGCCTTTTGGATCAAAGCTTGATCCGCCTTTAGCGCCTCCCATAGGAAGAGTAGTTAAAGAATTTTTGAATACTTGTTCAAAACCAAGAAACTTCAAAATACTTAAGTTTACACTTGGGTGTAAACGCAACCCGCCTTTATACGGACCTATCGCGCTGTTAAACTGTATACGATATCCTCGGTTAACCTGAATATTACCTGCATCATCCAGCCAGGGTACACGGAAAATAATTTGCCTCTCCGGTTCAACAATACGCTCCAATATGCGAGCCTCTTCATATTTTTTGTTTTTTTCTAATACCGGCCCGAGGCATTCCAAAACTTCGGTAACGGCTTGATGAAATTCTATTTCACCTGGATTATTTTTTTTAACTATCTCTATCACCCTTGCGACATAGCTGTTTTCTTTTACCATGTTTAAAATCCTCCTTTTTCTTTTTATTAAAAATTCTTTTTAAAAAACTCATCAATCGCACAGGCGGCTTTTTTCCCTGCTCCCATAGCAGAAATAACAGTAGCGGACCCTGTAACAATATCGCCGCCAGCAAAAATATCACTAACGCTGGTTAAACCTTTATCGTCCGCAATAATATTGCCACGTTTGGTAAGCTTAAGGCCTGATATAGTATTAAGCAAAAGCGGATTGGACCCATTGCCTATAGCCACTATCAAAGTGTCTATTTCTATTTCAAACTCAGAACCTTTTATCTCTACCGGTCTTCTTCTGCCGCTATCGTCCGGTTCGCCTAATTCATTTTTTATACAAATAACTTTTTTAACATTTCCTTTTTCATCGCCGATTATCTCAACTGGATTTGTCAAAAAATAAAATTGGACGCCTTCTTCTTTCGCGTGATGTATCTCATCAATACGAGCAGGCATTTCATTTTCAGTTCTACGGTATATAACATACACGTTTTCGGCGCCAAGCCTCAGAGCTGATCTGGCAGAATCCATCGCAACGTTTCCCCCGCCGACAACAGCAATTTTTTTACCTATATTTATAGGAGTATCGTATTCAGGAAATTTGTAAGCCTTCATAAGATTAACGCGCGTAAGAAATTCATTGGCTGAATATACGCCGTTTAGATTTTCTCCTTCTATATTCATAAAATGCGGAAGGCCGGCTCCTGTTGCGATAAAAAATGCCTTAAAACCTTTTTTGCGTAATTCGTCTATAGTCTGTATTTTGCCGATAACATAGTTATATTTTATTTCTACGCCTAGATTTTTAATTTCTTCTACCTCTTTTATCACAATATGTTTTGGCAACCGGAATTCTGGGATACCATAGGTAAGTACTCCTCCTGGTTTATGAAGGGCTTCAAAAACAGTTACATCGTACCCCATTTTTACAAGATCAGCCGCACAGGTTAAACCCGCCGGACCAGCGCCTATAATTGCTACCTTTAAGGAATCTTTATGTTTTGTAGCAATACTTTTCCCGTTTTGATTTTTGTTCTTAAATTCCCAGTCTGCGGCAAATCTTTCTAAATTTCCTATGTTGATGGGTTTGCCCTTTTTGGATAAAATACATAATTGTTCGCACTGATCTTCCTGCGGGCAAACTCTGCCGCACACGGCCGGCAGGTTATTGGTTTGCTTTATTATTGAAATTGCATCAAAGAAACGTTTTTCTTTTATGGCTTTGATAAAAAGCGGGATATTGATATCGGCAGGACAACCTGAAACACATGGTGGCTTCTTGCATTGCAGACAGCGCGAGGCTTCTTTTATGGCTTCTTCTTCGCTGTAGCCGTAAGGTACCTCATCAAAATTCTTTATACGTATTTTGGGATCTTGCTCTCTCATTTATACCTTTTAAGCCTGATGTTTCAAGCCAATTTTACAATTCTTATGATAATAATCCAAAGCTGTTTTTTCTTTATCTTTGTATCTATCTTGCCGGCGCATAACATCATTAAAATCTACAAGATGTCCGTCAAATTCAGGACCATCAACACAGGTAAACTTTGTTTCGTTGTTATATCTTATTCTGCAACCACCACACATACCCGTTCCATCTATCATAATTGAATTTAAAGATACTAATGTTTTTACAGCTAACGGCTTTGTCATGTCAGATACTTTTTTCATCATAATAAGTGGCCCGATAGCAAAAACTAAATCATAAGAATCTTTTTGAAGAAGTTCTGCCAAAATATCCGTAACAAAACCTTTTCTTCCATAAGAACCATCATCGGTTGTTACGTAAACTTTATTACAAAACTCCCGCATTTCTTTTTCGCAAATAAGAAGGTCTTTGTTTCTAAAACCAATTATAATAGTAACATCATTACCTTCCAGTTGCATGGCTTTTGCGATTGGGTACGCCTCGGCTGTTCCTACACCACCACCTATGCATATTACCTTACCGATGTTTTTTGTTTTTGTAGCATTCCCTAAAGGACCGGCTGCATCAAGGATAAAATCTCCCTCATTTAAAGCTGAAAGTTTTTTAGTGCTTACTCCTATAGCCTGACACACAACAGTCACGGTGCCTTTTTGTTTGTCAAAATCATATATAGTGAGGGGGAATCTTTCGCCAAATTCATTAATACGAAGTACTAGAAATTGACCTGGTTTTGCAGATAGGGCTATGTCTTTAGCTTCAAACTCTATGAGGGTAATTTCTGAATTTAACTGTTTCTTTTTTATTATCTTGTGCATTGCTTATCCTCAAGTTCTATATTTTTTAAAAGAAAAAGCGTCCTTCTTCGTAAAATGAAGAAGAACGCCTTTGTTCTCTCTTGAGTTTTTATAGTATATAATTCCTAAAAGGAAGTCAAGTATTTTTTGATGTCAAAATTATTAAATTATTCGGTTAAAAAATGACAAAAAACCCCTTTCCCCATATTATGTCAAATTTTGCAGACAAGCATATAGGGTTTAAAAGTGTTTGTTGCCGCTAAGCTTACTTTTATTTATGTATTTTATTCGTCAGCAACTATTTCGTTTACAAAAACAGATTTTTTTGATTTTTTATGTTTAAACTTCGGATATATCATATTATCTCCGGCAAAAAACTCTTCGCATTGTAATATCGGTTGTTTTTTATCAAAAATACAAGCTGCGGAATGCACACATGTATTGCATAAACCCATTTTTTCCATATTTACCTCCCTACCGCAACTTTTACTTTACGGTAATTGGAATTCCGGGTTTCCTTGCCATCAAGAATAGCTTCTGCTTCCTGGCGATAAGCTTCCATAATATACGGAATTCCTGATACCTGCGCCGCTTCCTTTGTTAAAGACATTAGATCTCCCCGGGAAATTGAGGAAATAGTAAAATTTCTGCTACCAGCCATCAATTGTTGCAAACCAACCTTGATTTTTTGGGCAAAAGAATACACGCCTACCGCACCCAAAGGAATATCTTTCATATCTTTGCCGTATTTTTCGAGCAATTCTTCATAATAAACAAATATTTCTTTTTCAGTATTGCCATAAGCCGCTACTGTTGCCGGAAGATTGCTGTTTTCAAGCCACTGGGAAATATTTTTCCCAACCATTCCAGGTATCATTAGAGCTCTGCCCATACAAACAGCCTTTACGAAAGGTGCACCCATAGCAATTACTTTAAATATGTGATCTTCTGAAGAAAAACCACCTGCTATTGCAATATCAGGAACTCGCATTCCTTTTTCGGATAGCTTTTGACAAAACTCATAGGTAAGCGCTTCTAAATAAAAAGTGGGTATACCCCACTCCTGCATCATTCTCCATGGGCTCATGCCAGTTCCACCTGGAGCACCATCAATAGTCAGCAAATCAATTTTTGCCAACGAAGAATATTTAATTGCCATGGCTAATTCACGCATAGAATAAGCGCCTGTTTTTAGCGTGACGCGTTTAAAACCTAAATCTCTTAAGCGTTTTACTTCAGCCAGAAACGATTCTTCGGAAACAAAACCCAAGCGTGAATGCCTTTCAAACTCCTTTATTGCGCCATCTTGAAAAGCTTTCTGATTAGCCTCAAGAGACGGATCAGGCGTTACAATATAGCCACGCTTTTGCAATTGTATCGCTCTGTCTAAACTTTTTACTTTTATTTCTCCGCCAATACACTTTGCCCCTTGCCCCCATTTTAATTCTATAGTTTCTAAATTATGTTTCTTGTGCACATATTCTGCTACTCCCAACCGCGTATCTTCTACATTCATTTGTACAAGAATTTCACCATAGCCATCATGAAAACGTTTGTAGGTTTCTATACGTCGATCCATCTCGGGAGAACTTTTTATTTTACCCTTGTTGTCTAACTCTAATTCTGGATCAATGCCACATACGTTTTCACCGCAAACTAAGGTAACGCCTGAAATAGCCGCTCCTATTGCAAAATGTTCCCAGTTTTTTCTAGCAATTTCCGTTGAACCTAAGGCACCTGTAAATATTGGAACTCTCATTTTTACTTTTGCAGCCCAACCATATTCAACTTCTGTATTCACATCTGGAAATTTAGTATTGTCAGGGTTTCCATTGGCATCCCCGGGTAAACCTTTAGCACCCAAAGCATATCCTTGAATATTTAAATGCGAATAATCAACCGGATAATCTTTGTCTGCACCGGCAGTAATTTCCCCAAAAGGACCGGGATAAATCACTTCTCTTCCGCGAAAAGTCGCTTTAAAAATATCACAATTTCCTTTGCAACCATCTATGCAACGTGAACAGATACCCGAACTCGGTACAACATTTTTCGAACGGTTAAACGTTCCTACTGCATCATTTGCGTTTGGCCTGCATAAATTCATTTTTTATTCCTCCTTTTACCCTTTTTGATTTTATTTACAGCTTTGTTTAGTCAACGCTGCTTGTTTCATTTCCGTAGCCAATATGATCGCTTCTGCCACTTCACGCATTGTTTTGCGATTATCCATACTATAGTTACGAATTTTCAAATACGCCTCCTCTTCTGTTAAATTTTCTTCTTTCATTAAGATTCCTTTGGCACGTTCGATTCGTTTGCGTATATCAAGTTCTTCTTGGATTACTTTGGTTTTGACTATCAACTCTGTGTTTTCTATAGCCACGGCTGCTTCATTAGCGATAGTTGTTAAAATATTAATTTCGGTTTCTGTAAAATCGTGCGGTTTAGAAGTATAACAATTAATCACGCCTATTGCCTTGCCTCTAACTGCTAGAGGAACGCATAAAAGCGAACAGAGGTTTTCACGCTTTGCAATGTTTTTGTGTTTATATTCTTTTTCTTTTAGAACATCTTTTACGGATACCGGTTTATTTTCTTTAGCAACTTTACCCGCAATACCTTCTCCTATTTTTAAAGGAGTTTTTTTATTATATTCTTCACTTATACTTTGAGATGCACGGATAACCAGCTCGCCTGTTTTTTCATCGATAAGCATGAGCGAACAGATCTTAGAACCTAAAACTTCTGCAGTAACAGCAACGATAAGACGCAGTATATCCTCTAAATATAAATCCGAGGTTATAGCTTTGCTTATTTTGGATAGCGCTTTGATTTGTTCTTTAAAAGACATTTTTTCTTCTTTAGACGGATAAAAAAAGCGTTCCACGCCTGTAAAACACAAGCATAGAACGCCTTTGTTCTTATATTTTGCCGATTATGATCTTATGCGATAAAGTCGGCAAAAAAAACGTCCTTTTCAGTAGTTTATACTACTTTAAAAGGACGTCTTTATCCGGTTTTCTTACTTTGAATTTTTAGGAACTAAAAACAAAAAAAGCGTTCTTTTTTAGAACGCTTCATTGCTTCTTTTCCTTAAGCACACACTTTGTGCTTGGTTTTAGTATATAATATCAGCCTGTTTTGTCAAGTTTTTCTTTAAACTAACTCAAAACTAGTAAACACAAACTATGCACTATAAACCATAAACTACAAACTAACAATGCTTTTCCCAAATTCAATAGTTTTTTTACGTATATCTTTTTTATTTTTGATATCACCTGATTCGCCTGCATTTGGTATAAGCAAAGATTTAAATTTCATTCCGGTGTAATTAGCTGTTATTTCAAAAGGTTTTTCTAAGGCATCCAGGCCTACATCTTCGAAAGCACTTGCCAGAAGCACAAATGTCTTACCTTTAAGCGGAGTTTTCATCGTGCCTGATTTATTATCCCATTTATAGAGTGAAAACATCCTGTCAAATATAAGCTTAAGTTGTGCACTCGCCGCAAAAAAATATAACGGCGTAGCCATAACTATGACATCAAAACCAGGCATTTTAGCAAGAATGGGTTTCGCTTCATCGCTTACAATACATTCATACTTATCTATATTTTGGCAAGCCCTGCAGGAAAGGCATCCGGTAGTCTTATATTTAAGCGAGGCTGCCTGAACAATCTCAACTTTAGCATCTTTTAAGCACGCACCTTCAGCAAACCAATTAATAAGCGTCGCTGTATTGCCGTCTTTTTTAGGGCTTCCTGAAATCACTAATATTTTTTTTGCCATAAGCTGCCTTCCTTGTTCTAATTGTTTAATTTCCAAACTATAAACCATAAACTAACTTAGAACTAGTAAACACAAACTATACACTATAAACCATAAACTAACTATATATAATTTTAAAAAACATACGAAGTTTTTTTAGCGATATTAATGGCTTCTTCAATTTTTTCATTAGCTACATCCGGTCCTAAAGCATCCACCGGTTGAGCAATAATAAAATTAATATCAGTAATACCAACAAAACTAAAAACAGTGCGCAAAAATGGCTCCTGAAAATCATAATTCCTAACAGGACTATCCTTACTGTAATCGCCGCCGCGACTTGTGATAATAATCATTTTTTTATTTTTAACAAGCCCTTCGGGACCTTTTTCTGTATATCTAAAAAGATATTTAGGCTGTAATATCACATCGATGTAATGTTTTAAAACATATGGTATGCTAAAATTCCACATTGGAGTGCTTACTAGATAACCATCTGCAGACAAAAATTGTTCAATACAAATTACTATTTCGCGCCAAGCTTCTTTTGTTTCTCCAGTTAAATCCTTGCCGCCAAGAAGTGCATATTTTCCATCGACCCTTTTTACTGTCAGCTGTGGTATTTTTTCAGTAAATAAATTCAGCTCTTCAACACGCCAATCAAGATGGCTTGCGCTAAACGAATTTATAAATGCTTTCGATATTTTAAGCGTTCTTGATTCTTCTCCCCGGGGAGTAGCAATGATATGCAATAATTTTTTCATTTTAAACCTTTTTTTTATTCCAAATCAAAAACTGATGTTTCGTCCACTTCGACTTGGCAAGTTTCTACGGAACAATCCAGAACATGCCCGCCTTTTAATTTATCTTTACTCAAAAAATGAAAATGATAACCAGCAGTAGTAGCTCCTTGCAAATATTCCGGAAATTTGAATCCAACCATAACACCCTCTACATTGTGCAATATAAAAATTTCTTGGTTCTTAAGAACTTCTGTTAAATCTTTGAATGGCTTGACCTGCTTAGGAACACTCCGCACTTTAAGATACGGAAATTTTCCTGTTATTTTGATTGCGTATATCATATTTTTTGAGTTAAGTTTTTTGTCTAAATCGATTTGAAGGGCCTGATAATTGAGTTCATCAGAGAGCTTAAATGTTTTATCTATATCAAAAAATGTTAACGTTACAAACGGAGTTTTTTCATTAGATTTTAACCTGTAAACTTTTCCATCCGCTTTTATTTGAGAAAATGCGCCTTTTAATACAATCATTTCTCCATCAAGACCGTTTATTGTACCTATACCAAAATTCCCGTGCTTTCGTGCTTCTGCAAGACTTATTTCGCCGTCATAACAACCGGACGCGAATTTTGCAAAAGGTACATTTTGAAAAATAACTTCTTTGTTCACTTTACCGCAGCCGCTTAATAAAATGACTGCCGCAAATATAAAAAAGAGAAAATTCAGAGATAATTTTTTAAATATTCTTTTCATCTTCCACCTCTTGGAATATTAATGCCGCATTGTGTGTGTTCTTAACAAAAACTGAAAACAGAAATCAAAACCAATAAAATTACAATGAACAAATTACAATATGCAAACAATCAACAAAACACAAATCACAAACTCCATTTGTTCGTTGTAAATTGTAATTTGTTAATTTTTTTATTCCGTCTTTCGAACTATACTACTTAGTATATGACTCAATTCTCTTAATCCACCCCGGTAGCCATTTTTGTTCATTACGTTCTTGAGGCGAATTCTTTACGCGTTCGGAAATAATTTTTTTGGCTGTTTCTGCAAATTCTTTTATAGCATCAGGGGCTTCTTTATCGCTCCTCATTTCAGACAAAACCTGCAGCAACCCCCAGCCCTGGCCGTTATATCGTTCTGTTGGCAGAATACCTAAACCTTTAAAATTTATATAGTCAATTAATATATAAACTCCTTGAAAGTTGGCAGATAGACGATTAAAGTTTTGCCTTATCTTATTTCGCTGTTCTCTTGGGGCATTTCTTAAAATACGATTAAGTGAATTATCAAGGCGTTTTACAATAAATTCTGCCTGCAGTGTTTTTGTCGCCACCAAAAATTCGCGTAATTCTAGCATCTTGTTATCTTTTTGGTCGCGCAGGAAAGCTTCTTCGGAATTCCAGGGGCATGGCGGAGGAAAACCTTCATTTAACCAGTCAGGAATTTTTGCTCCGGATTTTTTAGCGTAAATCAAGAAATCGGGAAATGTTTCTTCGAAAGGACCTTTATAATCTTTGGGATACCATATAAAATGACCTATACCCAAAGATACAAAACTTGCGGCTTCATAATGTATCAACTTTTCGTTTTTTGAAGCACACTCATTTTTAAACACTTTTTGACCAATTATATCAATTTCTTGCGGCGACAGTTTTATTTCGCTCGCATACATTATGCTACTAAGGCTTAAAAAAGAAAGCAACAATACTATTTTTTTTCGCATTTGTATTTTCTTTTTAAAGTTTATTAATACAAAAGATGCACTAAACTTCCGCCTTACGATACGGAACTGGTAAAAACATACTATACACTATAAACTCCAAACTAATGCTGGCACGCCAAGTGTACCAATTTATGCTCCAGTATACCAAGCCGATAACACAAACTGGCGTGTAAAATACAGGAACTTACTATATAAAATATAACGGCTATAATTAATAATTTCTTTAAAATAGGTCTTACAGGCGTATTTTCTATTTTCATTTTTATTCTTCTTCCAATTTTTAAATTATAGAGCCCTGTCCTCTCGCCTCTCGGCCCATCTCGCCGAAGCCTATCATCTACGAAATTCTTCTACTGGCGGAGGCGGATAAACCATAAACTATAATCTATAAACTAATTTCCACCTCCCATCATAGGGCATTTCATTCCGCATTCACACATTTTGCCTTTATCCATCGGAGGCTGCATTTTGCATTTTTTATGAAGCTCTTTTAGTTTTGCCTTTTGTTCTTCTGTTAACATACCTTTTAGCGTCGTATATGCCACAACTAAAGATTTATCTTTTTCTTTTTTGAGTTCGTATTTTTTATCAATAGCAACGCTAATAGCATTTGTGTCAATTGGATCTTCCCACATTTTGACTTTTATATCAAGTTCAGCTATATCTATTTCAGCATCTGTTCTAATTAAGTTTTTTTTACTGCTGATCTTTAAGTCTTTAATTTGTGCTACTTGTTCTTCAGAAAGACTCAACTCTTCTCGGTTTGACATTATCAATGCTAATTTTTCGAAAAACTTATCTTCAAGATTCATATGACATTCTTTTTTCATCCCGCAATCAAACGCATATACGTTTATTGCTAGACTAGTTAGCATTAAAGCAAAAAATAATAACGAAATAGCTATAAATTTTGTTTTCACAATACCCTCCTTCTTATATTTTTTGGAATAACTAATAGAATTATACTCCTGAAATTTTTGAAATAACAGTCAAAAAACACACTTCTACCAGCTATCAACTATGGAGCCCTGATATTCTACCCGCCGTTGCTTGCTTTGCTTCGCGACGTCGAGGTCCGCTCCGCAGGCGAAAGTACTTTGGCGAAAGCAGATAAATTAACTCCTATCTTCCAACCTCTGATCCCGAGTCACACGCTTGCGGTCTATTTCTTTTAAATGCAACTTTCTGAGACGTATATGAAGAGGCGTAACCTCGACTAATTCATCATCTTCAATAAACACAAGAGCAAATTCAAGAGTCATCTCCCGCGGAGGTATCAACTGAATTGCTTCATCACTTCCTGCAGCACGCATATTAGTCAGCTTCTTTCCCCTGATGGCGTTTACCGTAAGATCAACCCCTTTATTATTAACACCCACAATCATTCCTTCATATAGAATATCGCCTGGCTGTACAAAAATTTCTCCGCGTGGTTGTAAATTAAAAAGCGCATATGCAACTGCCTTACCGTCTTCATGCGCAATCATAACGCCGCTTTGTCGTTTTGGCATTTCCCCTTTATATGACTGATATTCAAGAAAGTTCTGATACATGACACCGCTACCTCTTGTCATTAGTAAAAAATCGCTTCGGAACCCTATCAGCGCTCTTGAAGCAATAACAAATTCCATCCGGATAGTTTTAGATGTTGTGGCTTTCAGATTTTTCATTTCTGCTTTCCGCACTCCAAGCGCCTGCATAACAGCACCCTGGTATTCACTGTCTACTTCAATTGTAACTTCTTCAACAGGCTCCAAAAGCTGATTGCCTATTTCTTTAAGAATAACCTGCGGCTTAGAAACTTCCAGTTCATAGCCTTCTCGACGCATTGTTTCTATAAGAATTTCAAGATGAAGCTCCCCTCTTCCGGAAACCTTAAACCTTTCTCCCTCATCAACTTCTTCAACTTTAATACCTACATTTACCATAGCTTCGTGCCAAAGGCGTTCGCGTATATGCCGCGATGTCAAAAATTTACCGCCATCTTTACCGGCAAGAGGGCTTGTATTATGAGAAAAATTCATAGATATTGTAGGCTCATCTATTTTAATTGCAGGGAGCGCTTTTGGTTCGTTGATGCATGCAAGAGTTTCCCCAACTTCAACATTTTCCACTCCGGCTATTGAAACAATATCTCCCGCCAAAGCCTCTTTTGTTTCTACGCGTATTAAACCAACGTACTTTAAAATTTTAGTTACCTTACTTGTATGGATGGTACCGTCTCGTTTTACAAGCGCTATTGGCTCTTGGGAGTGAATCGAACCATGAAATATACGGCCTATCGCAATCCGACCGTCGTATGAATTATAGTCAAGCATGGTTACTAACAACTGGAACGGACGCTCAATATCAGCAACTGGCGGCAATACTCTATGTAAAATAGTTTCAAAAAGCGGCTTCATAGATTCGTTTGGATCATCAAGATCAAGTTTTGCGTATCTGTCTTTTCCGGAGGCATACACAATGGGAAAATCAAGCTGTTCATCAGAAGCGTTTAGCTCACAGAAAAGATCAAATGTCATATCAGCAACTTCATGCGGACGTGCATTTGGACGATCAATTTTATTAATAACAAGTATTGGTTTTAAATGCAGCTCCAGGGATTTTTTTAACACAAATTTAGTTTGGGGCATAGGCCCTTCAACGGCATCAACTAAAAGAAGCACGCCATCAACCATCTCTAAGATACGCTCAACTTCGCTTCCAAAATCAGCATGCCCTGGCGTATCAACAATGTTGAACTGCACTCCCTTATATTTAATGGATGCATTTTTGGAAAAAATCGTAATTCCTCTTTCTTTTTCAAGAGGATTGGAATCCATAATTGTCGATTCGCCTTCTTTAAATGTATAAGCCCCTGTATATTTAAGAAGCGCATCAACAAGCGTTGTCTTTCCGTGATCAACGTGTGCTATAATTGCAACATTTCGTACATCTTTTCTTCTTTTTTGATTTGACATAGTATTTGTTATGTTTTTTTAGTTTTTACCTCTCGGGGTCAATTCACGTATCCTCGGCTTGAAAATCTAGAGAGATGCGAATGACAGCATATTATATATCAAAAGCACGGATTGTCTAATGAATTTCTCGTCAGAGTCTTGGGGCAGTTTATGGTTTACGGCTTACAACTTTATTTTCTAATGCAAAGTATTGAAAAAGACAAAGCGGCAGTAATACGCCTATTAGAATCGGCATGCGGATATTTTCAAATCTTTGCGCAAGTGTAGGTTCTGTAAATATAAAAAAAGTCCACCCGAAATGGACAATATAAAAACCAAGCAAAAGATAAATTCCGTTAAATAAAAAAAACAAGCGCCGAGCCCATTGTTTTTTAAAAAAAATACCTACGCAGGAAATAATAAGGCCTGCAAGTGTTATTAGCGCGGATGTTGTCTCAAGGCCTGCTATTAAACTATCAAAATATAAATCATAAAAATTGAGTTGTGTTAAAAACCAACCATATAACACTATCAACATAACCATTAATAATTTACGTATCATGTATCCCTTGTTCTAAGTTATAAACCATAAACTACAAACTGCCTACTTAGGAGCATAATTTAAATGAATAATTTTGGCAGGTGGAAAACCATTAAAATAAGTAGAAGAAGCCACTGAATAAGCGCCTATGTTTTCTGCATATACTAAATCATCAAGTTCAAGCTCAGGAAGCTCTGCGGAAAGTGTTATTGTATCCAAAGCATCGCATGTGGGCCCAAAAACCGCTGAAATAGATGTCGGGCCTTCCTTAAAGGCTTTCACAGGATATACACAGTGATCGAAAATTTGTCCTGAAAATGTGTGATAAATACCGTCATTTATATAGTAGCATGTTTTTTCGTTCCTGACTGCCTTGCCAATAACCTTTGCTACCAGAGTGCAAGCATCCGCAACCATAAATCTTCCCGGCTCTGCAAGTATTTCCATGTCGGACGGGAACATTCTCTTTATTTCAGTGTTTATTTTTTTTGCAAGCGTCTTAAATGACTTAACTTTATTGTTATATTTAACCGGAAAACCTCCACCAATATCAAGAATTTTAATTTTTCTGCCGCAACGGGTTTCGGCTTCTTTGATTATATTCGACGAAAGTTGCAATGCTTGAATATAATTTTCAAAATTAGTGCACTGGCTGCCCACATGAAAACTTATACCCTCGACAATTAACCCTATTGCAAAAGCTTCCTCTATTAAATCTACCGCTTCGCCAGGATCTGCTCCAAATTTGGACGAGAGTTCAACCATGGAACCTGTATTTGGAACCCTAATCCGCAAACAAAGCCCCGCGTTAGGAGCATGTTCTTTGATTTTTTTTAATTCGGTAATATTATCGAATGTAACCAACGGTTTATACTGATCGAGTTCCCGAAGAGTTTCTACGGGTTTGATTGTATTTGCATATATTATTTTGTCCCATATCCAGTCCTGTCTTTCTTTTTGAGGAAGATTTTTTATATACTGATAAACAATCATAAACTCAGGCATCGAGGCAACGTCAAAACTTGAACCCATATCATACAATGTTTTTACAATTTCAGGATTTGAATTTGACTTTACCGCAAAATATACCTGAACGTCCGGAAGATACTCTTTGAATTCTCTATAATTTTCTCTTATTTTGTCATGGTCTATTATAAAAATAGGCGTGCCATGTTTTTTTGCCAAATCAATCAAAAGTTTTTTATCGTTTTGTTCTATGCAACTTATAGCGCTGTTCCCGTTAACCTTGCTTTCATTTTTTTCATCTTTCATTTTAGTCGCAACTCCTATGGAATAAATACAAAATTTTTAAATTGCCATGCATCTTCTTGGTCTCCTTTGGATGCCGGATTTTCCTTAAAAAATATTTTTTTATTTTTTAGCGGTGTCCAATCATAATGCTTGGATATAAATTTTCCAAGATATGGTTTTGCAATTTTCAAAATATATTCATGAGGCAAATCATCAGGAAGGCAAAAACCCTTTCTTGGATTTTCAAGCATCCACATTGTGGCGCTTACTATACCAATAGCAACCTGTATTGTTGTTGCATTTTGTCCGGGAAGAATGCGACGCGCTTCTTCGATACTCAGAATACTTCCTGTCCACCACGAATTATAAGCATGCCCCATAAGCAGCGCCCCGAGTATATCTTCTCCTGTAACAATCTCATCTCCCATTATTCTTACTTTTGGCTGCAACTCATAGTTTCTGCATCTCAATTCGTGCAATGATGAAAGAGTTTCATGACAAGGCATATAGGCATAATGCACTGTCGGTCTGTAAATTGCTTTACTGCCATTCCATACTGTCCATCTGTCTGAAATACCAAATGCCTCACCATGCCTCACAACCATACCGATAATCTCTTCGTTCGGAATCCATGAGCGAACCCATGTATTCATTCCCATTTGAGCTAAAAAAATCTGATTTTTTGGACCTGTCGGCGGAACATGCGCCAGATGCGGCAATTCTTTTTCATGTGTCCCCCAGCCCATTTCAGAAGTGGCTGTTCCTTCCTCTCTTAAACCTTCTATGCTCCATGTTCCTACAAACTCATCAACTTCTTTGGGCTTGTTTGTTATTTGCGTATCGCGTTCGGAGCAATGTATAACCTTTATCCCGATTTCCATAGCAAGCTCTCCGAACTTGTGCTCTTTAATAAACGTCTTTAGTTTTTCGGGATCTTTTGCTTTTTTGTCTGCGATTAATTTTTCTGCAATATCAATCGCACCACGTTTTACAAAGTGGGAAATCAAACCCGGGTTCGCCCCATGATCTACAATACATGTGGTAGAATCTTTCCAGTCTTTGGTAAGGTCCTGCAGCGCCATCTGTCTAAAATATAACGATTTTTCATAAGGCGAAGCAGAAAATTGTTTTTGTTTCGGATCCCATTCTTCTACCGAAGTATTAGCGTAAAATACTTCATTCTCATGACACCATTTTAGCATTTCGCTGCATTCAATATTCCATGCCAAGTCTATACATAAACCTCCCCTTTCAAGATGTTTGGCAAGAATACTTTTTAAATTGCTCTTTGTGATTTTCTCACGATAGAATTTTATTCCCTTGTCAGTCCATTTTTTTAACGCAGCCTCTTTGTCCTCGAAATCTATTATAGTTATGTTTGTGTAAGGAATATCGATGTGCCTCAATAAAATAGGCAATGTGCATTTAGATACGGAACCATATCCGATGATTAAAACTTTTTTATCAAACTTCATCATCCTTCTCCTTTTAATTTAGATATACAATTATGCTGATAACGTTTTATATAAAGGACGTTTGAAATTCGTCTCATACTAAAATTATATTCTAAATAAAAAACCCTTGCAACTTTTTTATTGCAAGGGTTAAATATTTCCAAAAAAATATTTTATTTTTTTTATTCTAAAACCAAAAATTATTTGCCGTTTTTTATAACGCTTTTGATACTAACCCGTTAATTTCATGATTTATTTTTAAAAAAAGGCGTTTCTTTATACGCTTAACAGCTGAAACGCCTTTCCATAAACCACAATCTATAAACTTAATTGCTTATAGTGCTATATTCTTAACGGCCACTATTTTTACGTTTTGCAAAACACTCTTTGCAATATACCGGACGGTCTTCGCGGGGCTTGAAAGGAACTTCACATTCTTTTTTGCAATCTGCGCAAGTCGCTTTATGCATTTCTCTCGGTCCACCGCCAAATCCACCACCACTCTGTTGGTACGCCATTTGTTTCCCCCTTTTTACTTTTACTGGTGTCCTTTCTAGAAACAGACACCTTACGAAATGGATTATACTCTTTTGATAAATAAAATGGAAGATAAAAATACAAGTTACGCCAATTTAGTTTATAGATTATAGTTTATAGTTTTTGGATCACAAACTATTAATTAAATGGATTATCTCATAAAGTTTGCCATAATCACGTCTGTTGAATTTCATTACAATGCGCGGCAGGTCGAGAAATTCTTTTTTATGAACTTCTTCATTTAACGGCAAAGAAAATTTTATCTCGCCGTCTGTTAAAATACTCTTAAACTTTTTATTTAAAAGCTTCAATGCTTCATTGGAAAACTTTCTGTTTAGTCTTAATACGGTTAAGTCTGAAACATATCTTATCGAATGATATACTTTGTAAAAATCTTCTATATACTTTATCGCTTCATTAACATTTTTCGCAATATAAAAAATATTTAAATCTTCTTTTTTAATAAATCCGTTTTTAACCAACTGGCTATTTACAAAGCGTTTCCATGCAAACCAGTATGTAGAACCGCGCGGTTCCATCAAGACTAAAGGCCTTGGCTTGGATTTACCAGTTTGAATTAAAGTTAAAGCTTCGAATCCTTCATCGTTTGTGCCAAACCCGCCCGGAAAAAGAGTGGTGGCATCGGTTTCTTTTATAAAAATAAGTTTTCTTGTGAAAAAATATTTAAAGTTTATGATTTTTTCTTTTTCGTATATATATGGATTGGGTTTCTGTTCAAAAGGAAGACGGATATTTAATGCAAATTCTTTACCACGCCTGGCGCCTTTATTGCCGGCTTCCATAACACCTGAACCGCCCCCTGTTACAATCATATAACCTTTATCTGTTGTTTTCCTTGCAAAGTCTTCAGCCATTTTATATTCGGCTGATGTTTTT
>Ga0302250_1000698_pt1 | contig 29832 bp, 24 predicted proteins | sample AAG_RA_Asp_MG_FD_193536 | JGI IMG/M metagenome (GOLD analysis project Ga0302250, IMG submission 193536) | Enriched activated sludge microbial communities from anaerobic digester in WTTP, New Holstein, Wisconsin, United States - AAG_RA_Asp | ecosystem: Engineered > Bioreactor > Anaerobic >... | reverse complement strand
AGGCCGTTGTCGCTCTGCAGCAGCTGGCTATAGCGCAGGCGGATGTGTTTTTCTCCGCGCGGAGGAATGGGAAAAATGCGCATCCGGTAGAGCCCCTGGCCGCTGTATTCGAGCAGGGCCGGGTCGCGCCGGGCGCGGACAATCTCCTCATAGAGGCGGCGCGCCTTGCCGGCATCGAGCAGCTCGGCTTCGACGCTGCGGCCGTCGATCTCCATCGAGAACTGGTCCAGCTGCCCTCCGCGCGGGATCGGAAAGAGGTAGGTGCCCTCGAGTTCATGCGGGTGGGGATTATAGAAAAGCTGATCGATCTCCGTGACCGCCACCTGCTCCTCGATCTTCACCGAGACATGATGGTAGCGCACCTCGAGGGGCGCCAGGGCCGGGGGAAAATGGGGCGGAAAGGGGGGACGCGGAAGGCGGGGGATAATGATCATGCCGTCGGCCAGCAGTGCAGCCGGGCCTGTGAAGACGAGCACCAGGAGAAAGGCTGTGAAAAGTCGCCGCATGACCGGCTCCTTTCGATAAAAAAGAGTTTCTACCTATCCAACTACAAAAGGGGAGAAAAGTTCAGCCGATTTTTTCGCCGGGCTGTGAGAATACAAAAATTTTCTCCATTTCGTCAAATTTGCTTTTAGGTAACGGATAGATTCAATATCTTGTTTAAAGAGGGTAGTGGAGGCTTTTGCAGTGCATCCAACCGTTGAGGTGTGTGATGAAAGGGAAAGGCTTTTGCATTGTGCTGGTGGTGAGTTTGCTTTGCGGTCTGTTCCAGCCGGTGCCGGCTGCGGATACCAGAACCCTGGCCCGGGAGGCCGCTGCCGCCATCCGGGCGGTGGAGAACATGCAGGACAACGCGGCTGCGGCGGCAAAGCTGAAGGAGATCAGGGCCAAACTCGACCAGATCCGCGCAGCGGACCCCAATTTCGCCGAGCTGCGCATCCTGGAGAGCAAATACAAGCGGCTGACCGGCTTGTTCGGCGCGCCGCCTGCTGCGCCCTCAGCGCCTGCGGTCAAAACCGGCGCGTCCGCAGCCTCTTCATCCTCAGCCGGTGGCGGCGCGAGTTCGGGCACTGTTTCCGCAGCGGGCAAGGCGGAGGTGCTCAAGGACTGGGAGGCGATCGTGGCGCTCAAGAAGGATTTCCTTCCCCGCCTTGAGGAGGTCATTCCGGTGCATGTCAAGAACATCATCTACGACGGCGAGCACGCCGATGAGGCCCTGGCGCGCATCGCCGCGCTGCAGCAAGAGGCCCCGGCGGTCAAGGCCAGAGTCGTCGCCTTTGGGGCCAAATACGGCCGGACGGTGGACGAAATCGACAGCAAAATTTATGGCCTGACGCCCAAGGATCTCTCGCTCAGCCTTTACGATCCCCAAAACCAGCGACCCGACGAGTCGCCCGGCCGGGCGTGGGAAAAACTCAGCAACGGCCTGACCAATCTGGAGGAGGCCCCCAGGCTGGAAGCCAAGCGCATCCTCACCCGGGTGCTGCAGAACCTCGACCTGATCGAATCCTTCATCATGGATACCGAACGGGACAAGCGCTACGCCGCTGTTGAGGAAAAACTGCAGATGGCTGCGCGCTTCAGTCCCCAGGATGCCGAAGTCAGGGAGTGGCAGGGCAAGATCAAGGCGATGCGGATCAAATCGAAAGCGGACATCGAGAAGGCCCTGGATGGGGCGCGTTTCCCGGCGGCTTTTGCCGGATTTGCCGGTCCGGGGGATGCGGTCGGGCTGGCGGCCTCGGCCCTGCGTTATTTCACCCAGGAGGGGGGCTGGGAGCCGAACGAGACCGTCGTCAAGGTGGTGGTGGCGGGCAATTGGGTGGTGGCGGCGACCAATATCTTCGGCGAGCCGATCCAGTGGGGGCTGCCGATCTGGGCGGCTGCATACCGCAATGACAGCAAAGAGATCGCACGGGTTTTCCGGTTGACCATTCTGACGAAGGAGGGTTTGGGTGTGGCCAAGCGTCCGCCCTGGACCGGGGTCTGGACGGGTGATTCTTTCCGCATGCGGACGGCGAATGTGCGGTGACGCAGCCCTGTAAAACGGAGGGCTGCAGCGGCGGAGGTACTTTATTCACAGGGGAAGAATAGTGCAGAAGATTAAAAAAGGCCTGCAACCGATTCGGCTCATTGAACATTCCACGCCGGTGCTTCTCTATCGCTCCTGCATGGTCCTCCTGACCAACCTGATTCCGCTCTACGGGGTCTGGCGGCTGGGCTGGAGCAGCTTCATCCTCATCCTGCTCTTCATCATTGAGGGGGCGATCGTTTTTATCATGGATCTGGTCAAACGCCGCTGGGTGACCACTAAAGAGAAGGGCAAGGTTCTCTTTTTCGAATTCGTCTTCATCACCTTTTTTGGATTTTTCGCCATCCTGATTTTTGGACGCGATGAAGCAGCCATGGATCTGATCGAGACCACACGCAGCTCCTTCAAGGCGGCCAAAGCCCTGCCGCTCTGGCCGGTGCTCGGAATTTTGTTGGGGCGCATCCTGCGCACCGGCGAGGAGCTGATGCAGGCGGGTGTCTTGCACGGCGGTGAAGGCAAACCGATCTATTTTGACGGCGGCGGCTGGATGCTGCTGCTTTTTTTTCTGGTCATGACCGCCCCCTTCATCGCCGACAAGAGCCCCAATCCGATGGCGGGGCTGATTGCGGTCATTGTCCTCAAGACTTTGGGCGAGCTCTTCGGCGTCTGGGCGGCGCGGATTGCCAAGGAAAAGTAATGATGCCAGCGCATAGCTGCATCACCAAGTAAAAAAGCGATTTCAGCACATCTCTGGCGAAGGAAGACTCATGCTCCCATTCGACACCTCTGTAATTGAGTTGATCAAACAGCGGCACTCCTGCCGCACCTATGAAAAAAGAGCGATCGCCGCGGAGACGGCCGCCCGGCTGGCGGCCTTTTGCGCATCGGTCACCAGCGGGCCCTTCGGCACGCCCCTGCGCTTTGAACTGGCCGCTGCGGCCGTGGATGATCCGGGTGCGCTTAAGGGCCTGGGTACCTATGGCTTTATCAAGGAGCCGGCCGGATTCATCATCGGCGCGGTAGCGCCAGGTGAAAAGAACCTCGAGGATTTCGGCTGGGGCATGGAGGCCATTCTGCTCTATGCAACCGGTCTCGGACTGGGGAGCTGCTGGCTCGGCGGCAGTTTTGCCAAAAGCCGCTTTGCCAGCCGCATCCATGCGGGTGCGGCGGAGATCGTCCCGGCTGTAGCTGCTGTCGGTTATAGGACCGAGGAGACCCCGCTGCGCCGGATGATGCGAAGCCAGATCAAATCCGATTCGCGCAAGCCGTGGGAGGCGCTCTTTTTCCGCGACGATTTCGGCACATCGATGCGCGCGGCGGAGGCTGGCGCTTATCAGGTTCCTTTGGCCATGCTGCGCCTGGCGCCCTCGGCCAGCAACGGCCAGCCCTGGCGGGTTGTGCAGAAGGGCGAATGCTATCATTTTTATTTGCAGCGCAAACCCGGCTTCACGCCCGGCCGTGCTTCACTGATCCCCTTCACGATCGCCGATCTTCCGCGCATCGACCTCGGCATCGCCATGTGCCACTTTCAATGGACAGCCGAAGAACTGGGAATGAAGGGGAGATGGGAGCTGCATGAGGAGGGTATTCCGGGAGCAGATGAAACGCGGGAGTATATCGCGAGCTGGAACGGGTCAAATATTATGGCGAGATAGTACTTGATTTTACCTCCCGGCTGGCTGCTTTGCCAGCAGGCAGGGAGCGTAACGCATGCGGCTGATCTGGACTATCGTCTTTTAAACATCAAGGTTGATATCCTGACTGGCGGCTGGATCGTTGATGGGCTCCAGATGGGTGAACAGATGGGCCTCCGGCAAAAGGCTGCGGATTTTTTCTTCCATATCGCCGACCAGGTTGTGCCCTTGCTGCACCGGCCATTCACCAGGTACCAGGATATGCACAGAAATAAACTTGCGGGTGCCCGCCTGTCGCGTCCGGAGCGCGTGATAATGCACATCGCGTCCGGAATAGCTGTCCAGAACCTGGCGGACCTGGGCCAGTTCACTATCCGGGATAGCAGTGTCCATCAGGCCCAGCGCTGAGCGGCGCAGCAGCTGGAATCCGGTCCAGATGATGTTGGCTGCAACGATCAGCGCGATGATGGGATCCAGACGTTCCCAACCGGTGAGGGCGACAGCGGCGATGCCGAAGAGCACGCCCGCGGAGGTCCAGACATCGGTCATCAGATGGTGCGCATCGGCTTCCAGGGTAATGGATTGATGTTTTCGTCCGGCCTGTAAAAGAACACGGCCGGCCGCAAGATTGACCAGGGAGGCCGCTGAGGAGACCAACAAGCCCAGGCCGACCTTCTCCAACGGCTGCGGCGCAAGCAGACGGGGAATGGCGGTCAGACCGATCATCACGGCGGCCAGCAGGATCAGAGCGCCTTCCAGACCACTGGAAAAATACTCCGCCTTGGAGTGGCCGAAAGCGTGCAGCTCATCCGGAGGCCGTGCCGCAACGATCAACATCGCCAGGGCCATAACCGCTGCGGCCAGATTGACCATGCTTTCCATCGCATCAGAGAGCATTCCCACAGAATCGGTGAGCAGATAGGCCGCTGCTTTCAAGCCGATGGTCAAAACCGCCGCAGCAATTGACAGCCACGCATAGCGGGTGAGAGATTGTGATTTCATGGGTGTGGTTTTGTTCCTCAAAGGACTCGAATTACGTTATACCGCAAACAAACGCCAAACAAGTAAAGTCTTGAGTTCCATCCTGCCATCACAGATCACTGTCCTGCAGTACCCCCCGTCCCGCAGACAAGCTGCCGCCCCATTGCTAAGGTGCCCCGCCGCCGGCTGCTCAAGCCCGGTTTCGGCGGATTACCGAGGCCGGCGCAGAGAATACCCAAAAACAAGACGACGGAATCGTTCATGGCATTCCGTCTGATTTTAGGGTATGATTGTGGATTATTCGTAAACATAATCAATCTGCGCCTGAAAACAAAGGTTTTCTTGCTGCTGCCGCACAGGCTTTCCGGAAGTGGTCCGTCGTTCCTTTCTGCCCCCAGGAATTATCCTAAAAAAGTCTTGCATCCCTCCTGGTATAGTATTATATTTCTAAAAATATAGAAATGAATGGAGACCTGTATGACCGAACCGGTCGATATCCTCAAGGCGCTCTCCGACCTCGGGCGGCTGCGCATCCTCAAAATGCTCGAGGTCAAGAGCCTGTGCGTCTGCGAGATCACCGAAGTGATCGGACTGGCCACTTCCACTATTTCCGCCCATTTGAGCCAGCTCAGGAACGCGGGACTGATCGCGGACGAAAAAGAGAGCAAGTGGATCAATTACCGCCTGGCGGACCATCCTGATCCCTTGTTCACCGAATTGTGGCCGCTTCTCTCCCGGCGTCTGGATGAGGAGGACGCCATACGCTCCGACCGCGAACAGGCTTGCCATATCGATCGTCACCGGATCTGCAGCGCTGGAAAATAAGCTTTGGTGCGCAAGCAAGCTGCGGCCAGGCACAGGCCGATACCGGGGCCCAGGGTGGCAGCGGCAGATATTTTTTGCGGTTGCAGCACTCCGAAGATGATGCGAACGCCGGCAGCAAGTGTGAGCTGACTGTGGAGTGCTAATCCACGAACCGTAGAGAGGAAAGAGTAATCCATGGACTGGAAAAAAGAGATCAAGACCCTGCTCTGGATCGTCGTCACATTCGTTTTTTTGTATTATATGCCCATCGGCAGCAAGCGGTTCGACAACGCGATTATGGAGGCCTTTCACCTGGTCAAATGGTACGCGCGCGAGCATGTGCTGCTCTGTCTGGTGCCGGCTTTTTTCATCGCCGGGGCGATCGGCGTCTTTGTCAGCCAGGAATCGGTGATGAAATACCTCGGTCCCAAATCTAACAAATGGCTGGCCTATGGGGTCGCTTCAATTTCAGGTACGATCCTGGCAGTCTGCTCCTGCACCGTGCTGCCGCTCTTCTCCGGCATCTACACCATGGGTGCGGGGCTCGGACCGGCGACCGCCTTCCTCTTCTCCGGACCGGCGATCAATGTTCTGGCCATCATCCTCACGGCCCGCATCCTCGGTCTGGAACTGGGCATAGCGCGAGCGGTTGGCGCCATTGTTTTTGCGGTCATCATCGGCCTGCTGATGCATTTCATTTTCCGGCACGAAAAAATGGAGGAGGAGGGTCCGGTCCTGGTCGAGGGCAGTAAAGCCAGCCGGCCGCTCTGGCAGACGGCGATCTATTTTGCCCTGATGATCGCGATCCTGGTTCTCGCCAACTGGGGCAAACCGGCAGTGGAGAGCGGCTTCTGGCATTCCGTCTACACCCTGAAATGGACTCTCACCGCGGCAAGCGCCCTCGGACTCGCCGTGGTACTTGGACTCTGGTTCAAATTAAGCTGGTTGCGCCTCACTCTGGCCGCCGCCCCGGCGATTCTGATGGGACTCTTCACACCCGCCAGTCCGGTACTGATCTTCGCGGCCGGTTCGATCGGTTTGGCGGTCATCACCGCCATGGACAAGGGCGAAGCCGGCGAGTGGTTCGCTGCCAGCTGGGGTTTTGCCAAACAGATCCTGCCGTTGCTGCTGATCGGGGTTTTTATTGCCGGTGCCATGCTCGGCCGTGTTGGCCAGGAGGGGCTGATCCCCTCCGCCTGGGTGAGTCAGGCGGTGGGCGGCAACTCCCTCTTCGCCAACTTTTTTGCCTCGCTCGCCGGCGCTTTTATGTATTTCGCTACCCTGACCGAGGTACCGATTTTGCAGGGACTGATCGGCAGCGGCATGGGCAAAGGTCCGGCGCTGGCGCTACTGCTGGCGGGTCCTGCGCTTTCACTGCCGAGCATGCTGGTGCTGCGCTCGGTGATGGGCGGAAAGAAAACCCTGGCGTTTGTCACTCTGGTGGTGATCATGGCCACGATCACCGGATTGCTTTTCGGCTGGCTGTTTTAAGGAGGTCAGACTGCCGCCGGTTTCCCCGATCTGGCCGGGCACAACGTATCCATTGAAATGAGACAGGAGCTTTCATTATGAAAAAATTGCAGATTCTCGGCATGGGGTGCGCCAAGTGCAACAAGCTGATGGAAATGACCGAGCTGGCGGCCAAAGAACTGGGCATCGAATATGAGATCGTCAAGGTCAACACGCTCGACGAGATCAAAAAATTCCGCATTATGATGACCCCCGCCCTGGCGGTGGATGGCGTAGTCAAGGTCTACGGTCGGGTGCCCGGACTGGATGAACTGAAACAGATGATCAAATGAGGTTCAAATGAGCGAAGCATATGAAGAGAAAATCCGCGCAGCGGTGCGGGCCCGCTATCGAGCGGCCGTACAGCAGGGCGGCTCCTGTTGTGGCGGGGATTCCGGCTGCTGCGGAGGCGGCGACCACAGCCGGGAGTCAGCGCGCCTCGGCTACTCCGCCGCCGAATTGGGAGCTGTGCCTGCAGGGGCCAACCTGGGGCTTGGCTGCGGCAATCCACAGGCCCTTGCCGCGCTCAAGCCGGGCGAAGTGGTGCTCGATCTCGGCAGCGGCGCCGGGTTCGACTGCTTTCTCGCCGCACAACAGGTCGGCGAAAACGGCTATGTTATCGGTGTCGACATGACTCCCGAGATGGTCGCCCGGGCTCGCGCCAACGCCCGTGAAGGCGGCTACAACCAGGTCTCATTCCGTCTGGGCGAGATCGAGGCGCTGCCGGTTGCAGACAATCTGATCGATGTCATCATCTCCAACTGTGTGATCAATCTCTCCACCGACAAGCTGGCGGTCTTTATGGAGGCCTTTCGCGTACTCAAGCCGGGCGGCCGCCTGGCCATCTCTGACGTAGTGGCGACCGCGGAACTGCCGCTGGAGATCCGCGCCAATCTCGATCTCTATGCCGCCTGCGCTGCCGGCGCCCTGACCATCGCGGAACTAAAAGTGCTGCTGGCCGAAGCGGGTTTTGCCCGGATTGAAATCAAGCCGAAGGACGAGAGCAGGAGCTTTATCACAGATTGGGTGCCGGGACGGAATCTGGAGGAGTATATCGTTTCGGCCGCCATCACCGCTGTCAAACCTGCATGATGGTACGATTCTGCCGGCAACCTGTCGGGGCTAAGAGTTGTTGCCGTTAAAACTGGAGAATAAGATGGGTACAGCCGGAAAATTATCCTTAATGGACCGCTACCTGACGTTGTGGATATTTCTCATAGTCGGTTTTCTGTTGATCAATCTTTCCGCCTGCAACAGTGCCAAGCCCGAACCGGACAGCGTCAAAGCGGCCGGGCATCAGGCCAAAATCACCTTTGTCGAGCTGGGTTCGGTCAACTGCATCCCCTGCAAGGCCATGCAGCCGGTGATGAAGGCGATCGAGGAAAAATATGGTGATCAGATCAAGGTGGTCTTTTATGATGTCTGGCAGCCGGAGCAGAAGAAATACGCCCAGCAATACAGGATCCGCCTGATCCCCACCCAGGTCTTTCTTGATGCCTCGAACAAGGAGATCTTCCGTCACGAGGGATTTTTCTCTGAAGCGGAGATTGACACGCTGCTGCAAAGCCATGGTTTACAACCTGCTAAAAAGGAAAGCAAGACGTGATCGACAGCCTCTTCAGTCATCTCAGCGGCCTCATGGCCGGCGGTTTCCATCTGGCCCTGCTGGCTTCCCTGCTCTGGGGGATTCTGAGCATCCTCCTCAGTCCCTGTCATCTTTCCAGTATTCCACTTATTATCGGCTATATCACCGGCCGAGAGAGCGCAACCACGCGCCAATCCTTTTTGCTGGCGCTGGTCTTTGCGCTTGGCATTCTCGTCACCATCGCCCTCGTCGGCGCGGTAACCGCATCGCTGGGCCGGCTGATCGGGGATGTCGGGGTCTGGGGCAACATCCTGGTGGCTGCCATTTTTATCGTCATGGGACTCTATCTGCTGGATGTCCTTGCGCTGAACTGGAGCAGCGTGCCGTTATCCACAGGCCGCACGGGCTACTGGGGCGCTTTTGGCCTGGGTCTGCTGTTCGGCATCGGCCTGGGGCCCTGTACCTTTGCCTATATGGCACCGGTGCTCGGGATTGTCTTCACGCTGGCGCAGTCCGGCTGGATCAAGCCGTTTTTGCTCATTCTGGCCTTCGGGATCGGGCACAGCGCGGTGATCGCTCTGGCGGGTGGATTGAGCCGGTGGGTGCAGGAGTACCTGAACTGGAGTTCGCACTCCCGTGCTGCCGCATGGGTGAAAAAGGGCGCGGGCGTGCTGGTGCTGCTGGGAGGGCTCTATTTTATCTATTCGTCATTTCTGCAGGGTTGATGGAAAGCCTCTGAACATCGCCCCGGGACTGGCTGCGACGGGCATGCACTTGAATGGAAGAGTGCTGATGATCGTGACGATTTCCTTGAGCAAGCGCTGGATTAAAATGAACGGCAAAAAGGAACATCCAGGCAATTACAGATAAGGGCTATTTTTCAAACAGCTCCGGCAGAACCTCGCCAGCCTTGCCGCGGATGACCCGCTGATAGAGGCCGCTGATCTCCGTAGGCTCCGGATTGATCTCGACGCAGAACGCGCCATTCTGCCGCGCCAGCTCGGGATAGCCGGCCGCGGGCCAGACCACCGCCGAGGTGCCGATGCTGATGAGCAGGTCACAGGCCAGGATCGCCCGGGTCGCCCCGGCCACCACCTTGTCATCCAGCATATCCTCAAACCAGATGATCTCGGGCCGCAGCCAGCTGCCGCAATGAGGGCAGCGGCGGGTGGCAAACTCGGGATCCCGATCCTCCCAAACCCCATGCTGCGGGCAGCGGACGCGCCAGAGGCTGCCGTGCAGCTCGAAGATCTTTTTCGTGCCGGCGCGCTGATGCATGCCGTCGATGTTCTGGGTCACCACAGTGACGCCGGGATGTGCGGCCTCGAGGCCGGCGATAACCTTGTGCCCCGCATGCGGCTCGCAGCCGATCGCCTCCTGGCGGCGCAGGCGGTGAAAGTCAAGCACCCTCTCCGGATCGCGGTCAAAGGCGCGCTGACACGCGACTTCCTGCCAATTGTATTCCTTCCAGCGTCCGCCCGCCCCGCGAAAAGTGGCGACTCCGCTCTCGGCCGACATGCCGGCGCCGGTGAAGAAGACGATATGGTGAAAAGCCTGCAGATCGATTTTTTCCATGACTTTCCCTTCCTGTTTGCATTCAGTATAATCTAACCTTTTTGGTGGCCTTCGCAAAGGGTTTGTGCGCCGATGGGTGAAAATATGGCGCGGAGACACAAGCGATTTGCGTGCGGCCGGGTGGAAACGAGATTTTGGGGTGCAGGCGGTTTGCGAGCGGCCGGTGGGAACGAGAGCCGGGGGCGCAGGCGGCGTCGGTCATGCCATTTTTCCTGTTGTTTATTTCCCGTAATATTGCCATTTTTTGCACAATTATTTTATGTTCATGGAGCCGCTGGGTGATGTGAATCCTGCCGCTCTCTTTACGATGAGGTATACGGATGAAGCATTACATTGCAGCCGCGGTTCTGCTGCTCTCCGCAGGCTGCGGATCCCATCTGCCGCGTGTACAGGGGGTGGCTGGCACCTCCCCGGCCCCGGCGGTGCCCTGGACGCCGCCGGCGCGCGAGGAAAAACCACTCAAGCTGGCCGAAGCGACTGTGCCGGAGGCGAAGCTGCGCGATCGCTGGCAGCAACTGAGTCTAGCCGAGGCGGTCGACATCGCCCTGCAGAACAATCCTGACACGCGGGCGGCCTGGGCCAATGCCCGCGCCGCCGCAGCCGCCTACGGAGCCGCCCGCAGCGCCTGGCTGCCCGCTATCAGCGCCGACGGCGCCCTGGCCCGCACCCGCCAGGAGAGTGATCCGCAGCAGCCTAATGATTATGGTCCCAGCACGGCCTACAGCTACGGCGCCGGAGTGAGCTGGATGCTCTTTAATTTCGGCGGGCGCGCCGCGGCCATCGACGAGAGCCGCCAGGCCCTGCTCGCCGCGGACTGGAGCCACAATGCGGTCATCCAGAACACCCTGCTGCAGACGGTGACGGCGTACTACACCTGCGCCGGCGCACGGGCCATGCTCGAAGCCCACCGCGCTTCGCTGGCCGCGGCTGAAACCGTCCTCCAGGCGGCTGAGGAGAAGCGCGGGGTTGGCCTGGCGACCAGTGCTGATGTGCTGCAGGCCAGGACCGCCCGCTCCCAGGCCCTGCTCGATGTTCAGGAGGCAGAGGGCGATCTGCGCCTCAGCCTCGGCAATCTGGCGGTGGTGATGGGCTATCCCGCCCATCTATTCGGCGGATTTACGGCGGTCATCCCCGAAATCCCGGCCGATTCCCTGACCCGGCAGGTCAATGCCCTGGTGGAAAAGGCTCTCGCGGGGAGGCCGGACCTGCAGGCCAGCCGCGCCCGCGCCCGTGCCGCCGAGGCCAATGTGCGCCAGGCCCGCGCCGGACTGCTGCCTTCGATATTCGCCTCGGCTGGGGCGGAGCGCAGCCGGCTTTATGGCGGAGAGCGCCAGTCCGATATCTACAACGGAGCCCTGCGTCTGGAGATGCCCCTCTTCGCCGGCTTTTCCCGCCACTATCAGCTAGCGCGGACCAGGGCCGAGGCCGACGCCGCAAAAGAGGCGGTGCGCGCCGCCGAGCAGGAGGTGAGCTATCAGGTCTACGCCAGCCACAGCGATTTTCTCACCGCCCGGGCCCGGGTCACGACGACGGACGATCTGCTCGCCAGTGCACGGCAGTCCGAGCAGGTCGCTCTCGGGCGCTACCGTGAAGGGGTCGGCAGCATTCTCGACCTGCTCACAGCCCAGCGCAGCCTCGCCCAGGCGCGGGCCCAGCAAGTCAACGCCCGCCTCTCCTGGCATATCGCCCTGGCTCGCCTGGCCCGCGATATCGGTCAGCTCGGCGCGCACGGAGAAAATCCCCTTGTCCCCGCATCCACCCAAACGAGGTAATCCATGAAGACCAGAACAGCGATTTACATCATGCTGGCGATGTCGGTTCTCGCCGGATGCAGCAAGGAGAAGGCCCGGCAGATACCGCCGGCGCCGGTGACGACCGCTCAAGTGGCCCTTCAGGCCCAGCCCCTGGCCCTCAATGTTGTCGGCCTGGTCGAGCCGATCGAGAGCGTGGCGGTCAAGCCGCAAGCGGGGGGTGTGATCACCGGGGTCCATTTTACGGAGGGCGGGGATGTCCGCGCCGGTCAGCTCCTTTTCCGCATCGATCCGCGTCCCTATCATGCGGCCCTGCACGCTGCCGAGGCGCAGCTCGCGCGGGACAGCTCGCAGGCGGTCTATACGGCGATGCAGGCGCAGCGCTACGCCGGCCTGAGCGAAAAGGATTTCGTCACCCGCGAGCAGTATGAGCAGGCGAGTACCCAGGCGGAGATGTTCAAGGCCGCCCTCAAGGTGGACCAGGCCGCGGTCGAGCAGGCCCGCCTCAATCTAGGCTATACGGCGGTGACTGCACCGATCTCCGGCCGCGCCGGGGCTCTGCTGGTCAAGCGCGGCAATGTGGTCAGCCCCAACGGTCCCGCCCTGGTGGTGATCAACCAGATGGATCCCATCCGGGTTGGCTTTGCCATCCCCGGTACCGAACTGCCGCTGGTGCAAAAGTGGGCGGCGGGGGGAACCCTGACGGTGCATGTCCGGCCCTCCCGCAACGGCGGTGGAGAGGAGCAGATGACCGGCCGGCTGAGCTTTCTCGACAACGCGGTGGATGCGGCCACGGGCACGGTAGCGCTCAAGGCGGAATTCGCCAACGAGAAGGAGCAGCTTTGGCCGGGGCAGTTTGTCGACGTCGAACTGGTGCTCACGATCGAGAACGAGGCCCTGACCGTCCCGGTCAGCGCACTGGTGACCGGACAGGAAGGGACTTTTGTCTACGTGGTCACCGCCGACAACAGGGCGGAGAAGCGGGCTGTGAAGGTCAACCGCACGTTGGGTGGTATCATTGTCCTCGACGGCGGGGTGCAGGCAGGCGAGCAGGTGGTGACTGACGGTCAGGTCAAGCTGGTGCCCGGCGCCCGGGTTGAGCTCAGAAAAGGAACAGCCGCCGGCGGCAGCAGAACGGGCAATGCAGGCGGAGCCTATGGCACGCCATCGGGCAGCGGGGCCGGCACACCGGACGGGAGCGGCACGGCGGAGGGCGCATCGAAGAGCGGCCAATCCACGGGGAGGCCTGAATGAGGATCTTCATCGACCGGCCGGTCATGACGACCCTGGTCATGATCGCCATCCTGGTCGCGGGCTTTATAGGCTACCGGCAGCTGCCGGTGAGCGATTTGCCCACGGTCGATTTTCCGACCATTTCGGTGAGCGCCTCGCTGCCGGGCGCCTCTCCCGAGACCATGGCGGCGGCAGTGGCGACCCCGCTGGAGAAGCAGTTCACCACCATCGCCGGCATCGACAACATGACCAGCAGCTCGAGCCTGGGCAGCACCAGCATCACCATCCAGTTCGCCCTCGACCGTGACATCGACGCCGCGGCGGCCGATGTGCAGTCGGCGATCGCTGCGGTCTCACGCCAGCTGCCGCGGGACATGCCGACGCCCCCTTCGTACCGCAAGGTCAATCCGGCCGACTCGCCGATCATGTTCATCGCCATGACCTCACCGACCCTGCCGCTCTACACCATCGACGAGCTGGCGGATATCATGATCGCCCAGCGCATCTCGATGGTGAGCGGCATCGCCCAGGTGCAGGTCTTTGGCGGACAGAAATATGCGGTGCGGGTGCAGGTCGATCCGCGCGAGCTGGCGGCGCGCAGCATCGGCATCGACGAAGTAGCCAGCGCCATCGTCACCAACAATGTCAATCTGCCGACGGGTATCCTCTGGGGGAGCGAGAAGGCCCTCACGGTCAAGGCGACCGGGCAGCTCAACAGCGCCGCAGAGTACCGGCCGATCGTGGTGACCTACCGCAATGGCGCGCCGGTGCGTCTGCAGGAGCTGGCGCGCATCTATGACAGCGTGCAGAACAACCGCGTCGCCGCCTGGCTGAACGACGACCGCTGCATTCTGCTGGCCATCCAGCGCCAGCCCGGCACCAACACCGTCGAGGTGGTGCAGAATGTGCGCCGCCTGCTGCCGCAGATCCAGGAGCAGCTGCCGGCCTCCGCCCAGGTTCATATCCTCTTTGACAAATCCGAGCCGATCCAGGAATCAGTCAACGACGTCCAGATGACCCTGCTGCTGACCCTCTTCCTTGTCATCCTGGTGATCTTTCTCTTTCTCCGCAACGTCTCGGCCACGGTCATACCCAGCCTCGCCCTGCCGCTGTCAGTGGTCGGCACCTTTGCGGTGATGCGGCTGATGGATTTCAACCTCGACAACCTCTCGCTGATGGCCCTGACCCTGGCGGTGGGCTTTGTCGTCGATGACGCCATCGTCATGCTCGAGAACATCTTCCGCCACATGGAGATGGGCAAGAGCCCCTACCAGGCGGCGGTGGACGGCGCCAGGGAGGTGAGCTTTACCATTGTCTCGATGACCCTCTCCCTGGCTGCGGTCTTTATCCCTGTGCTCTTCATGGGCGGAATCATGGGGCGCCTCTTTCAGGAGTTCGCGGTGACCATTATGGTGGCGATCCTGATCTCGGGATTTGTTTCGCTCACCCTGACCCCGATGATGTCGAGCCGGTTCCTCAAGCATGAGAAGAAGGAGAGCCATGGCCGCTTTTACAACGCCATCGAAAATTTCTGGAACAAGTCCCTGGGCTTTTATGAGCGCACCCTGACCTGGGTGGTCGACCGCCGTCGCGCGACGATGCTCTTTTCGCTGGTCATCCTTCTCCTCACCGTTTTCCTTTTTATCGTTGTGCCCAAGGGCTTTTTGCCGAGCGAGGATACCGGCCTGCTCAATGGCTCCTTTGAGGGGGCCGAAGGGACCTCTTTTGAGGGGATGCTGGACGATCGCGAGCAGGTGACCCGCATCCTCGCGGCCGATCCCAACATCGAGCGCTTTACGGTCAACATCGGCGGCATGGGCGGCACAGCTAACACCGGGCGGATGAACATCCGCCTCAAACATCGCAGTGAGCGCGAGCTCAGCGCTGACGAGGTCGCCAACAGCCTGCGCCGCAAAATGGCCTCGATCCCCGGGGCGCGGGTCTTTCTCGTCAATCCTCCGGTGATCAACATCGGCGGCCGCTTCGCAGCTGCCCTTTACCAGTTCACCATGCAGTCCACGGACATCCAGGCCCTCTACGCCGCCGCACCCCTGCTCGAGCGCCGGCTCCGGGCCGATCCGATGTTCAAGGATGTCAACAGCGACCTGCGCATCAGCAATCCCGAGGTGATCATCGCCATCGACCGCGACCGAGCTGCCTCGCTCGGGCTCTCGGCGCAGACCATCGAGGAGGCGCTTTATTCCAGCTACGGCACTCGGCAGGTCTCGACTATCCTGGCGCCCAACAACCAGTACTACGTCATGCTCGAACTCCTGCCCGAATACCAGCGCGACGCCTCGGCCCTTCAGTATCTCTATGTGCGCTCGCCGCAGACTGACAAGCTGGTGCCGCTCTCGACCCTGGCGACGATCTCCCCTGGGGCCGGCCCCCTGACGGTCAACCACTCCGGGCAGCTGCCCTCAGTGACAGTCTCCTTCAACCTCGACGAGGGGGTGGCCCTGAGCGAGGGCGTGGCAGCGGTCAATCGGGCGGCGCGCGAGACCCTGCCCGCCTCGATCGCCACCAGTTTTTCGGGCACAGCCCAGGCCTTCCAGTCCTCGCAGAGCAGCCTGCTCGCCCTGCTCTTCCTGGCCATTCTGGTCATCTACATGATTCTCGGCATCCTCTACGAGAGCTTTATCCATCCGCTCACCATCCTGAGTGGACTGCCTTTCGCTGTTTTCGGGGCGCTGGTCACCCTGCTGATCTTTAAAATGGACCTGAATCTTTACAGCTTTGTCGGTCTGATCATGCTCATCGGCGTGGTTAAAAAGAACGCGATCATGATGATCGACTTTGCCATCACGGCGCGTGATGAGGGGCTCGGTGCGCGTGAGGCCATCCTCCGCGCTTGCAGCATCCGTTTCCGGCCGATCATGATGACCACGGTAGCGGCCCTGATGGCGACCCTGCCGATTGCGCTGGGCATGGGCGCGGGGGCGGAGTCGCGCCGGCCTCTGGGCCTGGCCGTGGTGGGCGGGCTGCTTTTTTCGCAGATGATCACCCTCTACGTCACGCCGGTCTTTTATATCTATCTGGAAAAGCTGCAGAACAGGCTGGGAAGAGTTTTTAACAAGGGTGAGAGGGCTTGAGCAGGAGATGAAGAAAAAAAGGGCGGCTGATCTTCTCAGCCGCCCTTTTTTTGAATGCGAAGGGGAACGATTACTTGGTTGTCGCTGCCTGGGCTTCGGCCTTCATCGCATCACCAGCGGTGATGGCGATTTCGACGCGGCGGTTCTGCGCGCGGCCTTCAACCGTGGCGTTATCAGCGACTGGCTGGCTCTCGCCATAGCCCATGATCGTGAAGCGGCTGACATCCACGCCGTTTTTGGATAGAAAGGAAGAGACGGCATGGGCGCGCGCCTCGGAGAGTTTCTGATTGTAATCTTCCGCACCCTGGCTGTCGGCGTGGCCCTCGATGAGGAGGATGGTGCCGCTGTACTTGTTCAGGGTTTCGGCCAGCTGGACCAGATCGGTCTGGGCGGCAGGTTTCAGTACCGACTTGCCGGTGTCGAAGAGCAGACCGGATTTGAGGGTGACCTTGATGCCTTCGCCGACGCGTTCGACCTCAGCATCGGCGAGTTCTTTCTCGATCTCGGCCGCTTGCTGGTCCATCTTGTTGCCGATGTAGGCGCCGGCTGCACCGCCGATAGCTGCGCCGATGATGGCGCCGAGGGCGGTGTTGCCGACCTGATTGCCAATGACAGCACCGGCCGCGCCGCCGGCGGCAGTGCCGACCGCGGCACCCTGAGTCGCCTTGGTCATGCTGGCGCAGGATATCATACCGACAGAGAGAACAGCCACTAAAACAAGCATCATTAATTTGCGCATTTCAACCTCCTGTTTCCAAATGCGAACAACGATCTCACTGCCCCGTTCATTACCCCTTGCAAGGCAGGGCAGTAGATTATGGGTATAACTTACTGAGTTGTGATGAATAAGTCAATAAAAATCGCATTTAACCTGGCGCGTGGCCGTCGGGGTGAAGAGTCCGGGAAAAAGGGTCGCACAGGGGGAGAAAACAGCCTGATGCACAACAATCGAACCCTGAGGTACAGGGTGTACCCAGGCGTCCAATCCTGCGGCAGATCTGGCTGTAATGGAAGATAAGCGGGTCAATAATAACAATATATTACGATCCGAACGTTGCGCGTGTGCCGATGTGGCATAAGAGTTGCCAGGAATGGGTCATCAAGATGAGGGGTTATCTAATAAGTATTGACGGAGTCTTAACCGATTTTTCACAGGAGGCGTTATGAGAAGGTTGTTCAGTATCATGATAGCTACGCATCTGCTTCTGGCCGCGCTGGCCGCTGGTGGAGCCAAAAAGCCGGAGGCCCAATTGATTAGGGACCAGGCGGAGATCCGGCAGGACAAAAAGGAGTTGCAGACCGACCAGCGTACGGTGACTGATGACCGGATGGATCTGGATCGTCTTTCCGATCTGGTGATGCGTTGGGATCGTCTGCGCAAGAGCAAGGCCTCTTCTTCCGCGATCGAGGCGGTCGAAACGCAGATCATGCGCGAGCTGCGCCGCGATCTGGCGGAGAATGAGGCCCAGGCGGGCAAGGCTGGAATGGAGGTGGAACGTTCGGAAAAGGAGCTGAGAAGATCCGGCCGCGAGGTCCGCAAGGAACGCCGGGATGGCGATCATCGTCCGGGCGAACTGCGGGATGACCGTCGTGATCGCCGCGATGACCGCCGGGATCTGGCGGATGATATCCGGGACTCCAGTGAGGCCAAAGAGCTGCTGGCGAAAAAAGAGGCGACTGCCGCTGAACTGCTGGCTCTGCAGCGCAGGATCGACCTGGCCGGGGGACGTATGGACGAGGTGCTGCGACGCGAGCAGAGCACCCTTCTCGAGCGTTATCTCGAGCTCTCGGAAGAGGAGATCCGCCTGGGCGTGCGTGAGATCCGCGAGGATCATGAGGAGCTGAAAGAGGACCGCAAGGAGAGGTCGGAAGACCGGCGTGAGAATCGGCGCGATCGCCGTTGATGGACCCCGGCATCAAAAAGCCCTGAAAGGTTAAATACCTTTCAGGGCTTTTTTTTATTGTGCGCGGGCCGGGGGCTCGCACACGAATCGCTGCTGAGGGCTATTTTCGATTAGGAAAATTTTCCGGTTGGTTGCTGACTTGGAAATGAAGAGATGCACTGCAAGTGATCTTTGCGCTAACGTAAGGAGCCCGTAGGGCGACTGGAGTTAGCGCAAATGCGGTCATCTCAAACATACCTAATTTTCCTCTGATTTTCAACTATCTTTTGATTCTTCTTCTTGACCCAGTTCTGGGTGATATTGATTGACTATTTCGCGATATTGGTAAATAGTCCGGTAGCCTAGACCCGTTACGCGCACTATCTCCATTATGCCAAATTTTTTCTCAAGCAATAGCTTGACATTCTTGTAAGTTTTTATGTATCTGCTTGTCGATTCAATCGTATGGTTTGTTAGTCTCGCTATATCCGGTTCCGGAAGACCTTGCTCATACAAATTTATTATTGCTGCTTTGTGAGTGGGTACGCTGCCCTGGTCCAGCATCATTCCTTTGGTTGGCAAGATTTCCTGATGTGTCTGGTGATAGATCCGCATGTACCGCCCGATCGTCGTTAGCGATCTATTCATCAACACGCTCAGCTCTGCCCCCGTTAGCCAGCCTCCTTGAGAGGCTGCACTTTTCGCCAAGCTGCCCATCTTCTCAATATCCCGCTGCTCCTGCTTCTGGTAATTGCGTTTTCCTTTTTGTATTCGATAGGCGTAGTGACTCTTGATACGATGTTCTACGTCCTCATCTGTGATCAAGGGCAAAATCACCGTCTTGACTTCGTAATCTTCACTCCGCGTGCCATAGCTGGCTTTATGGCTTGTTGCTTTTGTTGTTCGCCAGATAATGTTGCCATGACTCAGTTTTTCAATATCTGGATAATATTCTTTATGCAGTTCTATAATGCTGTCTGCAATTAACTCAATGACCTTATGACTGCCAATCAGCTTAAACTCTTCCTCTAAAAGCCGAATAATACCATTCCGAAAACTACGCTTAGGTATTGATTCATAACGACTTCTAGTTTCCGTTTTCATGATGCACCCCCTTGGTCGATTTTTTTTTCGAGGGGTACATCGCTTTAAGTTGCTCCAGCAGCTCCATATACACTGGCGGCCAGTTATCACCTTGTTTATGCCGCTCATAGATATCCAGGTACTCGGCAGTTAATTTCTCACTTTGCCCCAACAGCCGGCTCAGTTGATGCCCATCTTCTACGCCCCGAGCTTTCAAGAGCAATAATCTACCAAACCCCAAAATGTACCTTTTAACCGAAAAAGCACTATGACGGCTTCTTCGCATTATTTCATCATAAGTCCTGCCTTCTAAATACATCTCGATGATCCGGCTCTTGTGCGTCAAGCTCCTGCCGATATCGTGATCGGTTCCTCGTGTATGAATAAAATTCCCATCGCGTACCAATTCATCGATATCCTTGCGGATCGTCCGGCTTGTCACTTGCAGTATTCGCGCCAAGTCTTCTTGTGTCAAAGAACCACTCTGATCCCATGCTTCATCGGTCAGTCTTATTATCTTTAATTGCCGAAGTGCTGTTGGCCCCAGATTGTTTAAAACATTTAAATCATCTATTCCTGCATCTAACGTCAATTCTACTTCTATCAACTCTTGTTCGCCGAGTGGCTTACCATGCTTGGCTTTCGTCGATGCGCAAATAAATTTGATTTTTCCAACGGCCTGAGGAGCCTGGCCAAACAGGCATTGTTTGGCCAGGTCCAATATCCCTTTGCTTTCAGCTGGCGAAAGCTCAAACTCTTTTCGCAAAGAATTTATGAATATTTGATCAGGTGTCTTCTCTAGTAACCGATCGTACTTACTGCTACGCGTTGAATACATGAAATCCTCCGGCAAGTTTGGTAGATTTACTTCCGGCTACTTCGTATCTGCTAATCTACGAAATAGCCGGATTTTCACCAATACCTACCGGAAAATTTTCCTTATTTGAGCAGGACCATCCGTTTGATCTCCTGGAAGCTGCCGGCCTGGAGTCGGTAGAAGTAGATGCCGGAGGGCACCGGTTCGCCCTGTTCGTTGGCGCCGTTCCAGAGGACCTGGTGGCTGCCGGATGCGGCCGTGCCGTTGACCAGGGTGCGGATCAGCCGGCCCTGAATGTCAAAGATATCGAGGCGCAGCGAGCCGGCCTCATCCAATTCAGGCAGGTTGTAGGAGATGGTCGTTGAAGCATTGAAGGGATTGGGATAGTTCTGTCCGAGTTCGCAGGTGAGCGGAATCTCCTCCTGTTCGATCACCTCCTCCAGCGGTGCATAGGATTTTTCCAGCACGGCCAGGGCGGCCATGCGGGCCGGCCGGTCAATGCTGATCCAGAGGGGGTCGCTCTCGTCGGTTTCTGTCATTTTGCCGAGGCGGCCGTGGAGCAGATTGGGGCCGTTGTCGTGGGCGACCTGGCCGCCGCCTTCATCAAAGCTGTAGTAGGCGACGAGCTCCTCTTCGGTGCCGCGCGGCCGGTCGAACATGCGGGCGGCGATCTGCTCGGGGGTGAGGGCCATGTTCCAGAAGCTCATCTCGTCGAGCAGCCCCTTGAAGTGGTATTCATAGATATTGTTATGCAGGGCGGCGCCGATGACCAGGTCATGAATGAGGGTGCGCGGTGCGGCCTTGCCGGTCCGGCTCACCTCAAGGATGCCGTTGATGTAGAGGCAGGCGGTGACGCCGTCATAGGTCACGGCGACATGGACCCATTCCCGCACGGGGATGATGGAGAAGGAGGGGCCGAAAAGGGTCTGCATCCTCGTGCCGCCGGGGATGGCGCTGCGCAGGGTGCCGGCCATGCGGCCGGTGTTACTGTAGAAGGAGATGGCGTATTCGTCGAAGGTGCCCTTTTCGAGGATGCGGCTCCAGCTCTGTCCCAGCTGATGGTTTTGCATCCAGAAGGCGATAGTCATGCATGCGGAGAGGTTCAGGCTGGGGTGATGGGCGATCTGGAGCAGATCATCCTCGCCGTCGAAAGCCAGGGCAAAATTCTCAGGGACAGCCGAGATGGAGAAGGGGGCATCGGAGAGATCCGCCACGGCGCCGCCGGTGGCATCGGCCACCTTGACCAGGCACTGCTCCGAGGAGATGGCGGGGATGGTCCACGCGAAAGAGCCCGCTGCAGGCAGGCCGGTGGCGAACTCGCTCCAGGTTCGTCCGCTGTCGGCGGAGAAGAGCAGGGCAGCATGGCCGGTGACGTATTCCGAGATCCACTCGATGTTTTCGACGCGGCCGGCCTCAAAGCTCTCGCCTCCGTTGGGCGCGATCAGGGTGAAGGAGGGTTCTTCACCGGCGGGGCGGACGATGCTGAAGAGGGCATCGCTGAGGTCGACCGGAATCTCCGCCTCCGCAGCCTTGACCTTGATCAGGCAGGAGTCAGAGAGGGTTTTTGGAACAATCCAGGTGCAGCTGCCGGTATTGGCCTGGCCGGCGGCGATTTCACTCCAGGTGGCGCCGCCATCGAGGCTGAGATAGAGAGAGACCGGCCCGTCGAAGCGGGCGCTGCTCCAGGTGATTTGGGTGGTCTCCTTGGCTGTCAGGGTCTCCCCGCCATTGGGTGCGGTGATGGTCACAACCGGCGGGGGATTGACGATGTAGAAGGGCATCCAGTTGATATCCATCGGGCATTGGCCGAGGGGCGCGGAGATGCGGATGACACCCTCCTCCGTGAGGATATCGGGTACGTTCCAGACGAAGGAGCCCGTGTTCTGCACATCTTCATCGATAAGGGTGAAGGTGCGGCCGTAATCCAGAGAGTATTCGAGGTTGACCAGGGGGCCCATGTTGAGGGCTTCCCAGGTGATTTCGAAGGGCGTGTTGCGGACGATGGAGAGCGGTCCATCCAGCTCCGCGGGCCGGGTGAGCTGGAGCCATTGATTGGGCTCGGGGCTGTAAAAGCCAGGACGCGGATCGTTGGTGAGGGCAATGCGGTCGACGCGGCAGTAGCGCTCGCGGCCGCGAATGGTGATGGTGTGGCTGCCGGCGGAGAGGGCGAAGGCGGCCGGCGTTGTGCCGCTGCGCGACTGCATGGCCTGCTGCCAATGCCAGCGTTCATCGGCGGGCACATCGACAACATACTCCGGACCATTATCGGCGCTGACAAAGATCGAGTTTCTGGTTTCACCCTCGCCCATCATGCGCGCCCAGAGGTAGTAGGTGGCGCCGGGCGCGGGGACGTCCACAGTGATCGTGCCGCTGCCCTCGCCGCCGCCGGTGTTCTTGGCGGAGAAGATGAATTGGCAGTCAAAAGCCAGACCGTCAACGCCGGTGAACATCGCCTCGCTGAGGGTGGCGGTCTCCGCCTCATATTCAAGCAGGGTGGGGACGAAGCCGACTCCGGTCCAGGTGATCGGGGTGTCATTGGTGTCATAAGCGCTGGCGTCGCCCGCCCTGGTGACGCGATAGAGGGCGTTGGCGGTCTCCACCATGGGGACGATGTCGGTGGCGGTGCCTATGGCATTGGCGGGATTGGCCAAACCGGCGGCGATCAAATCCCAGCTCGTCCCGCCGTCGCTGCTGCGATGCAGATCGACCTGGGTGACGACGGGATTGACCGACCACAAAAGATCGACCGGGCTTCCCCAGCTAAAGTTACCGCTGTTGGGATCGAGGAGGTTGAAGCCAATCGGGGCAGTGGAGACCTGCCAGGTCGGGTTGGGTACGGCCGGATTGCTAACCGTGCCGTGAAGGTGGTTGGGGGTTGATTCAGTGGCGGTGGTGCCGCTGCCGTCATCGAACTTGTAGTAGAGCTGCATGCCCGCGGTGCCGCCATCCAGGGGGACGCCGCGGTTATCGCGGATCTGGGCTTGTGTACGGCGCACGGTCCAGAATCGAACTTCATCGATCTGACCGTTGAATTGTCCGGTGTTGGCCCAGGAGATGCCGATGTTCAGAGGATAGGTGGTGCTGGCGGGATTGAGCAGACCGAAGGCAGCGGCTGTGGCCGATCCGGCCTGAACGCCGTCAACATAGAGATAGGCTGCGTAGCTGGCCCCGGAGGGCTGCACCGCCACGGCGACATGGTGCCAGGCGTTGAGGTTGGAAATGGTGATGGTGCTCGCAACCGCCACACTGCCTGAGGGTGAGGGATAGGCCAGGAACCACAATCTGAAAGCCCCGTAGGTGGCATTGGGTGCAATGTACAAGGCGAAATAGTTGCGCCGGTCGACAATGCGCCACGATCCGGAGGGCAGGGTGGTGCCTTCCCACTTGATCCAGGCCTCGATGGTATAGCTGGTATTGATGTTATTCATCACGGAATTGTAGGGCACGATGACCGAATTGCCGGAAGTCGCCCCGCTAAAATCGAGGCTGTGCCCCGCATCACCGACGGCCTGGAGGGAGTACGGCAGAGCCAGGGTGAGCAGCAGAGAGATCAGCAGCCATTTTTTCATAACCGCTCCTTCGCATAGAGTTGAGTGCATCCCACGGGAGGGATGAAAGCATCCGATAGAAGCCGGTCCGTTCCGGTCGGGCTGAACCAGCCCGAGGGGATAAATGAAAGAATAAGGGGGGTGCTGTACAGAATGGCTGCAGAACTGAGGGTGCCCGATCAAGGGTGCAGTGACCGACGGCATGTATCGGCGAGAATCCGGATAGTACATGATAATATAAGGCTATTTAATTAAAAATCAAGCAGAAAATAGCAAAAACCCTCGGCCGGCTTCCCGGGGGAACCCGAAAGCGGGATCGACTGCGAAGGAGGGGGCGGGTGTGGTCGGGGGAGTGGAGAGGCGGGGCGGCTGATGAGCAGGTGGCGAGAGCCGCCCCGGATGGGGGGGTACCGGCGGGTTGGGGAGGCCGCCCGCCGGCAGAATTTCAACGGGCGTAGTGGTCGATCATGCGCGCGATGGCAGCCTCACAGACCCTGCAAAAGCGGTCCCGGTTGTTGCTGATCATCAGGCAGTCGATCATCGGCCGGTAGAGTCCTTCGGCGGAATAACCGGCTCCCTCGAAAGCTCCCACGGCGTCGGCCAGGTGTTCGTTTTTTTTGCGCTGAGCTGTGAACGCGGCGTCGATCTTTTTGACTTTTTCCAGATAGGGTTTTTTAATCCTCTCCAGCTCCTTTTCGGAGGCCCCCTTTGACCTCGCCGATTGCAGCGCTTTTTCCATCGCCATGCCGTTTTCGCGGCGGCAGGACATCAGACTGTCGAGGGCTCTGCGTCCATACTCGGTAGGCAGGCTCACGCCGGGGGTGAGCAGCTCCGCCCATTTGATGTGATCCGGATCGAGCAGGGCGGTGATATTGGGCTCGAGGGGTTCAATGCCCTTGGGATAGAAATCGTTATAGGCCACCTCCGAGGTGTAATATTCGTCGCCGAGACCGGCAAAGGAGTGGCCGAATTCATGGACAAAGACCCGTTTGCTCATGGCGTGATCGACGGTGGTGATGGCATAGTCGTTGTAAATGCCGCCTCCGCCGTAGCGGGTGCTGTTGACCAGGATGATGAGGGCATCGTAGGGGGCCTGACTGGCGATGCTGCGCAGCAGGTGACCGTCATCGACGAGCATGTAGCGGTCCAGGTCGAAAGCGTTGAAAGATGCGTTGAAAAGGGTGCCTTTGTAGGAACCCTGGCGGGGTTCATCCATGCCGCTCTCCGGGGAGGCGATGAAGAGTCCGCGGAGATTGAGCTTTTCCTTCATCTCCGAGTAGGGAGCGATGGTGAAGAGAAAATCGCGCATGCGGTCGACATCGGTGTTGAATTTTTGTTTGTCCGAGGCGGTGTAGCCTTCGGCGATGAAGAGCAGATCGGCGCAGACGGCCGGGTCGCCGCTGATATGGGCCTCATGGATTTCGCCCGTTTTGACGGCTTCGGTATTGATATGATAGTCAGCTGGATCGATCCTGAGAATAAAAAAAGGAGCGGGCAGGTTGTTGCGGTCGCGTTTTTCCAGGACAAAGTTGACCGGGCGTTTGGGCAGGGGGATGCGGACGGCGCGGCGGAAGGTGCGCTTGATCCCCTCAAGGGCCGGCGTGGTGGTGCGGTATTCGCCGTACATGCAATCGAATCCGCTCGAATAGATCAGGAGATTGGTGGCGATGTCATAGACCTTGATTTCGTAGCGGCCGTTGTTGAAGCGGTCGATCAGCCGGGCCCTGCTGCCGGGCCAGAGGGGCTCGCGGCAGATCTGGCCCATGGAGATGATCTCCTCATCGGAATCACCGGTCTGGAAAAGTTCGAGGCGGAGGGCGCCGCCGGTGAAATAGTCATCGAAATCAGGGGCGTTCTGGGCGCCGGCTGCACCGATCAGAAGGGCGAAGAGGAGGAGGATGGTTTTTCGCATGGGATCAACTCCGTAGAATGACAAGGATTTCGTTTGTTTACAGTTCTTGTTTTTCGTCCCGGGGTTCGCCGAAGGGATGCACTGCGCTCTCCAGGCGGGCCAGCCAGACGGTCATTCCGCCGCGGCCGCGATGGGCCCAGGCGTAGTAGGGGATGGCGGTGACTGCCTGTTCGCTGGAGGTGACCTTCCCAGCCTCATCCTGTTCGTAGCTCCTGGCCGTGGCGCTGAGGGTCTGGACGCCGTTGAACAGGGTGCTGTTCCAGGCGCTCTCCACCGGGGTGTCATCTCCGAGGAGGAGATTATGCACATGTCCGCCGGCCACATCCGGCCACTCGAGGCAGTAGACCAGGGGGCCGCGTTCCAGGGCGACGAGGCCGCGGTCGGCGGCGACGCTGTCGTGGGCGACGACGCGGCGCACTGGCATGGGCAGGAGCAGCTCAACCCAATCGCCGGGTTTCCAGGTGCGGCGGATGCGCGCGAATCCATCCTTCTGTTCGAGCGGCCAGCTCTGGCCGTTGATCTCCAGCTTGACTCCCGCCGGGGCCGGATCGAGATAGCGGTAGAGATCGGTAGCGAGTGGTTTGCCCTGCGCCCATCCGGGGATGCGCAGGTTGAGGGTGAATTTATGGCCGCCCGTCGGGGGATTGACCAGCAGCTGGATGCGCCCGTCCCAGGGGTAGGAGCAGACCTGCTTGAGCTGCAGCGCTTTGCCCTGGAGGTCGATCTCGGCGCTGCTCTCGGTATAAAGCGCGACGTAGAGCTGGTCTCCGTTCACGGCATAGAGATAACCGGGGATGGAGGCGAGAAAGCGGGTGATGTTGCCGGGGCAGCAGGCGCAGCCGAACCACTCCTTGCGCTCGTGCTGGCCGGTCGAGGCGAGGGGGTTGGGATAGAAAAAGTGGCTGCCGTCGAAGGCCACCCCGGAGAGGAGGGCGTTGAAGAGGGTGCGCTCAAGGATGTCGAGGTAGCGTGCCTCCCCGTGGAGCAGGAAGAGGCGGTGGTTCCAGTAGACATTGGCGATGGAGGCGCAGGTCTCATTATAGGCGGTCAGGTTGGGGAGTTCATAATTTGCACCGAAGCCCTCGTGCCCGCCGACAGCTCCGATGCCTCCGGTGAGGTGGATCTTTTTGGCGGCGACGTTCTCCCAGATGCGATCAATGGCCCTGATCCAGGCCCGGTCGCCGGTGAGGGCGGCAATGTCGGCGATGCCGGCGTACATATAGCCGGCGCGCACAGCGTGGCCGACCGCCTCACTCTGTTCCAGGATGGGGAGATGGTCCTGGCTGTAGGGTCCGTAGAGTTCCCTGCCGCCGCTCTTTTGGCCGCGGATTTCGAGCAGAAAGCGGGCGGTTTGAAGATACTTTTCCTCCCCGGTGACGCGGTAGAGTTTGGCCAGTCCCATTTCGATAACCTGATGGCCGGGGGGAGACTCGACACGGCCGGGGCCGAAGGTGGCGCAGATGAGGTCGGCGTTCTTGAGGGCGATCTCGAGGAGATTGCGTTTGCCGGTCGCCTGGTAATGGGCCACGGCGGCTTCATAGAGATGACCCATGTTGTAGAGCTCGTGGCTCATGTAGAGCTGCGACCAGCGCTCCTTGCCGGCCCACTCCTCCAGATAGGGGGCGTTGTTGGTGCGGGCGGTGTAGAGATAGCCATCCTCCTCCTGGGCGGCGGCGATGAGGCTGATCAGGCTGTCCAGGTAGGCCGCCAGTTTTACATCCTTTTGCACGCTGAGGGCGTAGGAGGCGCCTTCGATGATCTTGTAGACATCGCTGTCGTCGAAAGGATAGCTGCCCTGCTGGGTGCCCTCGAGCAATCCCCCGGCGACGGCAAAGTTGGCGATGCGGCCGGTTTTTTCGGATTGGGCGAAGGCGTGGGGGATGGTGACGGCGCGGTTGGTCTCAATGCGCGGCGCCCAGAACTGGTCTTCGAGATGTACCCTGGTGAAGGGCACTGGCTGGATGGGATAGTCCTTGAGGTGGTGTTGCGAACAGGAAAGCGCGAGCAGAGCGGTGATGAGCATCCAGAAGGAGCTTTTGGAGATCATGATGTTCTCCCTCGTAATATCGGATTTGTGAGGACAGCAGGGTGGAGAGACAGGGTTGCGCCACTTCACAGGATTCAGGTGTTGGTCGTCGGTCTGGTCTGTTTATCACCCCATTTCGCGGCCTGAGGTCGGGTCAGCGCCGAATTGAATCACTTATAAATTTGACAAGAACACCAGCAGCTAGGCCGTAAAAAAAGTACTCCAAGCGGCTATCGGTGGGTTCTTCAGGAAACGGACTTCCGGGCATCTGATAGACGTAAGGCTCGAGCTCTTCCTCGTCATGTTCGATATCGAAAAGCAGCAAGCGCTCGCCACAGCCGTCCTTGCATTTATACCTCCGACCGCCATACTCTATCATGTTGTTCTTTTTATCGTAATCCAGGGTTAGTTTGCCGCTGGTTTCATCGGCGACAAAGACCAGATAATGAAGGACGTCCTGATCAAAATTTATGTGCATCCGCATCGGCTCCCAATTCAACCTGAAGGGCCCACGGCGAATGCTGGGCCACTGTGGATTGGGTCTGTGCTCAGGGATGAGTTTTATGCACCTTCCCTCGAGGTATTGCTCGATGCTGATGATCCCCGGGTCAGTGGTTGTTTTTGTGTTAAGCCGGTGCCGAACAGGGTCAGCCTCAGCGGAATTTGTTATATCGGTGGCCTCCAGCGCAAGTGGCTCGGATATATAGAAGCGTAAGTTTGCGAGGATCTCATCATCCAATCTGTACTGATTAATGATTTTTTTGGTGACAATTGCCTTCTCTTCCAGCCACACCTCACGGGATCCGGATACGCCAAAGCCGCACGATAGCGTACACAGTGCACAGATGAGGAACATCCAAAGGATAGCATATCTAAAGAGAGTAGAACGTCGATGACTGTGCATCACTATTCCCCGTGCTTATTTTGGATGGATAGACCGGTAAGTGATCAAAAAGCAGTTCGCCGGTTTGAATAATTTTCTGAATATTAATCAGAAACCGCCTATTTTGCAAGCAAAAGTTTGTTCGTTGCGGAGGAGGGCCGGCGCGGGGACAGAAACAAAAAACCCCGGTCCGTTGGGACCGGGGTTCAAGTTCGTCCGCGTCAAGCTTAGAGCTTGGTGACGTTGCTGGCCTGGAGGCCTTTCTGGCCCTGGGTGACTTCGAACTCGACCTGATCACCCTCATCCAGGGATTTGTAACCGGTGCCCTGAATGGCATTGAAATGCACAAACACGTCGCCGCCCTGTTCTCTGGTGATGAAACCGTAGCCTTTGGAGGCGTTGAACCACTTGACCGTTCCTTTTTCCATCTTTGAAACCCCTGCAAATAGGTAACTACAACCTAGTACCACTTTTATCGTCTTGCCACGGGTTGACCTCTTGCAGAGGTTGACAACCAAACACAGAAAGGCGGATGAAAAAGTGTACTTTAATTATCAGTCATATTACAATTTATTTCAATAAAATGCAAGAGAAATATTGCTAAATACTGTTTTTACATAGCGTGTCTGGGGCAGCGCCTCCGGCAGGCGCCCGGCCCCGGGAAGGGGGGCCGGGAACCCAGAGGGGGGCGTCGCGGCCTCAGCGCTGAACGCGGGCGGAGCCGCCCTTGGCGAAGGCTTCCACCTCCGGCAGCCGCGCCATGGTGACGTCGCCCGGAAAGGTGGTGAGCAGGGCGCCGTGGGCCCAGCCAAGGCGCAGGGCCTCCTCAGGAACACGGCCGTTGATGAGGCCGTAAATCAGCCCCGAGGCGAAGCCGTCGCCGCCGCCGATGCGGTCGAGCACATCGAGGGTGCAGCTGGGGGAGAGGTAGCGGTCGCCCTTGAGCCAGAGCACGGCGCCCCAGTCGTGGCGGTTGCTGGACTGCACCTCGCGCAGGGTGGTGGCCACGGCCTTGATATTGGGGAACTCCTTCACCACCTTTTCGATCATGGCGAAAAAGGCATCGCTCTTGATCCCGGATCTGTCCGTCGCCTCCGGGCCGGAGATGCCGAGGCCGAGCTGCATATCCTCTTCGTTGCCGACCAGGACATCGATTTCGGAGACGATGCTGCGCAGCACCTGCTGGGCTTTCTTGAGTCCCCCGATAGGAGCCCAGAGCTTGGCCCGGTAGTTGAGGTCGAAGGAGTTGATCGCGCCGTGGGCGCGGGCGGTGCGCATGCCCTCGAGGATCAGCTCCGAGGTGGTTTCGGAGAGGGCGGCGAAGATGCCGCCGGAGTGGAACCAGCGCACGCCGCCAGCGAAGATGCTCTTCCAGTCGATGTCGCCCGGCTTGAGCAGGGCGCCAGCCTCGTTGGAGCGGTTGTAAAAAACCACCGGCGGGCGCACCCCCATGCCGAGGTCGCTGTAGACGGTGGCCATGTTGGGGC
>Ga0302250_1000697_pt1 | contig 29869 bp, 29 predicted proteins | sample AAG_RA_Asp_MG_FD_193536 | JGI IMG/M metagenome (GOLD analysis project Ga0302250, IMG submission 193536) | Enriched activated sludge microbial communities from anaerobic digester in WTTP, New Holstein, Wisconsin, United States - AAG_RA_Asp | ecosystem: Engineered > Bioreactor > Anaerobic >... | reverse complement strand
TGTAGTACAGTGTATTGGTGCAGTGATTGCATCGGCCCTGCTGCTCCTGATCCTGACCGGGAACCCCGCGTACAATATTGCCGCCAACGGCCTCGGGCAGAGCGGGTATGGGAGCGCCTCGCTGGGCGGGTATTCGGTTGTATCCTGTTTCATTGCCGAACTGGTCCTTACCTTCATCTTCCTGATGGTCATATTCTCCGCCACCAGCAAGGCCGCACCAGCGGGCTTTGCCGGCATTGCCATCGGTCTTGGCCTCTTCATCATCCATCTCTTCGGTATCATGGTCAGCGGGGCATCGGCCAACCCTGCACGGAGCCTTGGTCCCGCCCTCCTTGTCGGGGGCACTGCCCTTGGCCAGCTCTGGTTGTATATCGTCGCGCCGGTCATCGGGGCCATCATCGCGGCACTGGTGTGGAAACACCTGTTCAGAAACGGTGCAGCGCTCGGATAATCCCCCTTTTCCGGACAAGGCCGGTCCTCCGCATTACGATATTCCGGCATCCTTTTTTACCTCCCGCTCACCATATGATCCTTGATCCATGGATCTCCTTTCCATCGTCCTCATCGTGGCAGGTCTCTGTCTCTTCGAGACCATAACGAGCATTGACAACGCCATCATCAATGCCGAGGTCCTCTCGACCATGAGCGAGCGGGCGAAGCGCTGGTTCCTCCTCTGGGGCCTCATCATCGCCGTCTTTGCCGTGCGCGGCCTCCTGCCCTGGCTGATCGTCTGGCTCTCGTCACCGGCGCTCGGGCCCGTCGGGGCGTTCATGGCCACCTTCTCAAGCGACCCGGCCGTGATCGCGGCCATTGAGGAATCCGCCCCCATGCTCCTGATATTCGGCGGGACATTCCTCATATTCCTCTTCTTCCACTGGCTCTTTTTAGAGCACAAGAACTTCGGCCTCCGGGGTGAGCGGTTCTTTGTCCGGCAGGGCGTCTGGTTCTTTGCGGTCGTCTCGTTACTCCTGACCGGGCTCGTCTGGTTCGCCCTCGGGAAGAGCACGATGCTGGCGTTTGGTGCGGTGGTCGGGTCGACTGCATTCTTTATTGTCCACGGGTTCCGGCAGAACGCCGAGCAGGCCGAGCAAAAGATGCTGCATGGAGACATGTCGGATCTGTCCAAGATCTTCTACCTTGAAGTGATCGATGCGACCTTCTCGATCGACGGCGTCATCGGGGCGTTCGCCTTCACGATGGCAGTCCCCCTCATCCTTCTCGGCAACGGCCTCGGGGCCTTCGTGGTCCGGGAACTGACCGTCAGGAACGTCGAGAATATCAGGAAGTACCTGTATCTCAAGAACGGGGCGATGTACTCGATCTTCTTCCTCGGCATCATCATGATCCTGGACAGTTTCGGCGTTCACATCCCGTTCTGGATCTCCCCGGCCATAACCTTCGGTATCGTCGGATTCTTCTATGTAAAATCGGTTAAGGCGATCGCAAAGACTGCATGAGGGGATCCACCCGGATGAAGGGGGCCATGTCATTGCTCTCTGCCTGCGACAGGCTCACGCATGGGAGAGAGAAGATATCAGGCAGGGGGTAAGGGGATGGTGCCGTTCACGGGCCGGGGCGGGATCCGAAGATTATTTTTTAACCCACCCGTTGACAACGATCCCCTCCAGGATCCGGGGGGACCCGTCCTCGCACTTCACGGGAAGGTTCACGGCGCGGACCATGCCCGGGGTCGTTAAGACCTCCTCAAGCACCTGCCGGAAGACCGGCAGGCTTTCTTCTGTGAGGATGACGGAGAACGGCTTTCCTACGATGCATTCCGGGTCATAGCCGAGATACCGCGTGATCGAGGGGCTCTCGTGCCGGAGGGTCCCGTCGCGGTCCAGGACCGCAATCACATCGGAGGTGTCCTCGATGAGCGAGCGAAAGAACTCCTCGTTCTGCCGGGATTGCTCTTCCAGCGTCTTCTGGGCCGTAATGTCCCGGATCGATATCGCAAAGAGGACGACATCTCCCTCGGGGGATGTAACCGGGTAGATCGCTGCATCGAACCAGCGGTTGTGGAACTCCTCCTGGAACCGGACCGGCTCCTTCTGGTTCGTGTTGAGGTTCCATGCAGCCATGCGGGACGAGAGGATCCCCTGCGTGACCAGCCGGGCGATATCGGTCCCGATGAAGTCGCGGACATCCCTGCCGGCTTTTTTTGCAAGGGCCTGGTTGACGGCAAGGAATTTCCCGCGGGGATCGATCAGGAAGAGGAAGTCATCGGTTGCATCGAGGATCACGCGGGTGGTCTCCTCGCTGATCCTGAGGGCATGTTCCATGGCGTACTTGTACAGGGCCATCTCAATGGTTGTCTTGAGCTCCAGCTCCCGGAACGGTTTTAAAATATACCCAAACGGCTCGGTCAGCTTGGCTTTGGCGAGGAACGAGTCGTCGCTGTACGCTGTCAGGTACACGACCGGAATGTGACAGTGCCGGCGGATCTTGTCGGCAGCTTCGATGCCGTTCATCCTGCCGGCCAGCATGATGTCCATCAGGATAAGGTCAGGGTGCAGCTCCGCAGCCTTGCGTACGGCAAGCTCTCCGGTTGTGGCAACGGCAACAACGGAATACCCCATCTCCACAAGGCTCTTTCTGATATCCATCCCGGTAACGGCCTCGTCTTCGACAATCAGGATCTTGGCTTCACTCATTCTCTATTCCCCCGCTATCTCTTTTGTGAACTCGATTCGGAACTCCGTTCCCCCGATTCGGTCCAGTGCTATCGTCCCGACCAGCTGCCCGACAAGCGAGATAACCAGCTGGAGACCCAGCGTCTCGATATTGTCAAGGCCGATGGTCTCCGGAAGGCCGATCCCGTCATCCCTGACGATAAGCGTGTACCGGTCGCCGTCCTGCCCGAGGCTCACGAGGATGGTCCCGGTCCGGTCCCCGGGATAGGCATACTTGAATGCATTGGAGAGGAGCTCGTTGATGATCAGGCTGACAGGGATGGCTTTCTCCAGAGGCAGGATGACATTCTGGCCTTGGATATCCACCCTGATCTTGCCTCTCGGCACTCCGTATGACTGCAACAGGTTTTCGGAGATCTTTTTCAGGTAATCATGGAAATCGATCTCGGCAAAACTTTTTGACTGGTACAGTTTCTCGTGGACGAGGGCAATGGACATGACCCGGTTCTGGCTCTCCAGGAGCGCCTCCCTGCTCTTTTCGTCCTTGAGCAGTTTGATCTGGAGGTTTAAGAGGCTTGAAATCACCTGCATGTTGTTCTTGACACGGTGGTGGATCTCTTTTAAAAGCGTCTCCTTCTCCTTTAAGGATGCCGCTACGGCGTTCTGCAGGTTCTTTCTCTCCGTGATGTTCCGGGCAATCCCGGAATAACCGGTGTACGCGTTCTCCTTATCAAAGGTCGGTGTTGCATTGATCTCATAGAGGACGGTTTTGCTATTTCCCGGTGAAAGGAGCGGGAACTCAAATCCTGCAATCAGGTCATGGGTGGGGGCAGATGGATCCAGGAGCCTGCGGATCTGGTCGCGGTACTCCGCGGGTGCTACATCAATAATATTGATGGTATCCTGCAACCTGCCACTCTCCTCAAGCGCGTGGGGACTGATGTACGTGATCAGGCCGGACGGATCAACATGGAAGACGATATCGCCGATCTGCTCGACCAGGGTACGGTACTTCTCCTCGCTTGCAAGAAGCGCTTCCATGACACGGTTCTTCTCGGCAATCTCCTTCTGAAGGCTCTCGGTAAGCTCACTCAGCTCGCGTGTCCGTTCCTTCACCTTATGCTCAAGGCCGGAGTATGCCTCTTTTAAGGCAGATTCCTGCTTTTTCTGTTCTGTCAGGTCGATGACAACACCGCGGATCCCGGTGATGCTCTGGCTCTTCCAGTCATGGATGGCAGCCGAGCGGATTATGGCAGGGAATCGTGAACCGTCTTTTTTCATCAGGGTATATTCATGGGGGCTGCGTTCCCTGCCGCGGAAGAGTTCCACGACACCCTGCTTTGCAGCCTCACGCTCCTCGGGAACGATATAGTCCAGAATATTGATGCCGTTCACGATATCGGCAGCTGTAATCCCGAATGTCGGGTAGGTGAGGCGGTTGGCAAAGGTGGCCCGGCCCTCGCGGTCGGTCTCGAATACCATGATGGGAAGGAAATCCGCAAGGGTCCGGTACTTCTCCTCACTTGCAAGAAGCGCAGACTCCATCTGCTTCCGGTCCGTCACATCATGGAGCACCCCCTCGATGGCAACGGGGTTTCCCCCGGTGTCCCGCAGGATATGGCTTGTGACCGACACATCGCGGGGAACACCGTCCTTGTTCTGCAGGATGATCTCGTAATCGTGGACCGAGCCGTTCAGCAGGAGCTCTTCGACAAGCTGCTGCCTCTGTTCCGGGTCCGGGTAGAGATCCAGGACGGAATGGCCGATGAGCTCAGCAGGGTCATACCCGGTCAGTTTCAGGCAGGATGGAGAGAGTGCCTGGATAATCCCCTGCATGTCGGTCTTGTAATACAGGTCATCGAACGTCTCGAAGATGGCGCGGTACTTCTCCTCACTTTTCCTCAGGGCTTCTTCGGTCCGGCGGCGGTTCACGACCTGCTCGATCTTGTGCGTGAGGTCGAGGAACATTGCCTTTGGGTTGCCGCCCTTGGCAAGGTAAAAGTCAGCGCCGGAATTGTAGGCCTCGATGACGGCATCCTCACGGCCTTTCCCGGTGAAGATGATGAAGGGGACCGTGTTGCCTTCCGTTCTCAGCTGTCGCAGGAATTCGATGCCATCGGTACCGGGCATCTGGTAATCGGAGACGATGACATCATAGTTGTTCTTCTCCATCATCTCCCGTGCAGAGCGGACATTCGTTGTCGTATCCACAGAAAGCCGACCCTGCTTCTCAAGAGAGAGTTTTGTCGGTTCAAGGAGGGCAGGCTCATCGTCAACGTACAGGACAGAGATAGGCAGGCCGGTGCCGGGCTCATCGTTCTCCGGCATGAGATGGGTGCCATGCGCGGGATCTGCAAGGCGCTTCTGCCTCCTGCTGTGGGACTCCATCTGCCGGCCTTCCTGATACGTGAATACACTAGTAAGTACGTATATAAAATTTGTTGTCGTACCCCTGAACCGATTCCCTCAATTGAGGGACACCGAAGTAGGAATTGAACGTTCTTAAATATAAAAACAGGGGATTAGATCCCAGAGGAAAGGGGAGAGCCGCAAGGGATCGTCCGGTATTTCTGGCAACCTACCGGCTCCCGTATGACCGCACGTGTTTCCAGGACCGCTGGAGACTGGCCGCATCCGGGTTCTCCTCATCGTACATCGCACAATCCTGCCGCTGGTACAGGATCCGGTCGCGGCCAACCGGGCAGACCCTGATGCAGATCCCGCAGGGAGAGAGAGCCCGTTTGTTCAACGCTTCCGAACGGGCCGTGCAGATCAGTTTATCGGTAAGGCCGTCAGGGTATTCCTGCCCGGGAAGGGCATTTACCGGGCAGGCATCAACACACCGCATGCACCGGGTGCAGAGGGGCTCTTCCCTGACCGTATCAGGAGGGATCTCTGCTGCGGTGAATACGGAGGCAAACCGGACCCGGGGGCCGAACTCCGGTGTGAGAAGGACATTATTTACCCCGAAATTGCCGAGACCTGCAAGGAATGCGGCATGGCGGTGGGAGAAGAAGGCAACCGGTTTCTCTTTTACAATCTCAAGCGAGCCATACCCATCCCGCGGGATCCAGACCGAGGGGAACCCCCGCGATGCAAGGAACGATGCAATCCGGTACCCGTCCTGGTCCAGCAGGCTGTTGACCGTCTTATATAATTCGTGATACCAGATTGACGGGGCGGAATCAACGATGGGCAGGCTGACCGGCAGGCCGAACACAATCACGGTCTTTGTTTCCGGGTAGATCGACAGCGGGCGGAATGCTTCAGGCACCCAAGGGTCGAGAAGCGGCTGATCCCAGCGATCGGCCGGGGCAAACCCGACGAGGGGGATGTCGAGCGCTGCGCATTTCTGCCGGATCTCCTGCTTCAGGTCATCAACGGCCATACGCTTATTCACCCGTTATGGTGCAGGTGACCGAGCGTGTTCTCCCTGCATTCACGTCCAGTTCAAGGAGGACAACCTGCTGCCAGGTCCCGCAGAGCAGTTCGCCGTTCCCGACCGGCAGCGTCAGGGTGGGGCCGACCAGTGCAGCCTTGACATGGGACCGGCCGTTCCCGTCACCCCACCGGGTATTGTGGGCATAGGGAATGGTGTCGGGGGCGAGGACGGACAATGCCCGTTTCAGGTCTGCGAGCACCCCCGGCTCGTATTCAATGGTCGTGAGTGCGGCAGTCGAGTGCCGGGCAAACAGGTGGACAAGTCCTTCCTTTATCCTGCTCTCTTTTACTGCCCGCCTCACCTCTTCGGTAATATCAATGATGTCACCTTCGCTCCGCGAAGTGACGTTCAGTTCTTTCCGGTACATGAACGATCCTAATCAGGGATGTCGGGGGCAGGAGAGATAAAGGATGCTCTCCCGCCATGAATACCCAAAAAAACAGGGAACGGGTAAAACGGTTATTCTTCCGGTTTCCCGGCTTCGCCATCGCCGTTCCCGTTGCCACTCGCCATCTCTGCCGACACAACGGCAATGCCCACGACCTTGTCCTTCTCATCGAGCTTCATGACGCGGACACCCTTGGTACCACGGCCGATGATCCGGAACTCGCTGACCGGGATGCGGATGACGATGCCCGAAGCGGTCATGGCAATGATCTCGTCCGTGTCCAGAACAGCCCGCGACTCGATCACGACGGCATCGCGTTCGAGCAGCATGTTCCGGACACCCATCGTGCCGCGACCGTGCCCGCGGAACTCGTCAAACTCGCTCCGCTTGCCAAAGCCGACATCGGAGATGGTGAGGAGATGGTCCTTCTCAAGGAGCGTGATGGCAACGATGGTATCGTCACCCTTCAGTTTCATGCCCCGGACACCCTGCGCATTCCTGCCGACAATACGGATGAAGTCCTCGTGAAACCGAAGGCTCTGGCCGAACCGGCTGGTCAGGATCAGCTCGTTGTTGCCGCCCGTGAGGATAACGTCCACGAGCCGGTCGTTATCCTTTAGTCTGATGGCATTGGTCCCGGTGGACCGGGGGTTCGAGAACTCGTCGAGCTGGATCTTGATGGTCTGGCCGAGCTTGGTTGCGAAGATCAGGTACTGGTCGGCCCGGAACTCGCGGATCGGGATGACGGTCGTAACAACCTCGTCCTTGAGGTTGAGGAGGTTGACGATCGGTTTGCCCTTTGCGATCCTCGAACTCTCGGGAATCTGGTACACCTTGAGCCAGTAGACGCGGCCGTTGTTCGTGAAGCAAAGGAGATAGTCCTTCATGCTGGCGGTGAAGACCGAGTCCACGAGATCCTCTTCCTTGGTGGTCATGCCGGTGATGCCATGGCCGCCGCGACGCTGCTTCCGGTAGGTGTCGATGTCCATGCGCTTGATGTAGTTTGCCGAGGTGATCGAGACCAGCACTGCCTTGTCCTCGATGAGGTCCTCGGTCGAGAGCTCGCTTGTGTCGAGCGCAATCTGGGTCCGGCGCTTATCGCCGAACTTCTCCGCAACTGCGGTGGTCTCCTGCCGGATAACGTCCTTGATGTTCGCCTCGCTCTCGAGGATCTTTTCAAGACGCCGGATCTCGGCTTCGAGATCGTTCTTCTCGTCCGTGATCTTCTTCTGCTCAAGGGCAGCGAGACGGCGGAGCTGCATCTGGAGGATCGCGTTCGCCTGCGGCTCGTCGAGCCCGAACTGGGCGATGAGGGCATTCCGGGCATTGTCAACGGTGTCGGATGCACGGATGGCTTTGATGATCGCATCGATCTTCGACAGGGCAATGAGAAGCCCGTTTAAGATGTGGACCTTCTCCTGCGCCTTCTTCAGGTCAAACTCGGACCTGCGCCGGATCACCTCGATCCGGTGCTGGACGAAGTGCCCGAGGAGGCCGTGGAGGTTGAGGACCTTGGGCTGGCCGTCGACAATGGCAAGGTTGGAGGTCCAGAAACTGGACTCGAGCGCCGTGTTCTTGTACAGGTTGTTTAAGATGACCGGCGCCATCGTGCCCTTGCGGAGCTCGAAGACGACCCGTATGCCCTCTTTGTCGGATTCGTCACGGATGTCGGAGATGCCGTCGATTTTCTTGTCCTTGACCATCTCGGCGATCCCGCCGATCCACTGGGCCTTGTTCACCTGGTACGGGAGTTCGGTGACGATGATCCGGTCGCCCCGGTTGCCGCCTTCCGATTCCTCGATCTCCGCGACACCGCGGACAATGACACGACCCTGGCCGGTGCTGTAAATGTTCTTGACGCCCTCGACACCCATCAGGATGCCCCCGGTCGGGAAGTCCGGGCCGGGCATGATCCGCAGGAGGTCCTCGACAGAGACCTCGGGGTTGTCGAGATACGCCTCGACTGCCGAACAGACCTCTTTTAAGTTGTGCGGGGGCATCTTGGTCGCCATACCGACGGCGATACCATCCGTCCCGTTGACGAGCAGGTTCGGGATCTTTGCCGGGAGAACGGTTGGCTCCTGCAGCGACTCGTCGTAGTTCGGCTTGAATTCCACGGTCTCCTTGTCCAGGTCCTCGAGGAGCGCTTCGGCGTAGGGATAGAGCCGGACTTCGGTGTAACGGGACGCTGCCGCAGAGTCGCCGTCGATTGATCCGAAGTTCCCCTGCCCCTGCACGAGCATGTGCCGGTAGGAGAAGGGCTGGGCCATCTTGACGATGGTGTCGTAGATGGAGGCATCGCCGTGCGGGTGGTACTTACCCATGACGTCACCGACAACCCTCGCGCTCTTCCGGGTGGGCTTGTCGCTCGTGTTGCCCATGTCCCACATGCCGTAGAGCGAACGGCGGTGGACCGGCTTCAGGCCGTCCCGGACATCGGGGATGGCACGGCTGATGATGACCGACATCGCGTAGTTGATGAACGAGGTCTTCATCTCGTGTTCTATGCTGATCGGCTCTGTACGATGGGTCTCGGGCACGGTCACGGGCGCTTCCTTTTTAGATGTCAAGGTTGGTCACCTCCTTGGCATGGCGGATGATGAAATTCTTGCGTATCTCCACGTCCTTTCCCATCAGCGTCTTGAAGATCTCGTTTGCTTCCATGGCGTCCTCGATGGTCACCTGCAGGAAGATGCGGTGGGCGGGGTCCATGGTCGTGTCCCAGAGCTGCTGGGCGTTCATCTCACCAAGACCCTTGTACCGCTGTACGGAGACGCCCTTCTCTCCCATGGCAGCGGAAACCTTCTGCATCTCCTCTTCCTTGTACACGTACTTCTCGTCCTTGCCCTTCCAGACACGGAAGAGGGGCGGCTGGGCGATGTATACGTACCCCAGCTCGATGAGCTTGGGCATGTAGCGGTAGAAGAATGTCAAAAGGAGGGTCCTGATATGGGCGCCGTCCACATCCGCATCGGTCATGATCACGATGTGGTGGTAACGGGCCCGCTCGGCATCGAACTTCTCGCCGATACCGGTCCCGATGGCTGATATGAGGGTCTGGATCTCGGCGTTCTTTAAGATCTGGTGCTCGCCCGCTTTCTCTACGTTGAGGATCTTACCTCTGAGCGGGAGGATGGCCTGGAACTTCCGGTCCCGGCCGCCTTTTGCCGAACCGCCTGCTGAATCCCCTTCCACAATATAGATCTCGGACTTTGCCGGGTCGCGTTCCGAGCAGTCCGCAAGTTTTCCCGGGAGGCCGCCGCTTTCGAGCGTGCTCTTGCGCCTCGCCAGCTCACGTGCGTTTCGTGCCGCCTCGCGGGCCTTTGCCGCCGAGAGCGCCTTCTCGACAATGATCTTGAGGGTATTGGGGTTCTCGTCGAAATATTCCGAGAGGGCTGCATAGACAAGGGAGTCGACGATCCCCTTGACACTGCTGTTGCCGAGACGCATCTTGGTCTGGCCCTCGAACTGGGGGTTCGCCATCTTGACGGAGACGACCGAAGTGAGACCTTCCCTCACATCCTCCCCGCGGAGGGTGATGGTCGAATTCTCCTTGATGACGCCGTTCTTCTTTGCTACGGTATTGATGGCCCGGGTGATGGCGCTACGGAACCCTTCGAGATGGGTGCCGCCCTCGCGGGTATTGACCGAGTTGACATAGGAGAAGATCTTCTCGTCGTACCCGGTCGTGTACTGCATCGCGACCTCGATCTCGAGCTTGTTCTCGGGATCTTTCTTGGTCATGTCGATAGGGGTCGGGTGGAGGCACTCCGCGCCCTCGTTTAAGTATTTCACGAACTCGGAGAGGCCGCCTGCATAGCAGTAGGTGGCCGAGTCACCGGTCCGCTCATCGGTGATGATGATCGTGAGCCCCGCGTTGAGGAACGCAAGTTCCCGGAGCCGGTGGGCAAGAGTATCGTAATCGAACGTGGTGGTCTCGAAGATGGTGGCATCCGGGACAAAGTGGATCCGGGTACCGGCCATCTTTTGGCCGAACTGGGAGAGGAATTCCTGCCGGTTCTCCTCTTCGCTCCTGCCAGGGTCCACCACATATGCTGAGGATAATGCCGTCTGGCCTGAGCCCGGGGCCGGGACCGGTTCATCAGTGGGAGTGAACTGCGCCGACGGACCATACCACTGCTTGTAACGGTCAATGAGTTCTTTTAAGGACTCCTCGCGCTTCGTGACAGCCATCGTTGGCTTGCCTTGGGCAAACCTCATCTCGTAGATGTTCCCGTCACGATAGACGCGGGCGGAGAGCCAGTTGGAGAGGGCGTTGACAACCGAGACACCGACACCGTGCAGGCCGCCGGAGACCTGGTAGGTTGCCTTGTCGAATTTTCCGCCGGCATGGAGGACGGTCAGGACAACCTCGAGGGCGCTCTTGCCGTTCTTCTCCATGGTGTCGACCGGGATACCCCGGCCATTGTCCTCAACGGAAAGGGAGCCGTCCTTGTTGATGACAACTGCAATCCGGGTGCAGTACCCGGCAAGCGCCTCGTCAATAGAGTTGTCCACGACCTCGTACACCAGGTGGTGCAGGCCGCGGGTGTCGGTGCTGCCAATGTACATCGCCGGGCGTTCGCGGACCGGGGCGAGCCCTTCGAGTACGGTGATATGGGATGCATCGTACGTGTCTGTCAAGAAAAACCTCCGTTAAAAAAACCATCAAAATTGCGCAGAATTTCCACATATACTATTAGTGCCGTGAGCATATAAGCGCTGTGCTCGATTTTCAGGCGGTAAAAGAGGAATTTCCCGGCAGGAAAAAACGGGGATATTTGAAGAGATTGACAGAAAAATATATTTTAGGATTTTTTTTCATGGAGGCTACCCGCCGATGCGATTTTCTGTACGGTCCAGCAGGTACCCCGAGCCTTCCGGCCCGTGCCGGGACATTTCTTCGTTCTTTCTCCAAGTCAGTGCCGGCGGTTCATGAAGAGGGCAACTGCCCCCAGGCCGGCCAGAGCAGCAGGGAGCACGAAGCCCGGGGACGGCGCCGTTGTTGTTGCCGTTTCTGACGGGACGTGGGTCGTGGGAACCGGAGATACCGGTGCTGCTTTTGATCCTGCCGGTTTTTTCAGCGTGATGGAAACGGTGCCGTGAGGAATTTTTTCTAGATGTCCCGCATCCCTTGGCCCGCCAACAGCCCAGATCGTGTACGTCCCGGGATCCAGTTTTGTACTAGCAGTTCCCCACCTCCAGGACCACGTGTGATCGCCCTGCACATCCATCTGCTTGAAGGTGACGGGATTATCGTTCACGACCGGCGCGTTTTTGGGATCGGTACTCTGGATCTGCGAGCCGTTTTCGGCAAGGCCGGGACCGGTGATGAAGATGTAAGTCTTCCATCCGGGAGCCGTGTTGGTGCCAGTAAAATTAATCTCGTCACCCAGTATGCAGTCCTGGCTGCCACGCACGAGGATGGTTACTTCGCCCGGCATTGCAGTCTCTGTAACAACGGGTTTGGTTATTGTCGTGGGTGCAGAGGTCGCAGCCGTTGTTGAAGCTGTTGATGTACCGGTCGTTCTTAAGGAATTTTTGAACTTGATTTTATAATATCCCCTGGCCGTTACTGCCTGGCCGGTATCAAGACCATTGGGGTGGGAAGATGCAATAACCTCATATGTCCCGTCTTTCAGTAACGAACCTGTCATATCCCATGCCCAAGACCAGGCATGGTCGTTCCTGACAGCGGATTTTGCAAACGTGGCGGAATTACCACTTTCGACCGGTGAATTTGCAGGATCCGTGTTCTGGATCTGTGCCCCATTTTCATCGAGCCCGGCTCCGATGATAAACAGGTAGGTTGTGTCGGATGCGGTATTCTGACCCTTAAGCTCGAACGTATCACCGGGGGAAAATGTCATGATGAGGGGCGGGCATTCGCCATAGCAGGGGGTGTCCCAGCCGGGAGGGAGGTGCGCCGGGTCGAGTAGTGGCTCGATAGAAACAAACCCTCCCGGAGGGGTGGGCCCTTCGGGTCCCGACCAGCCGGAGTCTGCCGATGCGGGTATGCCTGCAATAAGGACTACCAGCGCGATCGCAATGAGTGTGAGCATTAATTGTTTTGTCATCAGTTCGTCATCTCAAATGAATTTTTTATTATATTGTAAATTTTTGTCACTTGACTAATTAAATGATACTAATTATATCTCACGCAAATGAAAATACAAGATTACTCAAAACCGACGGACAAATGTCTGTTTTTCCCCATTCCTATCGGAATTCCCCGATCTCCGCGTCCGCGATCCCGAGTTCCTTATCGATTGCAACCACGAGCCGGTTCAGCGTGAAGATGACATCCCGGGCATCCTCACGATCCATATTCCCCGGCTGGTGCCAGACCACCTTCTTGCGCAGCAGGGTCGTGAGTTCCTCGACTTCCGTACCCCGGAACTCCTCCGGGAGGACGAGCCCTGCAACATGGTCCCCTGCCCCCGGCCATGCCTGCTCCGGGGGGAGGGCAAAGTGCATGGCGATCAGCATGATGCTCGTGACAAACCCGTGGCCGAACTGGTGCTCCATAGGGAGATGATGGGGGCGGGACGGCTAAAAGATTCCGGTCGGGGCGGTCAGAAGAGGCTGAAACGGCCCAGCCAGACGACGAACGGAACCGCGATGATGAACACAAGCGACAGCGAAAGGACGGCCCATTCCGGCCGTTTTAATGGTTTCCTTTCAACAAAAAGGTAACTCTCCCTGCCGTATCCCCTGCAGAGCATGCTCGTGTACACCCGCTCGCCCTGTTCGTACGAGCGGATGAACATCGTCCCCATGGTGTACCCCAGCTGGCGGAGCCGGTACCGGTAGGAGAGTCTCCGGTCAAAGGCATCGAAGCACTTGGTCTTCAAGGTCTCGTTCATCTTCCGGAACATGTAGCCGAAGACAAACAGGTACCGGATCATCATCCCGAGGGCAAGGGCGAACTCCGCGGGGAGGCCCATCCGGGCCCCGCCTTCAAGCATATCGGGCATCTTCGTGGTGGAGGAAAGCAGGATGATGAAGGAGATGCAGACCACGAACTTGACGAGCAGGATGAACGCGAACTCGATGGACTGGGCATAGATGTTAATCCCGAAGGGAAGGCTCATGACCACGTCGTAGGTGGTATAGTACTTGTTCTTTAGGAAGATCTGGAAGATGATGATGACACCCCAGAGCGGGATGATGGCAAGCGCCCGGCGGGCATAGATGATCGGGGAGAGCCCGGTGAAACACCAGAGCAGGGAAAAGAAGAGGAAGAAGACAGCGCCCACCGTGTAGATCATGGGGGAATAGGGTACGGCAACAAGGGCGATGATCGCGGCAAAGGCGATAACGATCTTCACGCGTGCGTCCAGGCGGTGGATCGGGCTGTCCTTGTACGCGTCCCGCTCGATCTGGAAGAGTTCTTCGATCATGATCGCTTGCCAAAGGCCTTCAGGAGTGACTCTTCCGCATCCGCGTACGTGTATGCCATGGAAACATCAACACCATGCTCTTTGAGCGACTTGAGCAGCCGGGGGATGATGGGAACGTCCAGCCGCACGGACCTGAGCATGTCCGGCTGGACGAAGATCTCGTCCGTTGTCCCCTGCGCCACGATCCTTCCCTTATCCATCACGTAGATATAATCGGCAACCTCAGGCACGAGCCCGACATCGTGAGTGGAGAAGATGACGGTCATCCCGTACTTCTTCGGGAGCGAGTTGATGAACGCGTTGAGATCGGTTACTCCCCGGGGATCGAGCCCCGCGTTCGGCTCGTCCAGCACCAGGACCTCCGGTTCCATGGCGATGACCCCGGCAATGGCCACCCGCTTCTTCTCGCCCCCGCTCAGGTGGTGGGGGACCCGGTGGGCAAGGTGCTCGATCCCCACGACACGGAGCGCCTCGTGAACCCGGTGGTGGATGGTCTCGGGGTCGAGTCCAAGGTTCGTTGGACCGAACGCAACGTCCTGCTCGACCGTTGGTGAGAAGATCTGGTCATCGGGGTTCTGGAATACGATACCCACGAACTTCCGGATCTCCTTGATGTTCTGTTTTGTTATGGGCTCGCCCCGGATGAGGACCGAACCCGAGGTGGCTTTGAAAATGCCGTTGAAATGCTTGAAGAGCGTACTCTTTCCTGCACCGTTTGACCCAATCACTGCGATGCGGGAGTTCCGCGGAGCGATGAAATTAATGTTGTTCAGCGCGGTGACTTTGCCAGGATAGGTGTAACAGAGATCGCGGGTCTCGATCAGGTGCATAAGTACAGCAGATGGGGTGAAAAAAGGTAAAGTTCTATTGGTTCTGTTTTGACGGTTTGTTGATCATCTTTAGGCCGTAGGCAAGGCCAAGCACAACGAGAAATGCAAGGATCGTACCGACAGCGATTGCCACAATCCCTCCCGTTGATCCCATTGCCTCCCCCAGCGAGTAATCGGGCATGGGTGATTCATAGGAGAACTTACCATTCAGGTCTTCGTGGATTTCGGCACCTTCCGGTGTTGATCCGGTCAGTTCCTTCTGCCCCTGTACAACCAGCGCCGTGCTCTCGAGACCGTCCGGGTCCCCGGATGCGAAGAAGACTGCCACACCCCCGATGAGAAGGGCGATAACAATCCCGGCAATAATGAACGTCTTATTGTCCATCATGCTGCTCACGCTCCTGCCGGGGCCTTAACCCCGGTGTCTACCAGATCAGGCCTAGCGGTGGTGATGAGGTAGATGACGGCGATGGTGACGAATCCTTCAATAACACCGATGATAGCGTGGTAGATACCCATCGCAACAAGACCCTCGGTCAGCGGGAACGTACCGGCAAACGCCATCTCGACTGCACAGGCAAGGGCCGGAATGAGGCAGGCAAGCCATGCCGCGAAAAAGACGGAGACCGGCATGCTCTTTGTCACGCCCATCAGCCCCCTGAAGGTATAGAACCCGACAAAGCCTCCGATGACGCCCATGTTGATGATGTTTGCGCCAAGAACAGTAATACCGCCATCGCCAAAGAGGATCGCCTGGACGATCAAAACCAGTGTGAGGATGAAGATTGCTGCAAACGGCGAGCCGAGGATGATTGCTGCGAGCGCCCCGCCCACGAGATGACCACTCGTCCCCATGGAGACAGGGAGGTTGAAGGACTGGAGGGCAAAGATACCTGCGGCGAGGACGGCCACAAGCGGGAGTTTTTCCTCGCTCATCTCGTTTCTGGCCCATCTCAGAGCCAGCGCTACGAAAACCAGGGCAATGATCCAGTAGATCGCTCCCTGCCAGATGGGGATAAACGCATCAGGAATGTGCATGGGTTCACCAGGGTAACACAATTGTAATTTTTAGTAACATTTGAGATATTAAGAATGTGTCGATTTGATTACCAATTTTTACCTTTTTTGTAATTACGGCGAATGGTGGATGATGTTGGTGCATGATATGTAACCAGATTGAGGGTCCCACCCACATGGCTGCAATTACAGGAGATATGCCTCATATCTCTTTTGGCAATACGTATTTTTCCATCATTGTTCCCATCCTTTATCTGCCATCCCGGTCTACACCGGAGGAGGGGTACAAAACATGGTTCATTTCAGCGGGATCCAGGGACTGATCGCCGGTTACATCGCATCCCCACAGGGGAGGGAGATGGTCAGAAGCTTCCTTTCATCTCCCGAAGGGCAGGAGGCCATCAATGCATACCTGGCAACACCGGAAGGCCAGGGCATGGCAAAACTCCTTCTCATAAAAGCACTTGACAACCTCAACCTGCCCGGACCGCTCAAGAATGAGATCCGCGCAGCTCTTGAGGCGGAGGGGCACGAGCCCCGATGTACGGATTATCCTGATACTCCCCTGCACCCGGAAAAAGAATAAATAGCATTTTTCATTAAAATAGACCTTACAACAGTACACTATACAACAGTACACTATACCTGCACTAAGAGAGTTTGGCCCTGATGATCTCCCTTCTCTATGTTGACGATGAGCCTGAACTGCTTACCCTTGGCAAGCTGTTTCTCGAACGGGAGGGAGAATTCATGGTAACAACCACCACATCCTCACCGGAAGTCCTGAACCTTCTTTCTACCAATACCTTCGATGCCATCATCTCGGATTACCAGATGCCCGTAATGGACGGGATAGAACTGCTCAAGCAGGTCAGGGAGAGGGACATCACCATCCCCTTCATCCTCTTCACCGGGAAAGGGCGCGAGGATGTTGTCATCGAGGCGATCAACAATGGGGCCGATTTCTACCTCCAGAAAGGGGGAGACGCCCGCCCCCAGTTTGCAGAACTCCGGCACAAGATCCTGACGGCACTCGAGCGGCGCCGGGCCCTTGCCGCACTGAAGGACTCCGAGCAGAAACTCGCAAGCATCATCGATTTTCTTCCCGATGCTACCTTTGCCATCAACACCGATGGCAGGGTGATTGCCTGGAACAAGGCCATCGAGACAATGACCGGGGTCAAGGCAGCGGAGATGCTGGGCAGGGACCAGTACGAATATGCAATCCCCTTTTATTCCGATCGCCGGCCCATGCTCATCGACCTGGTCCTTTCCCCGAACGACTCCTTTGAGACAAAGCACTACCTTGACCCCTGCCACAGCGGCATAACCCTCACTGCCGAGAGTGTCCTGGAACACCCAAAAAACGGCAGGACGCACATCTGGGGTAAAGCCAGTCGCCTGTACGACAAGGACGGCAACATCTCGGGCGCTATTGAGTCCATCCGTGACATCACAGAACAGAGAAAGGTAGACCAGACCCTCCGGGAGAGCGAGGCAAAATACCGCGAACTTGTCGAGAACGCAAGCACCATCATCCTGAAACTGGACAGGACGGGCACCATCACCTTCTTCAATGAATATGCACAGCGGTTCTTCGGTTTCACCAGCGACGAGATCCTGGGCCGGTGCGTTGTGGGTACCATTGTCCCGGAGCATGAATCCGGGACCGACCGCAATCTCCCCTCCTTGCTGGAGAACATTGTCCGCGATCCCGAGCGGTATGCGAGTAATGAGAATGAGAATGTAACAAAAGAGGGCAACCGGGTCTGGATCCATTGGTGGAACAAGCCGATTTTCGACAAGGACGGCACATTGCAGGGGGTACTGTGCGTGGGTTCAGACATCACCGCCCGTCGCAGGATGGAAGACGAACTCCGTGCAGAGAACGAGAAGAACCGGGGGCTGATGAGCCACGCCATCGATGCCATCTTCATCATCGATGCGGATTCGGGCCGGTTCACCGATGCCAACAGGAGGGCGCTGGACCTGCTCGGCAGGTCGCCGGATGATCTGAAGGAGATGCGCTACACGGACATCTGCCCTGAGGAATTCCACAACCTCTTCATGCAGCATTTCGCTCTGGTGGCAAAGACCGGGACCGGATCGTTTCCCCTGACGGTCATCGACCGTGAGGGCAGGCACGTTTCCGTGATCTCCAGTACTACCCGCATCGACCTGGGAGGTCGGCCGCACATGCTCGCCATCCTCCACGATATTTCTGAGATCCAGATGGCCCATGACGCGCTCCAGCTGGCCAACAAAAAGCTCAACCTGCTCTCGGACATCACTCGCCACGACATCAGGAGCCAGCTGACCATCCTGGGCGGGTACCTGCAACTGCTCCGGGACAAGCCACGGGAACCCGACTACACGATGTACATGAAGAAGGTCAATGACATCGTCAATACCATCAGCGAGAACATCGAGTTCACAAAACTCTACCAGAACCTTGGCATGATTGCCCCCTCATGGCAGAATGTCCACGATGTCTTTTTCCATGCCTGTACCCGGCTGGATATCCGCAAGATCTGTGTCCAGTCGGATACCGGGGACCTGGAAATTTTTGCAGATCCTCTCCTGGAACGGGCGTTCTTCAACCTTGCTGAAAATACCATTACACATGGGGGCAGCGTGACCACCATCCGGATCTCCGCAAAGAAAGCCCACGTAGGCGGCATCCTCCTTATTGTTGAGGACAACGGCACCGGGATACCGTCATCCGACAAGGAGAAGATCTTCTCCAAGGGATTCGGGAGGAACACCGGCCTTGGGCTCTTTTTAGTGAGGGAGATCCTCTCCATCAGCGGGATCACTATCTGCGAGAACGGCGAGTACCGCAAGGGAGCGCACTTCGAGCTCTTCGTCCCGCGGGGAGTCTTCCGGTATCCTGAAAACAAGGCAAGCGACCGTTGCCACATCCAGATCACGGGATTGGACCGGTGCAATCCTCATGCAGGTTAGAAGAGGGCTTTCAGACCGGTGCGGGCGAGTGGCTTGAGAAGCCGGAGTGTCGCGGGATTCAGGAGCAGCCGCTTTACCAGTTCCGATGGCCGGTCCATATCGCCGTACTCCTCGATGGTTTGTATCAGTCCCGGATCGTCAAGGGCACGCACGAGCTCGTCCATGTCATCCGGGGACAGCCGCTCCCGCATCCCAAAGAGCCGGAAACCGAGGGAAAGCTCGTTCCCGAAATCCTCTTTCCACAAGCGCTCGTAGCGGGAGAGGAACTCGTCATCATACCGGTCTTTTTCGCAGGCTTCGATCGCGACAGCGGCAGCATGACGGGCCGAGCGGATGCCGGTGTACACCCCCCCGCCCGACGTGGGTTTGGCAAAGCCGGCAGCATCACCGGTAAAGAGCGTGCGGTGCCCGTAGGTCCGTGGCATGACGCCAAGCGGGATGGTGCCGGTCACGAGATGGACTGCGGAGGGGGAAAACCTCTTCCGGAACTCTGCAAACAGCGACGGGACATTTGTGCGGGAGCAGAGGCCGATCCGCGTCCTGCCAGGCCCCGCGGGAATTACCCAGCCGAAAAAATCCGGAGATGCATCCGGGTATACCTCTACAAACCGGGGATCGATCTCGTGGGGAACATCCGCCTGGATGCCGGCAAGGAAGACCGGGGCTCGCTCCATCCCCAGCATCCGGGCAATCGTGCTCCGGGGACCGTCTGCCGCGATCAGGACCTTGTACCCGATCTCCGCGCTCCCGCCAGGCCCCCGTGTCGTGACCGTATTGATCCCAAGGCCGCAGACGCCTGCGTGGAGCAGGTATTCTGCCCCGGCATCGGCCGCATGCTCCGCCATCTCACGGTCAAGCGTCCCGCGGTCCACGACAACCGCCATGGTCTTCTTTGCATCAATGAGGATCCGGGAACCCTTTCCGGAGATCACTCTTGCCCCGGAGACCTTGTTGTGGACCGAATGCTCCGAGACCCGGCACTCGGTAAACGCTGCATTCGAGAGAAGACCGGCGCACTGGACCGGGTACCCGATAGTTCCATGCTCTTCGATACAGAGGGTCGAGAGGCCCGCTGCCGCACAGGCACCGGCTGCCGCACTGCCGGCAGGTCCGGCACCGACAACGACAACATCGTACCTCGCGGACTGCAGCGGAATCATGGCGGGAATTCGTTAAAAAATTGAGAGAATTATGACCTGCGGCCGGGCTTGTGGGTAGTGCTGGCGGTGACCGGGACTGCCTCGTCACCCGGTTCACCGGGACGGTAGAGCCCGAGCAGGATCGAGAAGAGACCGAATGCAAAGGCCAGCGTTCCGACAATGGACAGGTACAGGTTGTTCGCGAATCCCGGGTAGTAGTAAAACAGCACCGCGAGAAGCGCAAACCCGAAGAGGACCATGGCAGGGATGAAGATGTATTTGGTCCGCGGGTGCTCAAGGGCAAGCGTGATATCGGTGAACCCGTTGTAGAAAGCCACCCCTGCAATGATCAGGAGGAAGAGGATCGCGACAAAGTCCGCGTAGATGATGGAGATTACACCCGCGATCAGCAGGGCCGCGGCAAGGCCGAACCAGATGCCGGACTCGTCGCCTTTCCCCGTGATTGCAAGGAATCCCAGTATGGCGATCCCCAGGATGATCAACAGCCAGAACAGCACTTTGAAGGTATTAAGCGTTGGATCCGGCAGCAGGAGAGCGAGGATACCGAAGATGATCCCTACAAATCCCCGCAGAAGGCACGAAGTTTTTTTATCAACCATGGTTTCACCGGGCAGTACCGCTGTCCGCTCTTTCGTGTACAGTATTTGTCGATTCAACTACAAAATGCATACTGTCGGGAATATACCGCAGGGGGAATGGGCGGAGCAGGTTGTGGAGATCCGTCACCTTTCATGAGAAATGATTGCAGGGCGATGTGTACTTATGGCCGGAAACGATAACCGGTAGAACACATAAGCGGAACTTCCCTATGACAACCCATCCCGCACACCCCCATGATTCCTCCCTGCTTTCCGGCGTCATTGCCGGTGAACGGGCAGCCGCCGAACGGGAGTGCCGCACGTTCCAGGAACAAAAGGAGCCTCAAAGCCTGCAACACATCGTCCTTGCTCTCTGTTTTCTGACCAATATCGTCCTCTTTCTCGCCCGCCCTGACTACATCGTTCTCTTCATCGCCGCGAGTTTCTACCTCAACATGTTCTACTTCCTGACATTCCTTGTCCCGACGAGCCCGGGTGCGGTCTCCCTGCAGAAGCCGGAGATCATCCGGTTCCATACCTGGCTCTGGGAGAACGGCATCCGGTCCGGTACGCGGCAGTTCACCCGGATCTTCATCAACGCATTCTTCATGAACTGCCGTACCCTGACCTTCCCGCTGGGATTGCTCTTCTCCATCGACATCGTCTTTACGCTGGTCGTCTGGTACGCCGGCCTCGTTCCCGGGAGCACGGCCCTCTTTGTCATTGCCCAGTCCCTCATCATCATCACGTTTTACGGGCTTGTCTGGAAAGTGGAACCCTTCACGGCGGGCTTTGCCAAGAACCTCGACAGGTTCAAAAGCCGGCTCTCCCGCGACCTGCCCCCGGCAATCATCTCGCTCCTGTTCCTCACCGGTTTCCTTGCAGTAATCTTTCTCTTCCTCACGTCGATCATTCTCCTGCCGGGAATTACCCTGAACACCTTCCTTACTGAGTCCGGCTTAACGGAACTTGCACACCTGGTCTCACTGCTGGCGGTCCTTGCAGTCAGCCAGTACTTCATCGTCCGCACCCTCCACGGCCAGCGGAGCCAGGTCATGGCCGGCCGCCTGATGGACTACCGGAGACTGCTCTTAAAAAGCCTTTCACGGGACATTGCGGAAGGCAGCGGTGACTCCGGTGACATCGAGAGCCGGTACGAGATGACATCCCGGCTCCTTGAATCCCGGATTTACCGGATCACCCGCAATTCTCTTGCCGGGACCTTTCCGGTCTATGTTGTGGACCCGGACTTTTCCGTCATGATGGACACGACCACGCTCACGGCGATCAAGGGGTACATCCGGGAAGACCGTGACGGGTGAGAGACGCTGCCACCTGTCGCGCCCCCGGTGAAAAGAGAATAGCGTAAATACTTGCCTTGTTTATGCTAACCCGGTAATACAACCATGGCAGACGATGTAACGCTTTCCGCCCAGGAGATGGTCGAGCTCCAGCTCTTCCCCTGGTGGCTCCTCCTCCTCTGGGGGATCCTTGCACTGTTCCTCGGGATCGCTCTCCTCATGACTCCCGGGATGACCACGGTCCTTCTCATCACGTTCATGGGTGCCTACTGGCTCGTGGGCGGGATCTTCGCGCTCGCCAGCCTTGCTGTCGACAGGACCGCGATGGGCTGGAAGATCTTTCTTTCCGTCATCAACATTATCGCCGGCATCCTGATCCTCATCTACCCGTTCTATGCCACGCTGTTCACCCTGGAACTCGTGATCATCTTCATCGGATTCTGGGCCTGCTTTGTCGGGGCTGCCCACATCGTCCAGGCATTCACGAAGAAGGACTGGGGCAACGGCGTGATCGGGATCATCAGCCTGATCTTCGGTCTCCTGCTGCTTGTCAACGCCCTTGTCGCAGCGATCCTCCTGCCCTTCGTTGCCGGCGGGTTTGCCATTGTCATGGGGCTCTGCTCCATCTTTGTCTCATTCATGGCAAAGAAGTGTGCAGGCTCGGTGAAGGCGGAGTAATTTTTTTCTTGTCTTTTTTCAGATCTGTTGAAATCCTTTGAAGCAATGATGGGGGCTGATGCCCCCATACCCCCGGTTACGATGAACGGCCGCCATTTCGAAGAACCTGATGGTTCTTCTCGAATCAGTCCTCGCAGACGCGACGACTGATTCCCCGAAGGGAGACTGTCGTGACCGAACGGTCAGGACAGTCTGGAGAAAAAGCCAAAGGATTTTTCGACTCGCCCCGCGGCGGCCTCATTTCCTTTTAGATGAAAAGAATTCTTTGTTGGAGTATTGCTTTCAGGTAATACAGAGGCATCACCTGCGCCCCCGCCCCCTCGGGGGTGTTGAGGGTCGTCAGACCCGAGACACGAGAAGAACCTGCAAGGTTCTTCGAGTCAGGGCTTTCGAAGTTGGAGAGGTTCATCAGAACCTCGACAATGAGAAGGGAGGCCTAAGCCGACCTTCGAAGAACGCATCCGCGTTCTTCTCTTCCTCCTGGTTTTTCAAACCAGTCGGAGGCGCAAGGGGGGTTTCTACAAAGCATATTTTTCATTTTTTCTCCAGGGAGAGAATTATCCGAGACTGCTGGCAGGGTTTTCCTTTTTTTCACATTCACCAAACGGACAGGCCCACAGGCAATTCTTCCCGGCACACTTCCAGTTTTCCCTTCCGGAAGGCGAACGCAATCTCCTCCCATGCCTTGTCGAGAAGGCCCCGGTAATACTGCTGGTCGAAGGTCGTGGCACACCAGACAGGCTCTGCCTGGTACCGTTTTGCATCGGTCACCACGTACTGGATCTTCATGCCGGGCGCAACGGATGCACCCCGCTTCCGGCATGCCTGGACCGCCGCCCCCTCGATGCACCGGTGGGCATAGTTCAGCCGGCTGATCCTCCTGCTGATGGCCATCTCCTCCACGGGTGCGGAGGGGAGCCGGGCAACATAGTCCAGGTATATCGTGCGGACCGCCTCCTTTACAGACTCCAGTTCCGCCACCGTCCCCGCATGGCCCATTGCCGTCAGCATCTCCCGCTGCATGGAGCGGATGAACTCCGGCGTATCGTGCCGGCGGGCCGCGATCCCCCGGACCTTCACGCTGCCATCGGCAAGCCTGCCGAAGTACCGGTTGTACGCCCCGAACCCGTCCGCAAGGGGTTCGAACACAATCCAGTCAAAGTGTTCAACTTCGAGAGGCAACCCGATTTCCCGCTCAACCCGGACCTTCAGGAGGCCGATCCCGGAGCCCTGCACCCAGAGACAATCAACGATCCCGTGAAGGACGGTAAAGCCCATCTCCTCGGCAATATCCTTTGTCTGGAGCAGGATCTCCCGCGACCGCTTCGTGATCCCCTCGTGCACCTCTATCCTCCCGAACTTCGCGTTCTTGTAGCCGGTGTACCCGAAGCAGGTGACAAGCATCCACTTCAGGATGGAGTCGATCCCGGCAAACGACGGATCCGTCTTCTTCAGCTGCTTTGTCCTGATGCGCATGCTGATGAGGGGATCAAGGATTTCGGGAAGGAACCCCCTGCGCTCCGGGTGCCCGATGGTCTCCGGGGAGAGGTTCGCCTTCACAATGATGGACGGGTACATGGACGTGAAATCGATCTCCTCGACATTCTCAAAGATTCCCGGCCGGGGCTGGAACATCATCCCGCCCCGGTCAGCAGCCTGGAGCGTGCCAATCCGCCGGATCATCTCCCCATCGCTCTTCCGGAAGGGGACAGCAATCCCCTGACGGATTGCCTCGTACGTCTCATAGCTGCTGATGAGCGTCCCCGGCGTGAAGCGCGACGCAAGGTTGGGGGAGAGCCCCGAGAGCCGGGCCGACATCAGGACGCCTTCGAGGCCCCCCTCGCGGTACACGAACGACCGTTCCGTATCAATCAGGACCCTCCCGTCCGGAACAAGAGCCGCATCCTTGTGTTCCATCCTGCCGTAACTCCAGTACGAGCGGGAGTCCATTGACCGGTACTTCCCGTTCCGGGAAAACGGCATGACAAGGCCCCGGTCCCGTGCCAGACGATGGAGCCGGGGCATCCATGCATCCGCATCCGGCATCAGGATGACATCCGGATCAAGAGATGAGACACGCGAGAATAGGTCGGAAAGGACTGTTCCTTCGGGCCCGGAAATGTGCTCGGTGCGCTCGTGGACCAGATCGACTTCAGAGAGGGACGCTGAACGCTCCGGTTCCCCGTGGATCCGGATGGTGATCACGTCGAGATCAGGAGAAATTTCGGGGGAGAGACGGTCGCTGCCGTTCCCGCTGCACGGGAAGATCCCGTGCTCTGCCATGAACCGCTGGTCCCGGCGTACATCCACGTTGAAGAGCTGTACATCGTACTGCACCTGCTCCTCGATGGCCTCGGCCACCCTGCGGTCTGCAAAGACACAATACCCTGGAAGGCTGCCAAAGACCGTGCGGATCGTGCACTCTTCTGCACGGTAACGTTCCTCCAGTGCTCCGATCATCTCGTGGCTGGCATGCGGGTCGGTAAAATGGGCAAGGAACGGCGGGTCGCAGGGGTGGTGGACCCGGGTAACGCCCCCGTCCCCCTTTGTCCAGAGGTCGATACCCCCATTGCGGTACGCGGAGTCAAGGATCCACATCGCCGTTCCTCTCAGCCTCGAGCCGCTCCTGGCGTTTGAGGATCTCGACCAGCACCGAGAAGGTCGCTGCCTCCAGCGGGTCGTTGCAGGCAACGAACGCCTCGCTGGAGTGCTCCTTTGCCAGGTCCGCAAGTTCTTTCCCGTATTTCTGGTCCTCTTTTTTGAGTGCACGGGCCGACCGGGCCCAACGGTCCGCCACATCCTTCACGCCCAGGCGGGGGCTCACAAACGTCCGGCCCATCATCCCACCTCAAGCGTGCGCTGTCCGCCAGCAAGCGGCCCGCCGCTCCGCTGCAGCCGGAACGCCCGGGGCGAGACTCGCGAGGAGAGGTCTTCTGCTGCTGCGATCTCGAGGATGCGATCTGCCTGGCGCATCAGCGCGGCAAACGTGCGGTCAATGGCCGGCGTATAGAGGATGACCAGCGACTCCCGGCCTGCATCCTTCAGCGCCCCGGCAACCGGTGCGAGCATCTTCTCCGCGCCCTCGAAGAGCGTGGGGTCGTGCTCGACAAGGACGATGGTATGTGACGCTTCCCGGAGCACCGAGAGGAGCTGGTGGGCCGTGAAGGCCCGGCGGATCTCGAAGTTCGTGCTGCCCCGGTGGATCCCCGAAAGAACCCTTGAGTAGTTCCCTCCGATATAGAGGAAGAGGAACCGCTGGAGATCCGCGTTGCTGTTGATGGCCGAGACCATCACGTTCACCGGTGCAACTACTGCATTGCAGCTGCCCGGGTAGAGGCACATTCCCTTACGGATCTCGATCTGCATAGCACCGGATCGCTGCTGCGCAGCAGGAGATAAGGCTCAGGCTGGCGGGGGGTGAAAGTGACCGGCCAATATCGTAAGTTTGATGAGCAAGGGGACGCGATGTGAGGGTGATGTGCAGGCGCTATGCTCTCAGGGTCATTGACCTGACCGGCCAGGTGCGGTTGATCATGGATGCGGACATCCGGTTCCCGTCCCATTTCAATATCGCACCCTCATCAACGAACCCGGTGATCGTTTCTGCACCTGAGGGCAACCATCTCCGGATGATGGAGTGGGGGCTCATCCCCCACTGGGCGAAGGATATCCGTACCATGCCCCGCCCGGCCAATGCCCGGGCCGAGAGCCTTGCAGAGAAACCGATGTTCCGTGGTCTGCTCGCACACCACCGGTGTATCGTTCCCGCCAGCGGATTTTACGAATGGAGAACGGAGGGGACACGGAAGCTCCCGTTCTATTTCCACCGGAAAGATGGTTCGCTCCTTACGTTTGCCGGCCTGTATGATGCCTGGCAGGCCCCCTCGGGAGAGACCCGCCAGACCTACACCATCATAACCACGGCGGCAAACGAACTCATGGCACCGATCCACGACCGGATGCCGGCAATCCTGACTGATGAGGACGTGCAGCGCTGGCTTTCTCGTGATGTGTTGTTATCTGTTGCGATGAAGGAGATGCTTGTGCCGGATGCATCTGACCGTATGGAGACGTTTCTGGTCTCGCCACGGGTGAACAGTACGGCTGTGGATGACGAGCAACTGATCGCGCCGTTGTGAGAGTTACAGTATTCCGGAAGCGATCATTTCCGCTATCCCCTGCGCCGTTGCCGGGTCCAGGATCTTGGTGAGTGCCATACCGGCCATTGCCACAAATACCGCCCAGAATAGTTTCTTTACCTGCTCGTTCTTCCCGAACGTTTCAATGACTGAGTCCGCATCTGCTTTCCTTGCCCGCTGGATCAGCTTGGGCAGGAAGACGAATAGCGGCAGGAACAGGACAGCACTCCCAATGATTGCGAGGGTGATCTCTGCTTTTCCGGCAAGGAATATTCCGGCAGGGACTGCGAAGGTGCCGGCCAGGATCGCGGCCATTGCAACCTCGCCAAACCAGAAGTAATGTCGTTTCGTCTGGTAATTCTCCCTCTCTGCTTCTGTTAATGAAGAGAACTCAAAGATCCCGAAGACATTCAGCATCCCGTACCATACTGCGTGCGTTTCCTCCGGGTCGGCAACAATCCCGAGAAAAAGGATCGCTACCGGTACGATCATGAGGATCAGCGGCAGGTGCGCGAGAAGAAAAATACTCGCGAGCAGGAGCCCGGTGCCGCAGATGGCGGCCCGGGTTTGCAACTCATTCTCGAACATCGTTCTCATCCGCTTGTATCGTGAACTCGAAGACCGGGCTTGTATACCCGCCATTGGCCGGGCTGAAGTCGCGGGCTTTGCCCCGGTTGATGGTTTTCCTGCGGGCGGTCCGGAAGCGTACGGTGTGAATTCCCGGTGAACGGGGATAGACCCGGCGGCCGGTGATGTCGCGCATCTCGCGGTAGGGCGGGATCTCGAACCAGTCGGGCCAGAAGCGGATGCCCCGTGGAAGATCGGTTCCCCGGAAAAGATCCGGCAGCCGCTGGGGGGTCATGTTGTCGTAGATCAGATCGATGATCAGGTCCGCGTCTCCCTGATCCGGGGCAAGTTCGAGCTCGTAAAAGACCGGGTTGCGCCGGACTTCATCGAGCGTGAGCGGGGAATCTTTTGTTAAAGGTTCGAGGCCGGAGAACGTTCCCCGGTACAGGCCGGTCACGGTGGCGACCGGCGCGGTTTCAGATACCATGATATGCCTCCTTTGTTTTGTTATGCTCGTCCCGGAGCCGTTTGAACTCCTCAACGATCTCGTCATACCTTCCTATCCTCTGGTGAATAGAGAAGAGGACCGGGTAGAGAGGGAGTACGGCTGCTAAGATGAGACTTAAGGTTTCAGTTTCCATGATGGGTGGGTCCATGAAAAAATGGGAAGAGATCTGACGCTCAATGGGGGCTTCGAAGAACGCTGTCGCGTTCTTCTCATCATCCTGGTTCTGATGAACCAGTCGGACTCCGCCCCCAGCCGCGTGGGCTTCCCCCCAAAGGCGATGGCGCTGTATTACCCGTACGCAAAATATGCGGAAGTCACGGACAGGTAATACCGAGGCATCGCAATGCGCCCCCGGGTCGAAGAACGCTTCCGCGTTCTTCTCCTGCTTCGGGTCTGATGACCCTCTGCACCCTCGAAGGGGGGTGTCGAATCTCATCAGAGATGAGACACGAGAAGAACCTGAAAGGTTCTTCGAGTCTGGGTAAGTTCGAAGATTTCCCAAAGGGAAATCTTCTCATCCTCCAGGTCTGACGACCTGTCGGAGGCGCAAGGGGGAACAGGTTTCTTCCAGGTGAGGGGATCCGTTATGCGAGAGCTGCCACAGTGTCGGCCCAGGTCTCGACCCGGGTGCGGATGGCATCGTCCGAGTAGGACGTGAGGCTCAGGCTTGTGCGTCCCAGGGTGAGGAAGAAGATCTCCCCGTTGGCATCGTGGCACTTCAGGGTCGCCGAGTAGGTCTCGTTGTTGGTGTCCCGGACGGCTGTGCCGCCGTGGGCTGTGGCGAGGGGGGTGCTTGCGAGGAGCGCAGCCGCGCCTGCCGTGAACCCGGCAACCGAGTTGAATTTTGCGGAATCGGTCCCCACGGACTTTGCATCATTGTCCTGGTAGACAATCTTGGCAACGTAATTCTCCTTGCTCTTCTCCACCGGCTGGTGTGTCACCCCGGCGCTTTCATACGTCGTGCACCCGAACGGGTTGTCGGTAATGATCGACTGGACGATCGTGTTGAATGCGGTCACATCTGCAATCGGGGCCGCGAGCTCGCGGACTGCTGACTTCACGGTTGTTTTCTGTACGAAATCTGCCATGTTTGTGTCTCCTTTTGTGTTGCAATGTACCAGGAGATCCTCCGGACCTTCCCGGTTTTTCCGAATGATTTTTGGCGTGTCATCGGGGCCCCTTTGACAGCGAAGGTCGGCATATGCCTCCCTTCTCGTCCACGGGATTCTGCAGAACACCTTGGACATAATAGAATAGGATGTTCTAGGTATTGTGCTTTGATTATAAAATAAAAATTTGAGAAAACGGAAGGAAATATGAGGATGGTTTTAGTATCGGGAGATTTTGCGAGGAGATTTGGAAGGAACAAAATTGTTCCTCCGGGGGGGAGGAAAAGATTCTGAAAAAGGTATTAAGCATCTCTTATGTTGAAGGGAAGAAACGCGGATTCTTGAAAGTGACATTGCATTATACGAAGAAGAATGCCGAGGGGGATCAACATCAGAACTAATGCCGTCAAATGATTGTTCTCGAGGTACTAAAAGGGGATATCATCCCCATTCTTCTGATGAGAGGATTGTTTGTTTTAGTTTTTTGAGGGACGATACCTCACCGCGTAATCTAGCATGAAGCCGCCAATTTCGATGTCTGTTGAATAGTCACTAACCGGGATTGGAAAATGATAAGGAAATGCCGCCACATGGCATTTCTCAAAACACGTAATGAGACGGTCGATTGCTCGCAAATCAGTACTATCAAAAGCCGCGATTTTCTCTTTTCCCATACCTTCATCTTCAGTATTTCTTAACGATCCCGTCACATCTTCCATTTTGGGTATGGGGTTGGTAAGTGATTGGGTATCTTAGTGAGGTCCTTTTTTCTCTAAAGTGTTATAACTATTCAAAAATTGGCTCTGTAGAATTCCACAATGAGCACAAGAGGCGACAAAATAGAAATCATTCTTGAGAGGTTGTAGAGGATCATTTTGATTTTGATCTCTTTGACTCGGTGTCGTTATTCCCGAGCATTCTGGGATTCACCGTCTTTTCTTTTCATGACAGAGAATACAATTTCGACCTTGTTCCCATGATGATACGTTTGATCATTGAAATCTTGTGCAAGTAGTCTTCGATAATAACCGGAGATTCGTTTCCGTTTTCTGTTTCTGACAGGGACGAGGGAACAAGAGTTGAGAGTGTTATAGATTAAGACGTGGATATCTTCTGAGTCGTATCCTTTGTCCATGATGTAGAGGCCAGATG